>OMLO01001082.1_pt1 | contig 20261 bp, 5 predicted proteins | sample 1674811 | NCBI WGS metagenome assembly OMLO01 (sample SAMN06265003, study PRJEB25207) | coral metagenome | isolation source: Coral host | place: Mexico:La Bocana,Puerto Morelos, Mexico | collected 2008-11-13 | reverse complement strand
TTCAGCTTTTTAAAACTTGAACATTCTTCACCAAGCGTCCAAAGTACGAAGATTGTGTTTGTTAGGTTAATTTTAATCCTTGGACTTTTCTCATCCATAGGTGAGCAATTCAAGCTGTTAGAATTACGCCTGCATTTGAATAGTATTTTAGAGTTAAACCCTAAACCCTAACCCTAAGGCTATGGCCTCCTGAAATTGAATGTACAACTCAAAGGTACCATGTAAATTTGTTTTCGTGCGATATGTATCAAACAGCACTCAAATCTAGACACATGCAATGTAAAACCGTAAACCAAGTTATCGATGATAAATCGTGTTTTTTCCAAGATAGGTGTGGCCTTCGTCCCCTCTCTCGAATTGTTGGTGGATATCAAGCTGCCCCTATTTAATGGTCATGGAAAGCCATGCTTCTGATGACTCGCCGTGAACCGTTTTGTGGTGGCTCACTATTGAATCCATCATGGGTTGTGACAGCCGCTCATTGCGTGGAGAAAATTACTGAAAGAAATTCAAAGTGAGGTTAGAATGTCAGATAGTATGCCGTTTTAAAACTGAAACCACGGTCGACGAAAAGACTGGCGATAAACTTCTAAAAATATTTGAAGACGCTACATGATCATAATATACGTTTGCCAAAAGCTAAACAAAGAGTTTTCTAAATTTATGCTCGCGGGACGTTTACGGCAACCACCACCACTAATTTCTTGGGTCTGGTAACAGAGCTAACCCAGAGCTAAGAGCTAACCCAGGTCGGTTCTTCATTTACTTTTACTTTTAAAATATATATTGGATCAGAGGAACTTAACAAAAGGTTTAAACCTTTATATAAACCTAGCAAAAGGTTTAAAACTTTTGCTGAGTTCCCCCGATCCAATGTATGTTTTAATCGTGATCGTAGACAGCAGACCCAGGTAATGAGTTATAAGAAAGAAACATAAGATAGATGTAATTGGAATGCACCTGAGTGAACAGGAAACGATTTTTCCCCAAATGAGAATATTCATCGTATGTACTAATACTAGTTAATTAGAGACATGGTTCGCATTGAAATGAAAAAAAAAATGAAAGACTTATTTCCTTAAGTAGCTAAACATCGTTATTCAGGCTTGCAGTCAGCGACAAAAATACTCCTGGCCCCTCCAATGCGCATGTGCAGTCAGCGACAAAAATACTCCTGGCCCCTCCAATGTGCATGGGATATGCCAAAACAACTGCATAATTACAATCCATTTAATGAAATATTTGTTTCAAACTATACGTAGCTGAAATAATTTTGACATTCTGTGTTTTAGTTTTGTTTTATAATTTCTTTTTCATGTGGCTTTCGGGATTGCTTTGCCCAATATTTCTTGCATTTCTGCGGCACTGACTCGCCAAATATGGTAATCGTAAGGTTAGACACAGGTATAAAGGCTGGCGATTTAGAGAACCAATCAGGACCCTAGAAATATATTATCTGAGACTCAGAATTCGATGTAGCCTATGAAGTCGGTTGAAGCATCGGAGAACGCGTAGGAGAAATTAAGTTAGGGAAACATTGTTGGATTTTTTAGGGCAAATTTCAGAACGTTTTTTCCGTTCGGGAAAAATTTAGAACTTTGTCAAGAATCACATTAGAAAGAAAACTGGCAGGGTCAGTTCCTATAGGGCCTCTCCAAATGCTATCACAGCAGTATAAAAGGAAGTCATGAGCCAGTACAGAAACTTTATACTCATCCGAGAAAAAATTGTTTACTGAAAAATCTAGTTACCCGTGATATCTTGTCCAGGATTAACACCGGCACTTTAGCGAGGGAGTAATAAACCAGCGCGTGCGTGCATTGTTGAGTCACTGATCAGAAACATTTTTGTATGAGGGCGCAAGAAATTATCAGAAGTCACTCAGGCGGCCTCCGTTGGGCTTCTCTCGAGTGTTCTGTTATAGCTGTTATATAGACAAATGATGCATGTATTAACAATTTAAATGATTTTCAAAAAATGTACGTTTGGGCAGTTCAGCATTATTCAGCGCTCCGCCGTTTATTATAATTCAGTGTAGCACAAGGCCTTCGTCACCCATGTGCAATACTGATTTATTATGCACGCATAATAAAACTGGAGGAAATGTCCCTATGACTCGCCCTGCACTATTTTCAAAACAATTGCCATTTGGCCGTACGCTGTGCCTTTTTTTCCGTTAATGAATGACGTCCAAATGGTGTCTTGTTTTGACAAATCCCAGCGAGGAGACCGACGCACATGAAAATGAAGTATTTTGCTTTTAAGTTATGTAATAAAATCTTTTAACTGTTGAACGTAAATAAAATAGCGATCAAGAGTAGGACATCCATGTTGTCATGTTTCTAAACGGATTTAGAAACAACCATTGACTCTTACAACGTAATTGACTTTCTTATTTCTTTTTTTTTTTTTTAAAGCACACATTTTTACGGAAAGTTGTGTAAAACGATCGGTTCAAGCCGCTTAATTTTTTCCTTTATTTCTCTTGTTTTTGTTTTTTTTTTTTCATTTTATATGCAACGTGTTTTTATTCCCGCTTCCTCTTGAACAATTTAGAGCGTTTTTTTTTATATTTTTGGCGCCATTTGGTGTGGATAGAGTTTAGCCTGCATTCTGCGCAGGTGATCATTTCCCGCCATAATGGCGACAGCCAAATCGTCGCCCTTTTCAAGGTTTTTTTTTCTTTCAAGTTCAAAAGCACCCGAAGGGCAGAATAAGAAAAACCCATTTTTGCTTTTTGCGGTTCCCTACAAAGACAAATGCTGGTATAGAAAAGAACTCAACATTGAAGGCCACCTTAATTAAAACACAGCCAGGTTGACAGTTACAGAGGGTTGGCGACATTAAAATGACTAATGTTCATGTAGGAAGTGCTGTTTTGATGGTGAATCAAAACCGCACGATTCCACAACGAACAATACGCTTAACAAACCTGGTTGTTTCTTTCAAAACTCTTTTGTAATTTAAGAACACAGAATTCTAAAAACTCCTTTATATTAAAGAACGAAAAATAAAAGTAGACTGTTCGTGACTCCTTTATCTTAGATAATTAATTACTGTCAATATATTGATCTAGCGCACATTAATTTACAAAAACAAATGTTCTAATATAATAGGGAAAGAACTTCCCATTATTCCATAACTGAATTGCCAGCATGATTAAAAAATACTATATCTACAAAAAAATACGTTATCCCACTAAAAATCTGTTAAAAAGATGTGTTCCTTTTGTGTATGACTGATGTTTTTATTCTTTCTGTCAGGTTTTGAATCCGAACTTAAGTGTTTATTTACATTACAAAAGCAATGTTTGAAAATAGACTTGCGAGATAACAAAAACTTTTTTCGGTTAGAGAGAAGTTTATACCTCGCAAATTAGAAAAACGTAGGAAATTCGTTTGTGTTTTGGCTATTTCGAATGATGAAATGGCTCTTAATTCGTGAGATGCAAATACAGTTATGAAGGCCAGCATTAATGAACTTAAAGCTTATATATCAGGCCTTCCAAGCGTTCTGTCTGGATTCGTTTTTTATCATGGATTTGAACGGCAAAACGAATGATTCAGTGAGCGTAGAGAATATTGGGAGCGAGATTACACAGGTGATACAACTTTCTCTGTATGTAATGGTTTCTTTCGTGGGATCCTTAGGAAATCTTTTAGTGTGCATAGCAATTTATTTACAGAAAAAACGAAAGCCAAATGAATTTTTCATTCTCAATTTGGCGCTCACGGACCTTGGTGCAAGTATATTTAGCATCCCCCTGGATTTAGCCGAGCTCTTGAGCGGAAAGTTTTTACTTGGACCCACAATGTGTCATGTTGTGTACCCAATCCAAACAGTCTTGATGGGCACCTCCGTTCTAACTCTATTGTGTTTAAGCACAGAAAGACACAGGGCCATTGTTTCACCTTTAAAGCCTAAAATTCAAGTAAAAACAGCTTTTGGGATGATAACAGCAACGTGGCTGGTCTCTGTGGCTGCCGTGGCACCGTATGCTAGCATACTACACCTCGAAGGAGACCAATGTTTGGAAAAATGGCCGCGGGATATTTATGTCAAAACCTTTACGATGAGCGTGTTTTTGTTGCTTTACTTTGTTCCTCTTGTGGCAATAACGGCGAATTACGTACTGGTCATGCAAAAACTTAATTGTGAAGTGAAAAGGCTAAAGCATCTATTCAGTGGACGCTACCACAGCTTATGCAAACACGTCCAAAAGCGATCAGACCAAAATATTAGGGTTGTAAAAGTCTTTGTTACGGCAGTTGTGGTTTTCGCTATCTGTCTACTGCCAAATCATGTGCTATGGCTCTGGCACGACTTTGGTGATGGAAACAACTTCAAGTACTTCAATGAAGTTGTAGTTTTTTGCCATATCATGGTGTATATAAACAGTGCTATCAACCCATTTATTTTTGGAAAGTTACGACTCAACCACTGCTGCAACGATTCACACAAGAAACATGGACGCATTGAAACGTCACTAATCTCGCGCTTGTCTTCAAAAGCTCCGAAATTTTACCTAAGAGTTCGAGAGATATCCGACATAATGTCTCGTCCGAGTTTTATTAAACGGGTGCATCAGGAGTGGCAGGTGGAGGAGGGAGAGGCAGTTGTATAGTGGGGAAGTTAGACATAAGTTCCGATTGTTTGTGGGTGAAATTGGAAACAACTGGATTGCCAAAACGTCGCCTTGTGGTTAAAGATCAGTATCCCATCATGAAACAACACTCTGAGAAAATGATGAAGCAACTTGTGGCTTAATCCCCATAAAACAATAACCGAAAATTTCTTTAAGGAGGCGATAACTTGTTCGTTTTGACTTTCCCTAACCTTTGGCATTCTACGTCATTTGTCGACTTTAAGTCAGGGTTACTATAAGTAAGTAAGTAAGCAAGTAAGTAAGTAAGTAAGTAAGTAAATAAGTAAAACCTTTATTTAAGTGTCAATGTATTTAGCCTATACAGACTAACTGGGACACTAAGTAAGATATTCTACAAAGTAAAATTAAAAATTTTAAAAACTAACATAATTCTATTGACTACAAAGATTACAGCAATTACTGTTGTTATCAGCAAGGTTCATTTTTCTTATTTTGTTTATGAAAACAGATAAGCTAGGCGAATCTCTTTGATTATCTGTAAGTTTAGACCATAAGAATGGCCCAAGATATCTAACAGAGTGCTTGCCATAGCGTGTTGTTTCATAACGTGGTAAAACAAAATCACTGTTCAAAACACTGATTTTGTCACTGTTTCACAGTGACAAAATCACTATGGATTCAGCCCGCTACGTTTATACCAGGCATCTGGTCATCTTAAATAGAGTAACAAGTCACTTTCAAAAGCTTCGAAAGAAATCTGCGCACAGAAAAAAACAAAAAGTCAAACAATAAGGAAACGGACTCCAAGTGAAGAGGCGACTGTCAATCGTCTGTCCATATAATTACTTAACAAAGAAAACCTCATGGAGGGCAAGAGATACTTCAAGCTCTACACCTGCTTCATGCTTTTGTTTCAGGTTCTGCATGGTTGTTTCAGTACTTTATTTCCGTTTTATGTCCTTGGCCAAGGTAGTAGCTTTGACTTGAGTATTGTTAGTAGTCATTATGAAACCATTCTATGTATACATGTATAACAGATCAGTATCAGACCTGGTACACCGGGTGTTACATAATGCAAAAAGAAATGCACTGCATAAAGAAATAGTCAAGGTAACATGAAGCTTCACGTTAAACAGTAAGCTTGAAGAACTAACCTTTTGTTGGAAGCGAAGTTCTTTAAATTAAAGAATGAATGAGGTTTCAAACTCAACATTTACACTGTAAAACTTTTTTTAAGAAACATCAAAATGTCAGGGAGTTATAAGCCCAAATTTATCTTGCAGTAGAAATTAACGAATTTCAATTTTCAGTTGTCATTTTACATCAAACAAAAGCTTTCCTTTTGTTTGAAATTGTTTGAACACCTTAAAGGGAATTACAGTTACAATAAAGTCATAAATTTAAGGTGGCTCCCTATAGTTTTACGATTGCACGCGCGCTGGGGAGGAAAGTTCAAGTAATCTGCGCGCGCTCGAAGGGCGAGGGAAAAAGCAAAACTGGCGGTGAATTTTCTCGCGTTTCCTTCGGTGAAATTCCGTAAAATTTGGCAGTCGGATCTCGTTTTCCAGGGAAATCTATAAGACTAGTTTTTTGGCAGCGGTAAAAGACATAAATTTAAAAATATCGAAAAAAAACTGCCTTTACAAACTCTATATTTTTTGTGTTTAAAATTCGTATCCCGCTAGGTGCGATGTGGTGTGAAAATTTTGGAAGAATTTACCGAGGTAAATTCAAGAAAATCACAAATAAAGCCATAAAAACCAAAAAACACATTGATTTGGGCATTTATAATTTAAGACTAAGACACAAAATTTAACATAGATGATACTAAAACACTATTCAACCATTGCTTATTACATTTGGTAAATTTGAGAGGACTGAGTGAAAACAGGAATGCAAAAACAACATTCAAAACATAACACTTGCGAGCGCAACGCCATAAGTGATTACCCCATGGAGCCACCTTAAGTATAGTAGAAATGATCGTATTTCGAAAAAATGTTGTAAACGCGGGATGGTGAATTTGTATCTTGCTTTTGTAAGACCAAGCATGGTGCGTTTGATATGTGTACCATCGAAATACATTGAAGTCAAAAGTCGTATTTGTTTGCGGAAAGTGACTGGAGTTTAGAACTCTGGATTATAAACAAGCTGGACATTATTATAGACAAGATGATCCACCAACGCATTTAAATTTCACGCACCCAACAACGTCGACTAGTGCCCTCACGCTACCCTCGTCGTCTCCTAGTTCTGTCAATAAATAACGTTGTTGTTATTTTTTACAGTCGCTTGTTTCTGGCTTATGTTTTGCTAGACATTACTTTCCACGATCGAATCCATTGATCCTTTGCCTTTCAGTAACACGCAACTCTTTCGAATCGATTTTCGTTTATTCTTCGTATTTTCTTGCCGCTTCAGATTTGTTACTTTAAGATTTTTGCTTTTTATCTGGTGTTTCTTCTTTCCGTTGAAGCTACTGAATACTGACCGAAGCGTCTTTGTAAAGAATCGTACATTTAGGCTCCCAAAGATGAATGGATCAATGGCGCTGTTTAGATAGGTAAGGATATGACAAAATGGCAATACGTCGTACAAGTACTTCCACTTACTTCCACTTCCAAAATCATGCCAAAGCCAAATGACGTGAGTGGGCAACTGGCATATTGCAAATGCCATTACTGCAGCAACAAAGACTTTTATGATTCTGATGTTCTGCCTGTGACGAGCGTTCGATAATCGACGCACCTGACGTATTGATTTGCCATAATATTTAGACATTGATCTCCATCTCTTTGCTTCTTTGTTCAGGTAAAGGCCAATCTTCGTATAGCAAATAGTGATGAGAGTCAGTGGTAAAAGGTATAACAGTGCAAAAATGCTGGCAGTGTAGATTTTAACGTGGTCTTGGCTTGGCCAGTCCTCTATACAATTGCCGTCTTTCATTCTTAACACTAAGGTGTATGGAGTCACCAATAGAATGCTCAGGACCCATACGGAAACAATCACTCGAACGATAAATCCGCCACTTGGTTTAACTTTGAAAGGAGTCAAAACTGCCCTGTAACGTTCTACACTCATGCACAGTAGTGTGATAACTGACACAGCCATAAGAACAGTTTGAAGAGGATACACCACTTTGCACATGAAGGCAAAGAAGGGCCAGCCGTTGGTGAGTTGTTCCGTGATGTCAAGAGGAATACTCACAAAGCCAACAGCTAGATCACTCACGGCAAGGTTTATTATGAAAAAGCCACTGCTCTTGCGCAATTTTCGCTTGAGTTCTATCCAACAGATCAAGAAATTCCCCGCAATAGTAATGGTTATTATCAGCACAAAGCTGACTAGCTGCGGGACAAGAAAGTGATCGACTTTCGATCCAGCACTTCCGGAGATATTTACTGCTGCATCAACGGTGTCATTTGTCATTTTCCGTCGAATATTGACAGCCCCTATCAATACAAAGGAAAAACAAATTGGAAAAAGAAAATGTTGGTTCCTGCTTTACAGAGTGAGGTCAATTAAAAATCTTCCATTTACGCAACCTCAAGTCCTTTTGTTGTCGGGGTGGTGGCCTTTTTTCCTGGCGGAATAATAAAATAATGATTTCGGACCCCTCGCGGTTACCACCCATCGAAAAAGGCTCAGAGCATTTAAAACAGCGAAATATTAAGCTGAGCCCTTAGCAACACTAGCGATAGAAAGATGTCTCATAAAGTACAAATACAGTCAAACCTTCGTATAACGGCCCTGTATTAATCGGCCAGTTTTCAAAGTCTCGATTTTTTGTTCATACAAACGCTTTATTTTTTCCCTGTATCAGACGGCCAGAACCATAAAAGGGGCCGCTGCCACTGTGTTTTTCGTCGTTGTTATTTTTACATGTCTTAAACGGACACTAAGCCACATGTCATTTTATGCAGTATTTTATTGTGTTTAAGATGCGATCGATCATCACTATAAAGAAATGACATGTACAAAGTTCCCGTTACCTGATGATCAGCTGTTTACTTCCGTTAAAACTTTCCAGATTTCCAAAATGTGTTGAAGTACATTTCCATCACAAACGCAAAAAATGTTTGCCCAGAGAATATTTTTAGTGATCCTTTATTAAGCGGCCATCTGTGTTAAGCGGCCAGTTCCTCAAGTCCCAAGGGCGACCGTTATATACAGGTTCGACTATATGTCTTAAGCATAAGAACGTTCATTGAAAAATAGTTTACAAATATTTGTGGCTAAAGGTAAAATTTGAAATGTTACGTTTTAAATTATTTCAGTGTTATGCAAAATAGATAACACGTACGTTTAGCACTGTCCGACGTTATTTTTAAAAAATGCAAAGATCTGAATATGGACGTAATATAAAAATTCCATTAAACCCTTATATCCATTGACTCCTCACATTAAATTGCTGAAATAAGCTCTTTTAAATGTTTCTTTAGTAGGATCGTAGCTCATTCTAATACACTTTTACTTTTTGACAAAAATGCGATATATTTGCATATTCTTTGGCCTCCCTTTTCACAACCTTGCCATGCAATGTTTAGTTTGGTAATTTGGCGAGCCAATCCAACACATATATTGCTGGAAAAATGTCTTATCGTTTTTCTAGGGGTCTTCCAGCTTCAGCCACTCGTGTACGATTGCAAAATTTGGAATTCAAAGACTCAAATATGTAGGGTTTGAAGTTACATGCACTTTAGTACAGATTAGCTTTGAATTAAATCTTCCTTTTCTCCCGTGCGTTGCTGACTTCAGTAATCCTGCCTTTCAGGAATATGTGATGATTTTTAAGCAATTGCTCTTTAAAGTACGACAAGTGGCAGTGCAGTACCCAGACCATGAATCAACGTGGCGGTTTACTTCAAACCATACTACTGGACATCCATTACAGTAATCCAATCAAACTTTGCCGGCTCAGAAACGAGGAAAGCCATACAAATGAGTCATTCGTGACCAAACAATAAAAAAAATGACACCATTATCATTGACATGATCGGAGTACAGCGACAGCGTTGTTAAGTGTCGATCATGTGAAGCTCTTCTGGAGCAAAATTTTTAAGTGCATTAAACCACTTACCTCAGTTTTATTTTCGGTAATATGCCATTTTCTCGTCATGGATCAGTATAAAACTTAATTTCCTTTTTCTATTTGAATTGACAGAATGAATATATTCCTTCCAACCCTTATAATTGTTGATTTTGTCTCTATGATAATTATGCACATTTTATACTTTCCGTAAACACACTGCTTGATATATGAATAATCAATTCAAATCAAGTGTCTACTCTTAAGGAACAGCTTTCACTGATGAGAATTATTTTCGACAAGTACTCTCTGATCTCTCCTTTTGTTTTAAAGTACTTTTTTCCATCTCAATTTTTTTTTAACTATACAAGCAATAGACAGTTAAACGCTACGGGTCTCGTAATTAAAGAGAAATTGATAGTTTTATTCACACTTACAATTTCCGAAAATTTCCAGGGGCGATAAAATAGCACTTCAAGAATTTCCGGAGAGACGACAAACTCGCTCGGTATACCCAGTTGCAATTTCTCAAAAAAGTATTTTGAGGAATCTATGTTCCATTTTACTTTCCCTCCAGAATTTCCGGAAATTTCCGCTCAATGCTGTGAATTTTCTGAAAACTGTAAATGGAAATCTCAGGCGGCTTAAGTTTCACCTTAATTATTTGCGATAGTTTTGGACTGTATCGGGATAAATAAACACGGAAATAACATAACTGCTCTTAAGAGCAAAAATGTCCTATCTATCATTTTTCAGGGCCAGCAACGCGCTATTTTAACCATTAGGAGACAAAAACTCTGGCAGGGTAATCACGATTCGTCACGTGAACGTTTTCGGAAAGCTCCGATTTGAAAATGTTTTCGGTTCACACTGAAACGCAAAGCCGGCGTTTTCAAATTCCTACGGTTTGAACAGCGTTTTCGAAAAGCTCTATCTATGTGACGGATAAGTGTGGACGGCGGGCCCAACCGTAGCCGACGGTGAAAGTGGGGTGACGAATTCCCACGTAGACTCTGTGACCCCCTATCCCCCCTGTGATATTATTTTTTCATGTAAGCCTGCAGCCAACCAGTGGTAATATAAAACAGCAGTCACAAGGGGTGGGGGAGGGGAGGGGTCACAGGGTCTAGGCGGGAATTCGTCACCCGTGAAACAGGCTGCGCATGCGTTTTTAAATTTCTCCGGCGTAGTGTGGACGGAGTCTAAGATAAGTAACTAGCTAGTCAAAATTTACTTCATGTATGAAACACGACAGACCGTTCATTACCAAATATCCACATATCTCAAGGGGAAAGTTGAAATTACTTCGCGTACTAAAATATTTTTGTCGAACCGCGACGACAATAACAAAAACCCAGTTAATTCTAACTTAAAGGAGATTATATATTCAAACACTTTCATTGTTCAATATATGAGAGCCTTTGTTTAAATTTGAGAAATTACTAAGTAAGTCTTGGTTGTATATATTCAGCTGATGACTTTCCGTATTCTATAAATATATCTTAACTTCTTACATAGACATAGTATTCGTACAATTCTTGAATATGGCATTAAGTTTTTCCATAAGTTGTTACCAGGGCTTTTCCAGAGAAAACAATGCCGAACCCTGCAGCAGCTAATCCAAACGAAATGATGCAATAATCCAGGATTTTGTGATAGAAACGTAACTCACTATGTTTAAATCTCAGATGAAACATGCAAGGCAAAACAAAGCACGTTGTGGCAGAAGTCAAGCTGCCAACAAACGCTAGCATCAATGCAAAGTGTGGAATGAGCACCGCAGCACCCAAAGTAAAAAGCACCAAAGACACTCGAACACAGACAAACCAAACAACTTTTGACAGTCTATCTAACAAACGACCTGGCGATAGAGCATCTTCAATGGACCTGACAACGATAAGGATGGGAAATGGATAAGACGCCAACACGTTTATTCCTAGAAATACACATGAACAGTAATAAACCACACCAGTGGGAAGGTTGTTTGTAACAAGATCCTTCGTGTCGGTCGTAAATGAGAGAAACGCGCAAAGGGAAAATATCACCTTAAGGCAGGTTATAAATATATACGAAATGCTTAGCATGACTCTGAACATCCCCTTATTCGCCATATCTCCTTCTAGTCGTGGAAGAATGCTGTGAGCCGCATTGCTGAAGATGACAATCCCAAATGCTACAGGAATCCCTTCCGGTTTCCAAAGTGGAATCGAATTTAGTTGCCAACCAGAGCTGTGGCTGATACCATACCACATAACAGAACCCACTGGAACTAATACGGACAGGATGCCAATCAGGCTCAACCAAGCGACATTTGAGAGGCTCTTTAAAAACACTGTGGGAAGAACCACGGCTGTACCAATACAGCTCCACAGGATCTTTGTAAATGGCAATGTAGGGAATGCATAATCTAGGAATGTACCACAAAGGACAAGATACGAGGCTGACAGCATGAGTAACTCAGTGTTCTGCAGTGCTAGGACAACCCTTCTCCCAATTCCAGGCCAGCAAGCTTCACCTAATTCCTCAATACTTGATCGCAGACGTGGTTTCCGTCCGTCCGGTGTAGAGCTGTCTCCATACAAACATTGTATCATGACTGTACCTGTATAGCAGCATATCACAGGAACAATAATCAATGCTGCCAACGCAGCCACACCGCCATTCAAAACTGCAAAGGGTAAACCAAGAAGACCTGTTCCTTCTACGTCACAGATAAAGTTAGCAGCTGCCTTCCACATTGGCATAGTGTCAAGTTCTCCTGAATCTCTAAGGTTTGTTTCCTCGTCGTAAGATGACTCACTGTTACCATCAACATTGTGTCCTTGATAGTTTATTGAATCGTCAATCGAGTTTATAGTTTGGAACACGTTGGGGTTTTCATTGTGTGACATTTTATCCTTGCGTCAAGTCCAAGACCTGAAAAGAGAATAAACGAGAGTTGGCTGTAATAGTTAAAAACAATCGTTAGCGCTTTGGCTTCACGAATGCAATGATAAACCCTTAGCATTTATAGCATTTGTAACTTCTGCGTTTTAAAAGGAAGCCATGCATGCACGAGAATAGATTTATAATCTAGCTGAGAAATTTTCATAGCTTACTGAATACATATATGTTAAGTAGTTTTGTAGAAGTCTGTTAGTAATGTAATGTATCGTACGTCGTTGTAAGTAAATGTTGTTATTTAATAATAAAAAAAAACTTCTGCAGCAGAATTCCGTTAAAATTGACCTAGCTACCTCAGTACCATCACTATTTGCAATAAATGATGTAATAATAATAATAATAATAATAATTTATTTCTTGCGTACTACATCAAAAATCCCGATTTTCTTACAAAAAGTAATAATTTAGGCCCAAGGGTCCTCTAAAATAATTAATTAAAACGTAAAAACTAAACAAAACACGATTTACATGCTTAAAATTTAAATAAAAAAGGTTTAATCACAAGATCGGATGAGAAGGTGCCTAGTTACCCACCCGGGGGGGGGGGGTACTCCCCTATATCAGGTATATAGGTATGTGCCGCCCCAAAGGGGATGGTTTTCGAGCCGTTTTGGTCTGAAAACGGGTATAGATTTTGAACATTTGGTCTGAAATTGGGTTTGGTTATCGGGGGAACGTTCACGAAAGCTTATAAACTTATTTTTCTTTCCAGCAACCGGGGCGAGTAACTGGTGAAAGAGAAAGAGAAATAGATAAAATATATCATTCCAGCTAAATTTTACCTATTCATCTTTGTTACGTTGACTTCCATTCAGCACTGATGCATATGCTGTGCTTAATCACGTACAAGGTCAGGTCTGAAAATGGGTATGGATTTTCGAGGCCAGGTCTGAAAACGGGTGTGGGATATGGCATTTTTTGGTCTGAAATTGGGTCTGGATTTGGAGATGCGGGCGGCACACCCCACTAAAAATTCCAAAGAGTACCCCCCCCCCCCCGGGGTTACCCAGAAACGTTCTGCGTTTTAAAACCAGCAAAACTTCCCCGACATTAACTTTAATACGGCAAAGATAGTATGGCTTCTTCGGTCTAATAATAATAATTAATAACAATCTTGATGTAATCGATATGTAAGTAACCTTATTCGCAATCCGGTGGCCGATTTAAGCTTCGTTCAGACGTTTTGACCCTCATGTCGAACTCATCTATTTGCCACAAAATCACGAAACTCGCACGCCACGGCCCTACACCTGCTTTGCTTAGAATTTCAATTGTTTTCGAGAAAACATTAGCGGGACGTTTGAATACTATCGCGCTATCAAACTCAATTGTATGAATGTCGACTCTAGCCAGACCGCTTTCGCATGCTTCTGAAGCAGATCAAAATCAAATATTGCTTTACACATAGTACCTTATGTTGGTAAATTTGAAACAAACTAAACTAAACATAACGCAGGCTACTTACCTGTTATACCAGCCGCAACCTTTCCTGGGTCTACTTCTTCGCTCAGTCGCTATATATTTGGGTGCAGGAACGCAGCACAGTTTGTTTGCTCCTAGTATCGATACAATCACAATCATGCAAATGAAAAATAACACATCGATTGTGCTAGCATAATTGGCATAATTTAGCAAAGCGAGCATAATTTTTAGGTCACTCTGCTAGCATAATCAGGTTTTATTGACTCTGACGAAATGAAAAAGTTTTGAATATACTCCATTTTACCTATTTTGGTTTATACGGTTGGCTCCGGGCTGCTTGCATCGTCAGAGACCCAGGGGCTGCTAGCCGGAACGATGCGATATTTTCAGGCGAAAGTTTACGTCAAGAGCGAAAGAGCCGGCTAGCAACCCCTGGGTCTCCAAGGATGGGCTGCTTGACAGTTCGGTGTCATGTTTCTTGGTCACATGCTGGCCACGCGCGTACGGCTGGGTAGTGTCTAAGAGCTCAGATAGCATATCGAGGATCTGAACGGCTTCCATTTTTACGACTATTTTGCAGAATGCGAAATAGGAGTTTAGTGAGCGAGCGCGAATTCACTCGCTTGGCCGATCGGTCGATCCTTGGGTCGTAAGCTTTTGTTTGTATTCCCGCTGACCAATGCACAACTTCACTTGACGAAGAGAAAAATGTCGTCGAATGGTTCGGCAAATGTGAAACATAGCGAAGCAATGAGTGATGAGATAGTTACTGCTATGTCAACAGCATGTGGTGCGAGCATTTTCTTATTTGAATTGTTTAAAAAAAACCTAGAGAGCATTTGTTGTCCTAGTTACGAAATGAACGCGGGCTCCTGGCAAGCATGGGTTTTAATAACGTGATGCATGCAATATAATTCCGGCATAATTTTCAACATTGGCATGCCATTTTTACGATCGGGAGAAGCTAACACAACGTAAAAGCTTTTATACGTCTTTCTCGGGACTGTAGCAAATACTTTACGTTGCCTCAGTTGTTAATGTACAACAATAAAAAGAAGAAGAAGAAGAAGAAAAAAAAGAGAGAGATGTAAAACTCTACGTGACACTAAATCTGATTTCAGGGAAAATGCAAACGATTTGATGCATCTTGCTTTCTACAATAATAATAATAATAATAATAATAATAATAATAATAATAATAATTGTGTACAACAGATTTAAGACGGTTATCTATAATAATATAATATGCAACAATATTTATTACTTACATTACGCTTATGCTACTTATAGTTTTAATTTTTTCGAGAATTTCACAAAGAATTAAACTTATCCAGGGCTTGTGTTTTCTATTTTAGCAGAGCCGGGCAGAGGTAGGTCCCCTGGCCTTCCGCAAGCTTTGGAGTTATTTGAGCAAAGTTATAAACTGTGACACCGGCCAGTATCAGTATCAGTATCCAGTAAGTGCGACTTGTGCACAAGGTGACAGGTGTTACGAAGTGCGACTTAATTACAAAATATGCAGCGGTTATTACAAGGTGTGATACAAGAACTCGACACTTCCAGGTCAGGGAAACTATTCCGAGTTCCTTTGATACGTCTGTCAAGCAAGTGTGTCTAAAATAGGATGGCGAGATTCGCTAGGAGGCAGGGCTTCAATCTTGGGTAATTTAATTTCAATGATGGGGAAAATAGCGCGTTTTGGGTTTAGCGCCACTTTATCATTGATTCGGGGGAGGGGTGGTTTTATTTCTTATTTTATTCTTAATCATGAGGTGATAATTTTCACTTCTAATAGACGGATTCGGCTAATTGACGTGTCTACATCCTTGTCATCCAATTTAGAGAACACGTGATGATTCATTTAGTTGGTTACAAAAGAGTAATTTCGATATATTAAAAGCCAGCCTAAAACAATAGACGTCAATACGAGGTTCTGGGGAATAACTGCAGAGCCTTGTTCTGAGGTGTATTGTGTTAGGCTGAATTTTAATATATCAAAATTGGGCTATTGGGTGTCGACAAAGATGAAAACACGTTAGCCGAATTTGTTTATATTACATTACAGTAATTCAAACCAGTTTTTTTTCTTCTAAAAGGCATCCTGCATTTTCTAGATGCATGTATTGACCACGCATGACTTGGCAGGCAGTAGTTCCTTTCCCGTTTTTCGTGCCATTTTTTTTTCTGAATATGGTTTAACAGATCAGCCATGCATAAGCTCTGTATTGATATTGTGCGGACTTATTTTTTTTGTTGCTAAGTAACACTAGGACATGCGCAGTAGTAAGGAAGAGTTAACCATGTGCCTTAGCCAAATGGTTGACTGTGCACATCTCCCGTTGCTTTGTTTTAAAATGAACTTTAAAATTGAGATTTCAAGACACACCTCCCCCCACCCATCCCATCGTCATTATTTTCTTCAGTTTGCTAAGAAGGTTACGTCGCGTTTTCAGTGATGTAACCTTTAGCGGAGATCAGTCGATTCGGAAAGGAATGGTAAGTGCTCTTTTGTCATCGAGCGTTAAATGGAAGCGAAGAGAGCTGTAATGAAAAAGAAAACACAAAGGAATTAAAAAACCAAAACATGTATTTCTTTCGTGTTTTAAACAACCAAGTTTCTAAAACGCGACAGAAACATGAAAAACGTTTCCTATTTCTTAAGTAAGGCTAAATAACTGAAGTCAGCCTCCTTTTGTTACTTCTGTCAAACTGACAGTAGCTCGACAGTTTCAATTAGAAATATGAGACTTGCATCTGTATTGTATCTGGTAGAGTTGAGTTCATTTAAATGGATCTGTTAAAGACTGGCCAAGATTTAAAATAGAAAATCGAAACTAAATTTTCCTTTAAACAAAACCCGGAAAGGAGGTGTCAAAGAGTTAGGTCCTGGAAATGAATCAAGCCCTCGGTAAATAGATCAAATTAAATAAACATTTTGCATATAATGAAAGGAAGCATGTTGAATAAGAAAATGACAGAATCATGGTGTGATGTGAAATCACTAAAAGGGATTTTTCTTACCAGTACATCTAATTATCGCATCCTATCTTCACCTATTCTACTTCTTCGCCCTCCTTCTCAAATTTAAGACTTCTGATGATGGCTCCATAATGATGAAAATACTTCATGGATGAACGAATGTTTTTCACCTTAATTAACTTTATCCTAATTTGCTATACGTCCGTCATGCCTTTTTGTTTGGTTGATTAACATGTATTTTCATTTAATCAGGTGTATTGCAATAAAATTAAAATATAGTTCGTCCGGGATTAACTCTTGCTAAAATCTTTTTTTTTTCTAATAAGAAATAATACTCAGGTAGAGAAATAATAATTTCCTATATTCTCCTTCTCGTTTACGTCGCGCAAAGCACACAGTTTTAGCGACGCGTACATCAATACATTAGAATAACAAAAGGGGCTGACATACAAGCCAATCACAAATGTTAACCTAACGACCTTTGAGTACACATCTTTTAGTGGTGACAGACAACTCATAATCACTGTGTTCCGAAAGCCGTATGTTGTATTGTGCTATGGTTATTCTAGGAGACCGTCCACTCGAAGAAGGAAAGCTGGCAGACATAACTTGTCAGTGAAAAAAAATCGACGCTCTACTATGAATTTTGTTTCTATTTGCATTGTTTTTCTCCAGGTAGGGTCCCGAACGATGGTGAAATAATTTGCCTTTCAGGCTGACCTGTCCTGCGGTTGTCACGGTTAGAAAAGTTAAGCTCCATATTTGCATTACTGTTGGCTTTGAACTTATGCCTTGGAATTTCTTGTCTTGACAGTGTGTATTTTCTTCTGCTGCCAGAGACTTCTACAACAAAAGTAAGTAGGCGTGTGATAAATATCAAGGTCTCTAATCTGAGGACTGGTTCGTTACGGTACTGAGATGTTGTGATTAGCAGTGGTTCTTTCGCTATTCACTGATGATATTTGTAGATATCAGAGCCGTGTAAATTGTATTTTGAAAGGATCAGATGGTTGTAAAGGCGTTTTCGTAGTATGAGAAATTAAAAGGACGAATTCCTGCGGGATTTAGTGATCTTTCAAAACGGTACACGACTATAAATTGAGTTTGAGGTAGACATTCATCGTATGAAAACATACAACTATCGCAAACCATATTCTAAAGAAGAAGGTGTTTTAGTAAATAATGCCAGGAAACAGGCTAAAAACTATGTTTGGGCTTTTCATTGTATGTGATCACAATGTGGAAACGTATATGTGCGACTGATGGATAATTGATTTCAACCGTGTTTCGAAATTCTGTTCACTCATTTTATTACGTGACAGAAAGCCTGAGTATATTTTAGGATATTATCCAGAGCTAAAATATCCATATATAGTCTTTGTGACACGCACTTAATTAAACCTTTTGGCAAGAAAGCGTGCCAGGCAAGGAACTACTTGCCCGAGGGAAAGAGTAGAAATGCCTGATTTACAGAGAAACGAGTCAGTTTGCTATCTTTTCCTACTCATGTCTTTGTCTGATCTGGTGAATGATCAATTTTGAAGCCACTGTTCGGTTCTAGTAGCTTCAGAATGTTCGACCTGTTTGTTATCACTTTCAAAATACTTATCTAACTTGGGTCAAATATTTGACATTGGCTGGAACAGAGACAGATTATTAACTTCGGCATTACGAGTTCCTACTTTACAAAAATGTGTTAATGTGGTTATGTCTGCGCGAAAAACCGGCAAAACGGAATATTCTTGTGCTTGCATTCATGATTTCACTTTCAAAATGAATGTGGTAGATACATACAGCTGCTCACCTGAGTTAACGTAAGAAGCTTCGAGAAGAATATATCAACCCAAATATATTGCTTCACAATTTTCATCGATGGAAATTCTAATTGCAAAACTCGTGTGTTTTTAATTCAGTTCCTAAGGAAATTCTAACTACAAAACTCATGGACTATTAATTCAGTTTTGAAGGAGTGCTTTATTTCTGTCATACAAAGTGCACAAGGCGTGTTTATCCAAGGCCATCTGACGGCAATTATGTGTCTAATTTGTTCCCTTGTTCCATGTCAAAAAAAGAAAATTGACTCGGGGGTGCTAATAGCATCAAGAAGAGAGTACGTCAGTCTCGTGTAAAAAACTAAGACCTTCATTTTCCCCAACAGGGTGTAATTAAATCATTAATTTCAGATTCAAAGTTCGTGGATGCAAACTATTTCGTGCTTACTACGGAATCATTTATGAATTTCCTGCCGTTCTGTGTGCATAAAATTCGTGAATATGAAGCGTAGTTTGGTAAACAATAATTAAGTCACCTTAAGGAGAATTGCCTCACATTAAACCCGAGATCGTTAATTATAGAACCTCCAAATAATTTTTTCACACGAAAACGTTCTCGAAATATAATAAATATTTTTAGAGCCGTGTCAGGTGTCATAGAAAAATATGTAAATTTTATTTTAAAACAGGATTTTTCCTTACAGCTCTTGAGCTGGCAACATCTCAAAGTCTGACGTTGGAGAATAGAATTGCGCTGTTACCGCGTGAACGTCGAATGTCGTTGGATGTGAAATCTGTAATGCTACATAACAAAGCACTGGGCATTCATAAACTTAGAATTAAAGTGTTGGGCTGCAAGAACTCTCTCTTATGAAATCCTCTAATTACTTCACCTTTATTGTTAAAACTGTCAGTTCATTTTATATCTCCTTTGTTTTGATCTCCAGCTTTTTGTGTTGGTAAATCGTCTGGTTTGCACGCTGACCCAGAAGATTGTAGAGCTTATTATGATTGCAGTAACAATAGAACACGCCATCGCACAGGGCTTTCGACCGGACTTATGTTTGACCCTAAAAGTAAGCAATTCCTTCATTCGTGGGAAGTGAACTGTCCAGTTAAAAAAGGTAAGGCTGTAAGAGGTATGGTGGTTGTTGAAAGCTTGTTAATACAGGGAATGCACAGTTTAGCTGTACGCTATTTTGGGCGTTGACCCTGCACAAAACCTGGCAAATACAAAACGTAGTTTTGTGTGCTTGAACAACTAACCAAAGGAACCATTGCGCTTATGCCGAAATTCATGCATAGTCTAGAGCATAAAACAAAACAAAAATTGAAGGGTAAAGGCTTGTTTGCTTTTTTATTAATTTTGTTGCATGAATCAAGTTTATCAGCCATAGAAACAGCTATTCGATTTCATTTTTTTTATCAGCGGTTACTTACTTACTTACTTACTGCCCATCATGCCTGCGCGGCACATAGGGCAGCAACGAAGTTTCTCCAACCCTGCCTA
>OMLO01001081.1_pt1 | contig 20265 bp, 20 predicted proteins | sample 1674811 | NCBI WGS metagenome assembly OMLO01 (sample SAMN06265003, study PRJEB25207) | coral metagenome | isolation source: Coral host | place: Mexico:La Bocana,Puerto Morelos, Mexico | collected 2008-11-13 | reverse complement strand
TCATCAATTGGCCTCCATGAGGCTGCATCCTTTGTCTCATTGCGTATGACTCATAGTCATCATTGGGCTCATCTTCAAAAAGATCCATGGAGCTCAACAGCTCCGCTACCACTGAAGAGTGGCACTAGCGTTCTACCAACTGGTAGGGGTAACTAGCGCGTCTTTTTCTATCCCTGCAAGCGGTCAAGTAACCAATACTCCCTTGAGCCTATATACGACAAAACACAAGTAGATATGAGACTCTTCAATATACTGTACTGGCCTCCAAAAGAAAAACACCCCCCCCCCCTGATCTGGACCCCCGTTTTTTTGGGTGAACATTTAATAGCAATAAAAAAATTTTTTAACCAACAAAACAAGACATTCAGCCCTATTGTCTGTAAAATACTTTTTATTATTTAGAATCATTTTCTATGGGAAGATTTTAATCACAAACATGTTGAGGGTCAAAAATTTCTGGGAATCTCCTTTTCAACAGCTCTTGCTAAAGCATGTTTTGAACAAATGTCCTTTTTTTTTCCAAAAATCTCTTCCTGCAATCAGCACCATGTTCTTAATCAAAACCGTTTTTGATCAAAGTGTTTCTTCGATCGAGGTCTTCTTTTTGAATCACAGTCCTTTGTTTATTCAAAGGAGTCCTTTTCAATAAAAATGTATTTTATCAAACTCTTCTTGTTCAATCAAAGGCTTTCTTTGCGACCAAAGACTTTTTGGATTAAACCCTTTCTTAACCAAAGTCTTGTTTATTCAAGTTTTTGCTTCTTTTTCCAAGTCTTCTTCTTAATGAAAGTCCTGTTAATCAAAGGAGTCTTATTGAATCAAAGGTTTCTTGGTTTATTAAGCAAGGTCTTTTTCAACAACAATGTCGTTTTCAACCAGAACCTTGTTCTTAATCAAAACCCAATTCTTAAAAACAGAGCCATTTTAATCAAAGGACCTCTTTTTTGAATCTTTTTTTGATGAAAGAAAGCGTTTTTGATCTTTTTGATTGATTGCCTTTTTATCAACGCTTTTCATTTTTAGTCAATCCTGTCTTGCTATCCAATTCCTCTTTGAAAGAATTTTTGAATCGAATCAATATGCATCGCTAGCTGACTGGCTGGCTATCCGTGGCTGGCAGATGTGGCTGGCTGGCGGTGGGCCCAGTTGGGCTGGAGGGTGGGTGGGCGACTGGCTGGCTGGCTGGTTTTGAAATTTGAATGGCCGCCCAAAACGCGCCTGGAACGAAACTTTGTTCTAAGAAGTCGAAACTTTTGGAACCTGGTTTCTTCTTCGTTACCCTTCATTGCCTCCACCATATAGAAGGGCACTCCAACCTTCCCGCAATTGACCAGATTTCTCCCCGCCTCTGCAAAGCGGCTTGCCACATATCCACACGCCACCTATCCATGCGCGGCACGCGGTCGGATAAGGGGCGTTGTTTGTAGACGAAACAACAAGGGAGACTGAGGCTAAGTTGAACTGACTCCAACTGCCTTGCTGCCAGTCAAACTATCTGGCAATCAAGCACATGCAGTGGAACAACCTTTTTGTGCTTCAGCTTCATGCCAGAACATGTAGCTTGAGCCTTCCACATTTGATAGCAAGTTGACTTGCCTTGAAATGGATTCCACGCGCTTGCTTGTGTGAGCGCTTCCTCATTTCGGAAGTGGACACGCAGCACATGCAATGTTGAATTTGATTGGTGTGACGAGCGCTAACGCGACGCGTCCTGCGGAGCACAAAAATCACAAGAAAATGAGACCCTACAATCTTTGGTGGGGAACAAACAAAATTGATTTCACAGAATTCACGACCTAAACAGCATGACCCTTTAGGAACATTTAAGCACAGATGATCTCTTGAAAGTGACATGCGGCCAGCAGCACAAAGAAGAGGATTAGTTCCTGAACCCAGATGCACTACTCTACAGTCATTGAAGTACAAATCGCGCGGCACGAAAACTGAACCAGCCTTGTCTCTCTGCTCGACTTCAACGTATCTCTTCTCCTGTTCCGGAAAGATGTTTGCAAAATACAAACCGAAAGCCGGTAAAGACGTTGTGGTTGTTCCGCGTCCGGACATCGTGAAATGGCATGGCAGCGCCTGTGAATCCCAATCCCAACAGCACCCCTTCCACCAGCTCCAAGTGTCCTGCGCAACTCAATGGCACTAATTCAGACCAACCTGAAATATGCCTGAATCAATCTTGGAAAACATTTGCCATTGCGTGCATCGAGAACGACCAGCTTAGCCCAATATAAACCAATGCACTACTTGTTTTTGAGACTTTGCGCGTGTGCAAAAATATTCAGAACATCATCCTGCGCCCGTCCTTCTCATCGTCCCCTGCCTGTCATGTCAAAAGATTCTGTATTGAGATTTGGTAAGGGATGTGAACACATCTTTGCCACAAGAAAACGATTGTGGCTACTCAGCCCACAGCCTCATCCGGCTCCATCTTCTCTTGCGCCTGGGCCGGGTGGAAGTACAATCGGCTGGTTGGTTGAGGGTCGGTTGAAGGATGTAAAAGAAAGATGGTCGAAGGATGTGAAAGAGATATGGACCATCTTCCTTTAAGTCTTTCTTTCCCGCTCCAGATTGTCACCTTCAGGTTTTATGTGGTCCATCGGCTTACTAGTCGGAGCGCATTCCAATATAGTGTTGAATCGGGTTGAGCTGGTGAGATCCCAAGGGTGTTAAGCCGGTCGTGGTTCTACTATAAACAAGCAAACAAGCAAATTGTCTCAATAAGCTAAGATTTTTCCCGAATTGCAGCCAAAGGGTTCTTTCAAGGAACTAGTCCATAGATGACCACCGACCACTGTTTACAGCAAGATGATGTTTACCACTCACCACCGCCGCAAGTTGATTTCCTGTAGCTGAGAAACAGCTGAGCACGAACGCTTGACAACAGCTAGCTGACCGCCAACCCCTCACCCCAGCTAGCTGGCCACCGACCCCTGACCACAGCAAGTTGATGTTCAGTGGCTGCTTCTTAAGAGCTGCTGAGGTTGGCTGCTCGGGAAAGACAACAGCTAATTCACCACCAACCCTTGACCACAGCTAGCCGACCACCCACCCCCGACCACAGCAAGTTGATGTGCAGTGGCTGCTCTTGCAAAGTTGCTGAGGATAGCTGCTCCATAGAGATTGCTGAGCATGGCCGCTTTTGCAAGGCTGCTAAAATTAGCTGCTCTTTAGAGATTGAGAATATATGTCTCCAAAAGTTGCTGAGACAAGGCTGCTCGCCAAAATCCACCTCCTCTTCAAAGGATTCTTCATTTTTTTTCTGGGTGTGGGGTTGCGAAGGGCCTGCCAACTATTGAAGGAGTTGCTCCAAGTCCACCAGGCTAGAGAAGCGCTCGCAGAGCTTGGCGCAGCGTATTGCAAAGGAAAATGGCAGAGCCCAGACATTCCTGTGCTAGGAGCAGAGTTATGCCTAGGAAAAAAAGGATTTGAACACATATGATCCCGGTCTCCGGTCTTACTCTCCCCAACCATGGTGGGGAACTTTTGTGTCTATGCGTGGCGGAAGCTTTTTTCACCATAAAATACATATAAAGCATCAAGATCTTGCACAAAGGGATGGACGGTACGATATGGTAATGTTGACAACTAGGAAACTGGATGAATAACGTGGAATGGTGGCTATAAAAACTGGTTCCGTAGACTTGCTCATTCTATCAAGACTTGTGTTGATTTTGTATGTGTATACGCTGGTAAAATGAGAACCTTACATTCTGCTACAAATCCTGCATCCCTCATACAATTGTTCAATCCCTTGCAGTACTGGTCCTCCTTCCTAGGCAACAGGCGTGATCAGAAGGCTATCCGTGACCATCTTTGGTCCCGGCTTTCGCAGGACAACCACGGGCCATCCACCGCTTTACAAGCATCACCTTTGGGAAGTAGGTTGTATTTTCGAGATGTGTTTTTTAAGCAATGGGTCAGGAAAATGAAAAAGGTGGAAAAAAAGCTTGAAGATTACAAGAAATGAGCTAGGAAATAAATGGAAATCTATCTGCACTCAATAGATTTGACTGGTTTTATGAAATTAGCTCGAGAAAACATGATCAGTTACCCCTTAAAAATGGCTAGGCAGCTGCAGGCGTCTTCAAATTGGTGAAAACTGGAATTGCCATCATTCATCTAAAACAACACTATGACACAATGATGGCTGTGAAATTTACAAATGCATCCTAACAGGCGGCCAACTCAAACTGTCAATAAAAAAGGGATCTGACAAAAAAAATGCTTTTCTATCCTTGGCATGCATGAGCTTTACAGCCAGAGATACCATCATTTTTCAGATGTCATAACATTATATACAAATAGTTTTCGGGCGAGCCGGGGGCGGAAGTTTCAGAAGAAAAAAGAACTATATAGCAAAGAAAGAATTTGCCTATAGAATGTGTGCAAGGCGACCGGCCAGCGCCATGCCCAAACCATTTCTTTGCTGCGAATGAGCTTTCTGCTGCTCCACGCTGGTATGTGACCTGTTTTGATGTCATGAAATTACTTGCAGAGTGAGATGCAGTAATGTGGTTGGTTGTGCGGTGACGTGGGGTGAGCTACTGTGGTTAGTTGCGACATGGCATGTCATGTCATGTCATTTGATGTAGTGGTCACGTCATTTGATGCGATGTGATTGCTTGTGTTGTGTCATGCCACGTGATGCACTGCGATGTCATGGTGATGAGCTGTTATCTGTTGTGCCCCGCAATAGGATGGAATTTTATGAGCTTAAGATGCCACTGGTTGTGAGGTCACGTCGTGTGGTTCAAAGTGCGACGATGTGGTGGTCCAATGAACTGCACTGTACTACAAAGGACTACTCCAGTACTACTCTGTACAACCAAGTACTGCTCCAGTACTACTCTTTACTACAAAGTACTATGCCAGTACTGGTTAGCACTACTCTGTACTACAAAGTGCTACTCCGGTACTACTGTGTACTACAAAGAACTACAACGTACTAGTCCAGTACTACTCTGTACTACTCGGTACTACAACCTACCAAAGTACTACTCCAGTGCTGCTCTGTGCTACTACAAAGCACTACGCCAGTACTACTTTGTACTACACAGTACTACTCCAGTACTACTCCAACGTACTACTCCAACACTACTCTGTACTACAAAGTACTACTCCAGTACTACTCAGTACTACAAAGTACTACGCCAGTACTACAAAGTACTACTCTGCACTACAAAGTACTACTCCAGTACTACAAAGCACTACGCCAGTACTACTTTGTACTACACAGTACTACTCCAGTACTACTCTAACGTACTGCTCCAGTACTACTCTGTACTACAAAGTACCACTCCAGTACTACGCCAGTACTACTCTGTACTAAGTACTACGCCAGTACTACTCTGTATTACAGAGTATTACCCCAGTACTACAAAGTACTAGTCCAGTACTAATCTGTACTTCAAAGTACTACAGTACTACCAAATACTACAAACTACTATTCCGCTACGACTTTGAAACGAAGTCTTGAGTTTGCAGATTTCGTGGCAGGCGCTGTACTTGGTGAGTTTGAAGGGGTTTCGTATGTGACGCGGATCAATCATGACATTCATTTTGCGTGGCAGGCGCAGTGCTTGGTGAAGTTGGAGGGTGACTCTTGTTGCTCCGCGCATTGGAAATGACGTTTCTTATGTGACGCGGATCAATCATGACATTCATTTTGCGTGGCATATTTGGTAAAGTTGGAGGGTGGTAGGAGTTGCTCCGCGCATTGTAAATGATGTTTCATATGTGAGGCGGATCAATCATGAGCTTCATTTTGCGTGGCAGGCGCAGTATTTGGTAAAGTTGGAGGGTGATAGGAGTTGCTCCGGGCATTGTAAATGATTTCAGCCGAAACTCCCTGAAGTGCTTCCGCCAAGAGAAAGACGATTCGAGGATAATCCGACGATAAAATCGTCATCTCGCACCCGCCGCTTCGGAGACCTTCCCCCTGCGATCTTGGAGACGATTTTGTATTGAAAAGTGCAACATTTCGCGCTCCGGCTATCTCCCAAAATGTCACCAAGTGCTGCGCCTGCCACGAAAAGTCACCCCCCAACTTCACCAAATACTGCGCCTGCCACACAAAATGAATGTCATCACTGATCTGCGTCTCGTCTGAACTGTTACTTTACTGAACTGTTACTTTACTGATCTGTTACTTTACTGAACTGTTACTTTGCTGAACTGTGACTTTACTGAACTGTTACTTTACTGAACTGTTACTTTACTGAACTGTTACTTTACTGAAGTGTGCCTTTACTGAACTGTTACTTTACTGAACTGTGACTTTACTGAACTGTGACTTTACTGAACTGTTACTTTACTGAACTGTTACTTTACTGAACTGTTACTTTACTGAACTGTGACTTTACTGAACTGTGACTTTACTGAACTGTGACTTTACTGAACTGTTACTTTATACTGAACTGTTACTTTATTGAACTGTTACTTTACTGAACTGTGACTTTACTGAACTGTTACTTTACTGAAGTGTGCCTTTACTGAACTGTTACTTTACTGAACTGTTACTTTACTGAACCGTTACTGTACTGAACTGTTACTGTACTGAATTCTTAGCACTTTTGAAAACTTCGTAACTCGGAAGTTTCTCATCTAAACTTCCTTTGATTACAGCAAAACTAAAGTTCACTGACACTCCCTAGACTTTGGGATGTCCATGACTTCTTGGGCAACTGCTTTTAGATGACTGGCCCTGTTTCTACCTTTTGGTAAATAGGCTGGGTACAGACACTTTATTGTTTGCAAACACAAGACATAAATTTTCATTTCATCGAAGGAAGTTTAGAAGTCTAACTTCCGACAATATGGTCAGTTGAAAAGCAGAGTAGAGTAGTCAAGTCAGCAGAAAGAAGATGCAATAGCACAAAAGTTATAAGAAAGAAGATACACCCGCGCCAAATGTTAGAGAAGTCGCGAAATGCTGCAATCGAAAAATAGGCTCGTTAAAGCGGCGGGTGCGGAGTCAAGTGGTCAGAGGAGAAATCAAAAATTGCACGCCGCTGTGGCGAGAAGCGCATTTTGAAATCAAAATGTAGAAAGAACGTCAGCTCCGAAGCACTTTTTGTACTTGAGATGTCAAAAAATTGCAAGGCGCTGTGGCGAGAAGCGCATTTCCAAGTCAAAATGCTAAAAAACTGACGGTGTCGGAGCACTTTATGTTCTTGAGATGTCGAAGAATTGCACGGTGCTGTGGTGAAAAGCACATTTCAAGTCAAAAATGAACAAAACACGTCAGCGCTGAAGGGCTTTTTGTACTTGAGATATCGAAAAATTGCACGCCGCTGTGGCGAGAGCGCATTTCCAAGTCAAAATGCTAAAAAACTGACGGTGTCGGAGCACTTTTTGAAGTTCCAATGTCGAAAAATTGAGCGCCGCTGTGGCGAGAAGCACATTTTCAAGTAAACATGTACAAAACACGTCAGCATCGATCGGACCACTTTTTGAAGTTCCGATGTCGAAAAATTGCACGCCGCTTTGGCGAGAAGCACATGTGTAAGTCAAAATGTACAAAATACCCCTGTTTTGGCGCACTTTTTGAAGTTCAGATGTTGAAAAATTAGTCAGTTAGCAAGTTCGTCAGTCAATCAATCAGCCAACTAGTCAATTAGTCAGTTAATGAATCAATGAATTAGACAGTGATTCAGTTCGTCAATTAGTCAGTTCGTCAGTTACTCAATCCGTGACTTGGTCAAGTAGTCAATCAATTGGTCAGTTAGTCAGTTAGTTAGTCAACTTAGTTAGGTAATCAGTTAGTCAGTTAGCTAGTTTGTCAGGAAGTTCGTTAATTAGTTAATTAGTTAGTTAGTTAGTTCGTTCGTTAGTTAGTCAGTTAGTTAATCAATTAGTCAGATAATCAATGAGTCAGTTAGTCAGGCAGTCAGTCAGTAAGTCAAGTAGTCTGTTCGTCAGTTAATCAATCAGTTACTCAATTAATCAGGTAGCTAGTCAGTCAGTCAGTAAGTCAATCAGTGAATTAGTCAGTTAGCTAGTTACTCAGTTGGTCAATGTTTTTGCTCTGACATCCGTGACTCACAACAATCAATCTCTCCTATAGTGTTCCTCTTTTTGAAACTTCGGCCACCGCCTCGTGCGGTACAACTGGTAGGCATCTCAAATATTGCTAATAGATGGCCGACCCTACTTCTACCTTTTTGGTTAATAGGATGGAAACTAGCATCTTTTTTGGAATGTAACCTTGTCAAATCATAATCATCTCAAAACACAGGGAAGCTTGTCATTGCATACGAAAACTTGTCATTTCATAAACTTCTCCAAATCTTCAAGATGGTTGTCCCTACGTTTTTGTTGGGGGGTATTTAGGGCGGGCGCTGGCATTTCATAAATTTCTTCGTTCGTCAACCAAGCAGGCCATAATAGGAAAGGAATGCATGGTATAGGAAAGCGCCACATGGTAGGCTGCAAAGTACCACATGACAGAATTGCATAATAAGCAACGGATCAAATTAGAAAAATGAAATGATACTGTCCATCAACCTTCACTAGTGCGATCATTTGCTGCAAAATGATTTGAATCCATGTGAATGAGTGTCAAGTAAATTCAAAAAATCTCTGACACGGCAGAGAGCACATGGCAGCTCTGTAGAATTACAATTCCCGCTTCACCACTGCAAGCATGTTCTTGAAGAATGATGACCTCTCTTAAGTGTGCCTAAAAAAACAGGCCTTCACAATTTTACATAGGGATTTTCAGTTTGTCGCACCGCAACTGGTTGACCCTTTTTGGTGCCAGGAATCATCATTCCATAGGGGGCCAATTCTGGGCAAAAATTGCTTTTTTAAAGAGGTGTAGGATGGCGGCATGATGAAGATCTCTCGTTTTCAAAATTCGTTATGTTCACACAAATGCTTCATGAAAAGCTTTATGAAAGCCCATCCATAAGACTATAAAATAAGAATGCCCATAAACTTGTGATGTGGGGTAGGACCTGGTATTTCTCTACCATTGCTATGCTATATTGCATTTCACATTACTAAACTAGATTGCTTCGTTTTGTGATCGAAGACATCCTTGCAATGCTAACATCAAGCCTTAATAAAAACGCCAAGATAGAGGCAGTGCAGAAAAAAATGGGGAATGTGAAAGATGGGTATGACATGATTGTCTTTTGCCACCATATAGTACCAAATAGTGCCATTGTCATAGGGTCGGAAATTCTATCGCAGAGTAGAGTGCCAGTATATGCTTTGTTGGGGGTCCATGTTAAGCTGTGTACGTACAAGTTCTTTCGTCCCAAAACTGGAAAACAAGCAACCCAACTTTCTTAGTTAAGAGTGTTATCAAAAACAACTTATTTTGAACAGTTCTTGGGCTCGGACAGGGTACCCCCCATAAGGTCGACTTGACTCGTGTTTTTTCCATTTTTTCCAGACCTACTGACACCCAATAGAAAATTTTTACAAGAAATTGATTTTTATGTTTTGTTGGGGGTCCACGTTGAAATATCTACGTACAGGCGCTTGAATTCAAAACGGGAATACAATCACCCAAACTTTCTTTGTTAAAAGTATTTTGTAAAAACGTTCATTTTGTCAGTGGGATTTTCAGGGACCCCCAATAATGGGACCCCTTTGCGGTAAGTTTCCCACACTATTCCCATACCATTCCCATACGAATCCCTAAAGATACGGGAATAAAATGGGAAACCAAACGAATCCTTAAAGATATGGAAATAGTATGGGAAACTTACCATAAAGGGGTCCGATTGTTGGGGGTCCCTGGAAATACCATTGATTCTAAACAATTTTTGGGCTCGGAAACAATATTCTGCATAAATACTGCCAGTAGATGGCCGACCCTATACTTCTACCTTTTTGGTTAATAGGATGGACACTAGCATTTTTTTGAAATGTAACCTTGTCAAGTCGTGATCATCTCAAAACAAAGGGAAGCTTGTCATTGCATACGTAAACTTATCAGTGCAGAAAATCAACTTTACGGCAAAAAATCGTGATAGTGAAGGTTGATGGACAGTATCATTTCATTTTTCTAATTTGATCCGTTGCTTACTATGCAATTCTGTCATGTGGTACTTTGCAGCCCACCATGTGGCGCTTTCCTATACCATGCATTCTTTTCCGATTCTGGCCTGCTTGGTTGAAATGCCAGCACCCACCCTGAATACCCCCAACAAAGTCAAAGGGAGGACAGAACAAGAATTGAATGGAATATCTGATAGTGAAATGGCATTGTCACCATCGAAAGAGCTGTGATTTGTAGCGTGTTTCACATCAATATCAGGCGAAATGCGATACAATTTGCACTGGAATTTCAAATTTGTGTGTATTTCATCCACTTTCGAAAAAAAATGACACCACAGCTGCTGCTTTCATGCGAACACATGGCAGCTCTGTAGAATTACAATTCCCGCTTCACCACTGCAAGCATGTTCTTGTAGAATGATGACCTCTCTTAAGTGTGCCTAAAAAAAACAGGCCTTCACAATTTTACACAGGGATTTTCAGTTTGTCGCACCGCAACTGGTTGACCCTTTTTGGTGCCAAGAATCATCATTCCACAGGGGGCCAATTCTGGGCAAAAATTGCTTTTTTAAAGAGGTGTAGGATGGCGGCATGATGAAGATCTCTCGTTTTCAAAATTCGTTATGTTCACACAAATGCTTCATGAAAAGCTTTATGAAAGCCCATCCATAAGACTATAAAATAAGAATGCCCATAAACTTGTGATGTGGGGTAGGACCTGGTATTTCTCTACCATTGCTATGCTATATTGCATTTCACATTACTAAACTAGATTGCTTCGTTTTGTGATCGAAGACATCCTTGCAATGCTAACATCAAGCCTTAATAAAAACGCCAAGATAGAGGCAGTGCAGAAAAAAATGGGGAATGTGAAAGATGGGTATGACATGATTGTCTTTTGCCACCATATAGTACCAAATAGTGCCATTGTCATAGGGTCGGAAATTCATCGCAGAGTTTGAGACACCTAGAAAACGACAAGTTTACCCAGTACGTTTTTATCCTGCAACTTTAGAGTGCCAGTATATGCTTTGTTGGGGGTCCATGTTAAGATGTGTACGTACAAGAACTTTCGTCCAAAACTGGAAAACAAGCAACCCAACTTTCTTAGTTAAAAGTATTATCAAAAATTCTCATTTTGAACAGTTCTTGGGCTCGGACAGGGTACCCCCCATAAGGTCGACTTGACCCGTGTTTTTTCCACTTTTTCCCAGACCTCCTTACACCTAAAAGAAAATCTCTAGAAGAAATAGGTTTTTGATTGTGGAAGACTTGAGGAATCATGGATGGATCTATGTCCAGAACCAAATCTGAAATCCTGCTATTCAAGCAGAAGTTACACTTCGAAGGAGTGCTCGCAACAATGCGCAAGCTGCTCTCCAGGTAGCAAATGCTCAACATGTGATTGAACCATGGACAGATGGAATGCAGCAAGCTGTCTATGATGAAGCTATAAGGCTTCACAAACAAGCACATCGTGATCTTTTCCCACTTTCTCCAAATCTGATTGCATTGATGTTTATTCCCGCTGCTGATCATTCACAAGATCAGAGACAGAGCTTGACAAGCATCATCACACATATCAACATGACAATAGACCAACATCGAGTAGGTGAACTTCGAGAAACCTGCATTGAGATGTTTTGCACGGTGAAGACATCAGATGAATCCATCAGGATCTGGTGTTTGATGAAGGAGATCTAGACGGCAGTTTCGGCTACTGGGGTGAGGGTGATAAAGATGGAGCTGATTCCTGGATGCCTTAGAGGATGTTTTTTTGGATCTGGTTTGACAATGATTACTCTTGGTATCAAAGAAGATTTCAAGGATGATGACTGGCATGATGGTTGAAGTCCTAACTTGGATGAAGGAAAGGCAGAAATAAAAGATGAAGAAGGAATTAAGAGAGAAGATCACAACCTGCTGTGTGAAGGTTGCCTAGGCGAACAAGCTTTTCTGGTCTTATGATGATCAGAAGTGTGATGTTTTAGAGTTGTTTGGAAGAAGCCCCGGCTATAGTACTATAGTTGGATGCTGGCGCAAAAAGGAGTAAGGGTTGGACAGCCACTTGATCACAAGCATGGGACCTAAAGTAATCTTCATCAACAATTCATCTCCTCAGTCAGCCCGTAAGATGATTTCTCATTTTTGTCTTGAGGTGACCACATGGCAATGTAAAAGAAACAAGAAATTGTGGCATGTCCTGAAGGATCGTATTTCTCAAGATTTCTTGACCAGAAGGGATGGCACAAGGTCTTGAACAAGATTTTTTTTGGGAACGTGTTGTTCTTCAAATTTTTGCAATTGTGATGATAAGACCCGAAATATGATAGTGTATCTTTCCTATGGGGATTACTGTCATGACATTTCATGGTTTGAAAACCTTACGAAGAAAAAGGTTTTCAAGCATGAAGCAGGTTGGCATGATCCACACTGGAAACATCTTCCCTCATGTTTTGGTGCAGAATTGATGAAAGGTTTTCCAGAATTGTCAAGAAGCTATGTGACTGACAAGACACAAGAACTTCTCCTGGAAGATATCCTTGAAGACTTTGACAATGGATTGCTCTGTGGAGCATGCATGCAGCATGAAAGATTTGACGAACATTCACTGTTGTTGAGAGATTTGGACATGAGAAATCCTGACATTCCAATTCCATTGAGACACATTCTTCCACAGAAGTTCTCAACACCAAGTGTTGCGTCGACCTTGAGAATGATAGATGCACTTCCTGTTGGATCTGAAGTGAGCGTGAAACCAAGAAGAATCAACCAATCAGAGCATTGTGGCATTGATACCTGGATTACAAAACATTCGAAAGACGACACTTCCACAGATGTAGTTTGAATCTTGTAGTCTTTTTCGTGGAACTTATGGTCGTGTCAATCCCTTGTTTGCACTTCCTGAAGACTCTGTTGTTCTTAAATGGAACCCAGGTTCATATCATCGAGTTTTCTTTTTGTAACCACACTACAAAAAGTTTCAAGTTCGTAACTGGAGTATGACTGTGTTCTCAACTGAGACAACAGGCGCCATAAGAAGGAGACTTGTTGATCCACCAGTGAACACTGGAATGGTTCCACCGCATCCACTAGATGTGGTGAAGCCACCGGAAGAAGAGAGTGATGGATCACGTCCGACAGCATCAAGTTCAAATGATCCGACAATTCCAGTGCCAACGACAACACCTCACTCATTTGCGCCGTCAGCGGCAGGTCCTGCAGATAATGCTGACATCGACTATGACACACCTCAACCAGGCAGTCAAGAAACAATACAACTCCTTTTCATGATCCGATGAGACGGAAGAACCAGATGACTGAAGAAGAAATTGATCATGATCAATCGGAAGGATCCGATGAGACTCAACCGTACGCCGTATGATTCGGAATGTGTGCAGTTTGAAGGAGACTACTTTGCTTAGATGGGCTGGGTTTTTGCTAGTGGTTTAGCCTGCTTAGAAGACTTAGCTAAAGGTTTGCTATGTGTATACTAAAGGCATACTAAGTGTATCCTTAGTTAGTAGTAAAAGCACTTAACATGTTACAAGAGTTTTGCTGGAAATATAAAAGTTGTAACTTTTAGCTAACTTCTTAACATGTTAGGTGTTTAAGTTAAAAGTTAGACGCTAAGATATACAGACTTAGCTAAAATTTAGCTCAAGAGGTAACATGTCTTAGCTTCTTACTTTTACCAGGCAGAACACAATCTTTCAGCCAGCAAAACATGTTTTTAACAGCAGGGCCCGGTAGCAATTTGACAGGAGTGAGCTTCAATTTTTCAGAATCCCTTTTGAGTTTTCCTGCTATGTTTTGATTTCTAACCTGGGGATTCTTGGGGGAAAGGCAAAGTTTCGCTTAGCCGAGCGAGAAAATTGCACATGGTGAGGCAAGACAATGTTCCAAAAAGAAGGAAATGACTTCAGAGTTTGTGTTATCAGCATACATGTCACAAAGGACCTCGACAAAGTGAGGCACTATATGAAACGGGACCTATATAGAAGACGTTGAATGTGACTTCATGCTACAGTAGTGCATGAAGGGAGTTGGACAGCGAGGTGCAAGCCATGTTGATGTTTCACATGTCTTTGACTGCGCATGCTCTGGCAATTTGGTCTTAGGTATAAATCCTGCTTGTCAAAACACGCGCTCGCGTCACCATGTTTGTTTCACTTCAAGCTCTGGGGGGCTGTGTTCTTGCAAGCCTCTATGCGTGGCTGGTTTCAAGCCCATTCGTGGCTGTTTTTCAAGCTGTTGACAACTGCAATGAATATGCAAGCTCAAAGGGGTCGGTTTTTTTTTCAGGCTTGGAGTTAACATGTTTGAGAAAGGCAAGCCATGTTTCGTGATTCAAAGAAGTTGCTTTTCTCGCACGACGCCTGCATGGTTCAATTTGTAGTCGAATGTCCCAAGGTTTCAAAGAAGTCACGTGCATGTGCAACAAGATATGATTAAAAAGGCCACAACATGTCATGTGCACGCGCAACAAGATATATGTTCATATATGCCCAAACATGTCACGTGCATGTGCAACGATTGCAACCGCGCAAACGTAGAAGACGAAGCCATGGATGCAATTCCCGCGGCGGTCAAAGAGTCTGTGGAGAAGATTCGGGCTAGTGACGAACCAGTTTGGGTGAAAGTGGAGCAAATCACTCAAAAACTGCTGTCTGCTGGTTTGGCCTACCGCCAAACAATCACACCCAAAGAGATATTGGTACATCCAGCCAACAGAGGTGGCAAGTAGGTTTGCGTGTGCCACTTTTGTCTGACTCCATATGTTTCGAGGTAGCTAGTGAGGTACACAGACGGGAAGATCAGCTGAAGAAGAACAAGAGTCTGGTGGAACAGAATGCAGGAATTTTAGCACCAGTACTTCGACTGAACGTTTCCTTAGTGTGGGTTGCAGTCGCCGGTGTGCGCGGCTACGTGCTGTGGCTGCGGCTTGCCATGGTCCGTCAGGCGAGCAGGTGCAACTTCAACAAGGAGGTGACAGGAGCGACGGTGTCAGACGTGCTTTGGAGGATGGATGGCCGTGGCTGGTGGTGTCTAGTTCGGTGGAGCTGGCGTGCCCGTTGCTTCCCGATTTCTTCCAAAGAGCCTTGAACGCCGGCAACTCGAACGCCAAACAGCGACCAGAAGTGGAATGCGCTGCACAGATTGCCATTCAAATGAAGCACGGCATGAGCTTGGACGCCGCAAATTTTCCCAGGTGAAGGCGTGCGACCCAGCGTGCAAGACGAGCATAGATGTGATTGGCTGCTACGTTGCCATGTATGGCGGTGGAGAGCACATGGTCTTGATCAATTTCCTGTCGAAGTTCAGCAACTTGGCTGCAACAATATCTAAATAAGCTACTCTAGCTTTCAAGCCATTTCGGCTGCTTCTTTTCAAAACAAAGGCTGAAAGAATCCATTAGCTCCTCCACTACGGGGATTCTTTGGAGACCCACAAGACGTTGGTGCCTTGCTGGGCAATGGAACGCAAGCATAAGCAGGTGACTTCGGTAGCGACATCCGTTACCAACTTGAGCCATCACGAGCACTCCGTGCACCAGGAGCTTCTGTCTGGCCAATTGCACCGCTTGAAGATGCCTCTACCTCAGGTCCCATGCTTAGAAACTATGCGCATGGCTTCCAAAAAGCTCCAATGCTTCCTGCACCAACAAATGCATATACATGTGGCCAAACAAGTCACAGCCGCCACATTCTTTCGCTATCAAATGGTGGCCGCGCGTCTGTGCGAGATGTCATCCTGGTCCACAATGACCATGCTGACTGGGACTGTGGTGAAGTTTGGTCAAACTTCTGCGTTGGCTCTTCCGCTTATTGTTGATTTCTTTGTTCGAGCTCGTGAAGAAAGATTCAAATCTGGGTAGCTATACTTGGAAGGAAGAGCCTGGACAGGTGACAATCATCCCGGCTGAAGATGTTGTTGCTGCAGTGACATACTCTCGCGCAAGAGCTGGCTTGGTGACTTTGATTCCTTGGCACTTGCAAAGAAAACCGCCACGTCCAACGTGACCACCTGGAAAAAAGCGTGTCCAAATAATAAGCCATAGAAAAAGTTGGTCTTTCAAACTCTTGTAGCTGTTGGATGGAGGGCTGCAAGCTGATTCCTCTGTAGGATTCCTGAAACAATGTCTCCTCCTCAATTAGGAGACAAAGCTTGTCCACAAAAAGAACTTCACTTATAAGCCCTCCTTAGTAGGAGGTCCTCCTCAATAGGAGGTAAGCTAGCAGAGGCGCATCTTTTTCCACCCAAGGCAGACAGGAGAACAGTACCTTGCGACCTTGTGTCTTCATCACCTGGCTCTTGGCCACATCCACCAAAATGGATACATTCTCAATCATCAAGATGAACTTGTCCAGGATGGGTTCAAGATTTGCCTGGAGCAGCTGCATCTGCTGCTGCGATTTGCTGCTGCATCTGCTGCACCATACCCAAGGCTGTCCTGTCATTCTTTGCTTTTTCAGAATGGCAGGAAGGTGACAACTAACCCCCCACTAAAACCACAAAAACAAAAAAAGATCCTGATGCCCTCTTCTACTGGGCTTTCGCGGCTTGAAGAAGCACCCGTCAAAACGACAGAGTACAAGTCCATCCAAATTTTCCTGCTTCTCTTTTCGAGCCAGTCGTTGCTGTGCGGCTAAAACATGTCCCAGATTACCATGGTAAAGACAGGTCTGAAACAAGAGAGCTTCCTGCTAGAACAAACAATTCTAAAAGTTTCTTGAGAAAACTGTTTTTACCTAGAATTTCTTCTTCATACGACCCTGCACCTACGACAACACTCTGCCTTAGCAGTATTGCATATATCTGCCACATATTGGTTCAAACACTACCCAGGAGAACCCTCCTCAATAGGAGAGTCCACCCTGGACCTTTAGCAATACTCCCCTTTAGGACGGCACACATTGCTACAAAAACTTCCTCAATGGGAGAATCCATGCCGCCCAAAAAAATGGCTTAGAAACAAGTCAGGCCAGCTCCCTTTTACCCGGCGCTCGAAGAGATAGCCCAAATGCAACTGAACCTATTGGGCTGCTTCCTTGGCCCAAAGTTTGACCTGCTCTACAGGTTCACCTTTCAGAAGTTTTGCCTTTGCTTTCTCCAGAATGCCTTTGAGTTGAGCATGGGATTTTTCAGGATTTCGGATTTGAAACAGCTGTCTCTTCCCAAGCTTTGTTTTTCTGATGGCAACAGGTCATGATGCTGTAGCCCATGTCAACAGTGCAGGTCCACCATGGTCAGTTTTTTTCCCCTGAGCCTGAACTTTCTTCAGAATTCATTGAAGCTGCTTCTGAAGCTGGAGGTTTGTCTGCCTAAAGGACAGCTGCAGGTCGCTTCTTCACTCGCGCGGCTGGCTTCTTGCCAACAAACTTTACCTGCAGCAACAGGTTGGGAATTTCTGTTTGCCCTTGCTCTGCAGGGTGGCTTTCAATGGCAGAGAATTTGGCAACAGCAAAACCTCGATGCATAGTGGCCACCTGGACAGCATGGCCTGGGAATTTGCGACATAAAGCTGGCTTAGTTGAATCTCGACAAGTGGCAGGCAAGGAGAAGAACTAGAGGACCTCCTCCTGTGCTTTCTTCTGGGCCCATGCACACTGGCAGGGCTGACAGAAGCAGCCTCCAAACTGCTGGTGCTGGTGCTGGCGCTGGTGGTGGAGTAGTACGGAGTAAAACTGTGTAGTACAGAGAAGTACTGAGTAGTACTTTGTAGTACAAGTACTGGCGTAGTATTTTGCAGTACTGGAGTAATACTTTGTAGTTTGTAGTACGGAAAAGTACTGGCGTAGTACTTGGAAGTACGAAGTAGTACTGGAATAGTACTTTGTAGTACCAAGTAGTACTGGAGTAGTACTTTGTAGTACGGAGTAGTACTGGCGTAGTACTTTGTATTACGGAGTAGTACGGTAGCGCTGGAATAGTTCTTTGTAGACCTGGAGTAATACTTTGTAGTAAGGAGTAGTACTGGAGTAGTACTTTGTAGAACAGAATAGCGCTGGAGTAGTACTTTGTAGAACAGAATAGTACTGGAGTAGTACTTTGAGTAGTAGTACTTTGTAGTACGGAGCAGTATTGGCGTAGTACTTTGTAGTACGCAAGAGTACGGTTTGTAGTACAGAATGGTACTGGAGTAGTTCTTTGTAGTACGCCAAGAACTGGAGTCATACTTTGCAGTACGGGAAAGAACTGGCGTAGTACTTTGTAGTACGGAGTAGTATTGGCGTAGTACTTTGTAGTACGGAAGAGTACGGTTTGTAGTACAGAGTGGTACTGGAGTAGTTCTTTGTAGTACGGAAAGAACTGGAGTAATACTTTGCAGTACGGGAAAGAACTGGAGTAATACTTTGTAGTACGGAAATTAGGCGTAGTACTTTGTAGTACGGAAGAGTACGGTTTGTAGTACAGAGTGGCACTGAATAGTTCTTTGTAGTACGGAAAAGTACTGGCGTAGTACTATGTAGTACAGAGTGGTTTGTAGTACAGAGTGCTGGAGTAGTACTTTGTTGTACAGAATAGAACTGGAGTAGTGCTTTGTAGTACGGGAAAGAACTGGAGTAGTACATTGTAGTACGGAAAAGTACTGGGGTAGTTTTTGCTGGCATCATACTTTGTAGTACTGGAGTAATGCTTTGAAGTACGGAACAGTGATGGAATAGTACTTTGAAGTACGGAATAGTACTGGCGTCGTACTTTGTAGTGCTGGAGTAGTACTTTGTAGTACGGAAAAGTACTGGCGTAGTCTCTGCAGTACGGAATAGTACGGAGTAGCGCTGGAATAATTCTTGTAGTACTGGAGTAGTAATTTGTAGTACGGACAAATACTGGCGTAGTACTTTGTAGTCCGGAAAAGTACTGGCGTAGTACTTTGCAATACTGGAGTAATACTTTGTAGTACGGAAGAGAACTGGCGTAGTACTTTGTAGTACGAAGTAGTACTGGCGTAGTACTTTGTAGTAGGGAGTAGTAAAAGTAGAACTGAAATAGCACTTTGTAGTACTGGAGTAATACTTTGTAGTACGGAGTAGCCCCGGAGTAGTTGCTGCTCGACGATATCAAAGGTGCTGGCGTTGCTGCTGGTGCTGCTGGTGATATTTCCCACCAGACCCCTTTTACATCAAACACTTTGCGCACCAAACAACTCTTACACCAAACGGCTTTTACACCAAACGCATTTTACACCAGAGACGTTTTACACCAGAGACGTTTTACACCAAAAACGTTTCCCACCAGACACGTTTTACATGAAACGCATTTTACACTAGACACGTTTTACATCAAACACATTTTACACCAAAAACCCTTTTTGCCAAAGACATTTTTCACCAGAGACGTTTAACACCAAACATCTCCTACACTAGTCAGCTTTTACACCAAGCGCCTTTCACACCAAACATCTTTTAACCAAAAAAAATTACTCCAAAAACCTTCCTTTCTAGATCTTTTTACACAAAACGCATTTTAATCGAAAGACGTTTTACACCAAACATCTCCTACACTAGTCAGCTTTTACACCAAGCACCTTTCACACCAAACACATTTTACAGCGGACACTTTTTACACCAGACATTTTTAAACCAAACAGCTCTTACACCAAACGCATTTTACACCAGACACCGTTTACACCAAAGACATTTTACACCAGAGACGTTTTACACCAAAAACCTTTCACGCCAGACACCTTTTACAATAAACATGTTTACACAAGACGCGTTTGACACTAAACGCAATTTACACCAGACGTTTGTTACACCAGACACTTTTTACACCAGAAGCTTTTTACGCCAGACACATTTCACACCCGACAGCTTTTACACCCGACTTTTTTGCACCAAAGACATTTTACACCAGACATCTTTGTCACCAAACAATTCTCACACCAAACACATTTTACACCAAAGACGTTCTACACCACAAACCTTTCACACCAGACACCTTTTACGTGAAACGCGTTTTTCACCAGACACCTTTTTCAAAGCCCGTTTTACACGAAACGCAAATTCCACCAGAAACCTTTGACACCAGACACTCTTTACACCAGACACTTTTGACACCAAACAACTCTTACACCAAACGCATTTTACACCAGAGACGTTTTACAGTTTCGCGCCAGACTCGTTTTACATGAAACACGTTTTACACCAGACATGTTTTAGGTGTCAGCGCCTCTAAGAGGCCGTGCGCTGTTTCACTTCTTGTCTTTGTGTCATCTTCTTGTCCTTGATGTTGTTT
>OMLO01001080.1_pt1 | contig 20285 bp, 25 predicted proteins | sample 1674811 | NCBI WGS metagenome assembly OMLO01 (sample SAMN06265003, study PRJEB25207) | coral metagenome | isolation source: Coral host | place: Mexico:La Bocana,Puerto Morelos, Mexico | collected 2008-11-13 | reverse complement strand
GCCGGAACATGCAAGGTTATCCCTGCACTACAAACTGCCAAAAAAGTTCTTTCACATGACACATGGGTTCGTGTATCTTTTTTCACTCCCCCTTTGTGACGTGTCAAAAAACTACCCCTGAATTTCTTTTAGCCGTGTTCCAACAGCCCTTATAGTCTTCTGACTCAAGACCTACCAACTGTCTTCGCTTTTCGGCACTTTTTCATAGCTTCCATCGCTTTCTTCCTCTTCATATACTTCGCCACTTTTCTTTTTCACTTGGAAAAAGGTGAATCCTCTCCACTGGCCTATGTAGTCCCGTAGCTTCGAAGCCCCAGGATCTTGCTGATGGTCGCGAACAATCCTGACTCTTTGTCCACCTTGAAAAATCACGGTTATTCTTTCAAGTTCCAAATCTTTTCCTTCTTCTGGAGTTGACCCATGCAATGGGTGGAAAGGTCTCACTCGATGCTTTTTAAGCTTTCTGCCACTGGTCGTTTCCGCCAGTAGGTTCTTTCTGAAACCTCCTCAAGTTCCAAGGTGTTTTCTTGGCTTGCTTCTTTGCTTCAGCCAACCCTCGTTGAAGGTCAGATGGAACTCTCTGACTTGTTTCTCTTTCTCCTGTAGTGCGATCTGACTTCTCCTCCGTAGCCTGACTTTCTTCTTTCTTCAACTTCTTCGTGACGACCTCCATCTTTAGCTCGAATCCTCAAGCTAACTTGAAGGTCTTCACTCAGCTCCTCTACTTCTACACTCACTTTTGCCTGTCTTTCTTTCGTTCCAGACAGTGCTGCCTTGCCTCTCTGCTTTGCCGTTGAAGTCGTTGTGGACCTCTTCGCCTGCTCTTCTGCCATGATCCATGGCTGCTTGACGCACCCGTCGCACCGGATGGACTCTTCGGCCCAGGGCTCAGCCTGAAGGCACGAATGCCTGGTTGATTCCTACAGCCCTGATTTTCTTGTTTTTTTTCTTTCTTGCAGTATGCACGCTCCTGCTAACTCTACTGGGGTGACCGCGCCGCTTTGGTCTGAACCCTTTTCATCCTTTCCCATTTTTTTTTCGGGGTCTTTTTGCGGTCTTGCGTGTCTTGACTTGCCAATGGCTCTTTTTCCTCCCTCCACTTCAACACACCTGCACAAAGAATGAGAAGAGCACCTAACCACTTCCACTCACTGCTCATAAGAACACTACCTACCATGATCATAGCAGTTAGACCATGCTTTGTACCCTTCTTTCCTCGATTCTTCATCTCCAACTTCTTCAACACCACTTCTTGTTCTTCTTGATCATCTCCCATTCCAATCAACTCAACGAATCGTTGATGTGCTGGTTGTTGAAGTGGCTTCGTCATTCCATCCGCTGACAAAGACGTTCCAAGAAGATGACGGATCTTCCATGACCCACCTTCTTGTTGAACCACTTCTCTTAGACAATGCGAACGGATCCTCAAGTGGCGAGTTTGCCAAGCGCCTGTCTTGTTGACACAGACTGAGATATAGCAGTTTTGTTGTCCCCAAGGATGTGCTTCTCATCAATCCGATGTTCCAATATTCGAAGCAGCTCAGAAACTCCATCACCAGCTTGATATCCTTCAACGTAGCCGATGAGCTCGCTTTTGCATGTCGATAATCCCACCAAATGGTTGTCGAACACTTTCCCAAAACAGCACATTCGACCTGTGTTCGATGCATATCCCTTGTATTGACCTATGTTGCTCATGGCAAGGAGAAAATGACACATTTGCCAAATTTTGCATCGATCCTTCTTCTCTTTGAACTTGTTCGCATCCTTGCACTCTCTTCCTCTGGTCTTCTGACTTCACATACTCAAGCTTTCGAGTCTGAGTTCGATTCAGGTATCGTAGAAGGTGCTCTCCAATCTCGCAAGCATACTTTGGTCGTCGATGCAACAGTCTACTCATCACACCTGTAGTGTAACAGATGTCCGGTCTGCTACGTCCTGAAAGCCACATGACTTCTCCGACGATCATCTGAGCTTTTCTGATGTCTTGCACTTGAGGATCTTCTTCGTCCGGGCCTTCTTTGATCACTGAAGATGGATGCTTTTCGAACCCTTGAACTTCTCGCTTTTTCAAAAGATCTCTCAGGTATCCAGTCTGACCAATCCAAAACCCTCCTTCTCTCTTCTGGATTTCGAATCCGCAAAACCTCACCGGTTTCGTGTTTTCGACCATTTCCTCTTGTGAACACACCCACTTTTTCTTGATCGCCTCAAACGCTGAACAAATGCAATCTTCTTCCATTGCCACCAAGAAGTCATCAACATACACGGCAATCACTCCTTTCATCAGTCCTTCTCTGTTGCATATTTTCCAAATGTGCTTTTCTGGGGTTCCTTGTAGATGAATTCCTCTCCATTGTACTGGCACTGAAGCGTCCCTAAATGCCGCCCAATCTCCAGGACTCTCTGTTAGTCCGTAAAACGGGCATTGCACCTCTACACACTTAGGGCCAACACCAAACACCTTAACCAACTAACTACACAACCTCAAAACCCGTGGCGCAGCCAGGGTGCATCTTTTTGGTGGAACAAGATACAACTCACAGCTAATCCTAGCCAAGCAAGTTATATACAGGGACCCGGGCCCAACCTAACCTACACAGGGCAGCAGCTACCCTAACTCCACAAAACTACCTGCTGCCCTGTCACCGCCCCGCTACCACCTAAGACCCGGTGACTGGCAGCACTCATGGGCGCCTTGGAGTCACAAACTCATTCCAATCTGTGAACAGCTCTGCCACATCTAACTTGATTTCGTTGTTTGGTGTGAAAATACTCTCCCATTTTGTAGAACATCCCTTCTTTCCTTCATTTAACCTGCTCAAGAAATCAGCGGCCTGGTTGCGCTCCCCAGCTAGATGGCTGATGTTGGCCACACATCGCAAGCGTGAGCAGGTCAAGCTCAGAGACATGAGCGCTGATGCCATGGGTTCTTTTAACGTCAGGCCTTTCCCAACTGAACCAACAACGCCCATGTTGTCGCAATCTTGTAGGACCTGTAGATGCACTGTGAAGAGGCCAGGCTCACTTTTGGCTCTTGCCAAGATGAGCGCTTGCTGCGCGAGAAGTTCAAAGGCGGCAATAGCTTTGTCCAGCTGCTCTGGCCATCGCCATTTCTTTGGCAGATCATTCATGTGTAACGGTACATGGAACCACTGCTTCCTTCCCTGCATGGTTTGAAACCAGCCACCGATGCCAGCCCTGGAAGCACACGCCCAAGCATCTGCTGCCCCATTCAACATCTCCTGAAATCCAGCCCAATAGAAGAGGTTGGATGCAATGCAGCCTTTCAAAATTTTCAGGGAAAGGATGCACTTCTCATCCAAGTTGATGTAGCTTTCCCACGCTTTGAAGCGGGCCCAGGCAGCGCCGTTCTTCATGCGTGGCTGCATCAATGCAGATTTGTCTCCATCCCAAGAGGTGTCGATTGCAGCTTAATTGCCCATTGCAGCTTAATTTTTGAGGACACCACCATTGTAGCTTAATTTCTTGCTGATTTGCAGCAAATCATGTATAGAGGCCCTTTTGGCAATATATGGCCATGAATCCACAAATTTCACATCACGCAAGAGATGTAAAGCATTGACATGCTGCAGTCAATGATCCTATTTGATCTCGCTTTGAGAAAAATGCTGCAGTCAATGATCCTATTGGATCTCGCTTTGAGAAAAAATGGGTACATAGGGTATAGATGCACGAACAATATAAACATGTTACTGGAAATTTATTTATGTATACTCCCTATGTACCCTGCGTAAAAGCAAAAAACAAATTTATATATTTGTCTTACATGTTCCGTATCTCCAAGCCTGGCAAACCAACAAAAACAGGTAAAGGTTTCCGAAACTTTGTGCGGTGTAAACTTGATTTGCAGTTTGGATCCCATAAAAGTTTGCAAATAGATGTTGATCAACATCAGGTATATATACCACCAGAATCACACATGGATGCGTCCCCTGGTTTTTGCAGTTGATTTTTTATAACTGCTTGATTTATAAACATCCCAAAGTTGTAGTGATCCATGTTCCTAATAATTTCGGGCAAAAGAAATAATGACCCCACAAGTACGGATCGAATGCAATCACTATCAATCGTCACTGTTTTTTTTCCACCATCGATGGCCAATCGCGAATAGTAGATCCATCCAAGCAATCCTCAGAAAATTTGGGCTCGACAGGCCCCGGTTTTTTGCACGTATTTTGGAAATGGTGGGGGCACAAACGTGGGAAGAACAGAGGAAATACAGGGTTGGGAAATTAGCGGCTTGTCTTCATGAAGCTTTGGTGGCCCCAGATGGTGGACGCCGTGTATCTTTGACTGGAAGTCTTGTTCGGTGGTCAAACCTACGCACTACACGTTCCAAAGAAGCATTTCGAATCATTGCTCTTGCGTCATGTCAACATGAGTCTTTTGAAAATGATACACGTGGCGTTCGTTTCTGGACTAAAAAAACAGTTGAAGAAGCCGTACGTCTTGTGGTGAAAAGGCACAAAATTTGTCCTCCTACAGGGCCTGGATTTGACTGGGATGCTTGGTTCAAGGATCAATCAAAGGTTATCCATAAGCTTTGCCGCTCGGCAGCCCGAAACCGGCTTGCAACCATGGATGAACTTCAAACATTGCCTGTTGACCAAGAGGACCGATTCAATTGATGATACCGGTTGAGATCTACAATTCATAATATCAAATATGTGCAAGATGTTTTGCTCCCTCTATGGTATGTTGTTTGTTGCTTTCAATATCTGCCATGTTTTATTCAGTAGTACAATTGATCTTACATACACCATCCAGCAATCGCAACCGTTTCGCAGGAACTTAATGAAGCCGTGGCTCAAAGCGAGAGTCATCAACCAGCTCCTCCAGTCCAGTCCTTGGCTATTCCCAACGAGCCACACAAAGGAACCAGTCATTCATCCAAGGCCACTACTGGAAACCCTGGGCCATTTCGTCGCTGTTCTTCCAAAACGTGCTTTTCTTAGCGTAAAAAAAATACGTCTTTGCTGTCAGTTTTGGAACATAGATTATTTTGAAACATCTTGAAACTATGAAATGTTAAAACTGACTAAGTCTGCATTTTCCATCGGTTTCAAATTGGAAGCGAACAACGCCAAGGTCACCCTCTGATGCGAAGGACTGGTGAGCTTCTTTCGCAAATTCATGGCACTTACAAATGTAAGATCCACTTTAAATCTGAATAGATACTTCAATTCAAATGTGATGTGGCAGCATGTTCCATTTCAAGCGTAAGAAAAAATGCTGAGAAGTAGCATGCGCAAATGATCGAAGGATCCAACCTTGGAGCTTGGTGAGGTCATCGCTGATGACTCGCCTGTTGCCGAGGCAATTGTTTTTTTTCAAAATCACATGGCGTCTTACCAAAAAGATCTTAAACGACGTTGCGTTGGTATGATGATAAAACAATGGGTAGACAGATTGAAGTTACAACACCTACCTTACTTCCTCTGTTTCAAAAATCCCACTGCATTTGCAGATCTTCTTGACCTGACAATTTGATTCTGCTAGGAAGTTGACGGGAAGAAGTACGACCTTCCAGACAGCCAGCCCCCTGAAGGTGATGAATTATGGGAGCTCACCCCTTTGCGTGGTAAGAGTCGCGAAGTGGCCGGTGAATCCGGTGAAGATGCTGAATGGGGTCATGCTTACGGTGATGGTGAAACAGGTGATGGTAATGGTGATGAGGGCCATGATGAAGAGGACAATGGGGGTGAACCAATCTCTGATTCGTCCTTTTATGAAACTGATGTTGCAAAACAAAAGAAGTGGGATGACTGGTGGTATTCTCATGATTGTCCTGCCTGGGCCCCATGGGACAACAAACCTGTTAGAGTTCCTTGCCCCGCTGATGAATGGATGGCTGACATTCAGGCAACAGAACAAGTACAAGAATCTTTTGAGTCTTATGGTGGTGAAGGCTTCGAGGAAGAGGTTGCTGAACACGACCCCACTATCGAAGAGAAGGAAGCCCCTGCTGACTATGAGGGTGACTGGATGACTGAGACAGCAACCCCTGGTTCTGCTTGGGAATATTCACCACCAAGGCCCAAGATTTCTCACCCTGGAGACTTGCCCCGCAAACCAAGGGCCTCCAAGAAGGCACCCAAGAAGTGCGAAGAAGCTGGAGCTGACCTTGGTGACGTCAAGGTTGGGTGCTTGACTTCTGATGTGGTGAAATGGGGGCCTGTAACAAAAACTGGGGCAGCTTACTTCATCATGCAAGCCTTTGGACAGGAGATTGACTTCCACAACTTTAGCCTCCAGGACTTGATCCATTTCACCAAGAAGAAGAATGACAAAGTTTTGGACTGCTGTAAGGATGCACCTGCTTACGTCCAGGCTACGGTTTCCTACATCTTAGAGCTGTGGTCTACATGGAACACTGACTCCGAAGAGGATGTTGCCTACTGGCTGATGGAAATGTCCTATCCTCATTTTTCTGCCATCACGTCTCAAGCTCCGTTTTTGATTTCTGATGTCCTTAGGTGGAAATGGAATCCAGACCTACCCCTTGCCGAACAGACATGGCTCAATCTGAGCAAGGAGGAGGCTCGATCAAAGTTCAAATCCTGCTGCAAGTATTGTGTATAATATTCAAGTATATGGGAGAAGAACATCCGTATTAAAGATGATGACTTGCAAGATCATGCCGAGGTGAAAAATAAAAACTTACTGTACATGCCATGAATCTTTTTGGTAGGTCAAACATTTATCTTTGTAGAACACTCGCAAACGTCTTTCATCTTCTTTGCCAGGTTGCCTATCAGGGCCGATCCACCGAAGATCCTGCATCGTGGCTGCATACTTGTGAAAACATTTTGCGGTTGTTGGAAACAACTTGGTCCTTGGTATATCAAGTATCATGTATCTAAGGCAAGCTATGATATTCAAGTCCCACATGTCCGTGCTCCAAAGACTTCCCACTTGCTGCCAGAGAATGTCGTAGAGCGTATAACTGGAATGAGGCAACGCCCAATGAACCCTCATAAACAGCGGTTGCTAGCAGCTGAAATGCGGGGCGCTACACTCCCTAAGGATGAGAAGAAGAAACCTCAAAAGAAGCCCAAGTCCTCGTCTTCCAAAAGGAAGGAGGACAAGCAGGCTTTGGATCCTGAGAGCTCTCGTTCGGCATACAGTAAGGCCAAGCGAGATTTCATGGACAAGTTTCTTGAACCAATTTTGGATTGTCAACATGCCAGCATTGATTTTGCAATACATGCACAAATACTTTCACAAGTGAATTCTGTTTTCCCAAGGTTGGCTGAGGAAAATCCTGGATTGAACCAGAAATCCCGAGAGTCACAGTTGATGCCTCAACCGAAACGCCTTTGAAGTTTTATCATTAGTTCATTCTCTTATTTGCCTCTTTCCCCAATTTCTTAATTTCCCCCTTACGATCAGGTGGAAGCAGAGCCCTATCTTCGAAGACCTCATCAACCGGATGGGGCAGGCCGAGGCTAAAAGGCGCCGGTATATTTGATACAGTTAGCATTGGTGTCTCCTTCAACCAGCTCAGGATGCCAGCTTCTCTTAATGTTGAATCCATTTTTTAGCCACCTTTAATTGCAAACTGGTTGTTGCTTCTTTGGGGCTGAGAATTGTGCATCAAGAGGTTGGTTGCTGGAAGATTATCGTAGATTGCTGACTTTGGGGATAAATCACTCACCCATGTAACAACTTTGGGCCTGGCAACCTTCGATGTCCCGGGTCAAAAGAGTGAATCAAAGTGTCCTGCCACCACCACTTGAGTCGCAGCGTTGTGTCGGCCAGTCTTGCAGTAATCAAATGTAGTTGATGGTCCTGAGATACTTTTAATTTCCGGCAACTATCTCAGTACATGTGGCTCAAAGTGGGGGTTTGTTTTTCTCACGAATTCTCCAACTGTGTCACTTAAAACATCATGAAGTACAGCAATTTGGCGTTTGTCATTACGTCGCTACTCGCAAGCTTTGTCCTCAGACCATTTAGCATTGCAAAATTTGCACATCATTTCAACTGTGGTGAATCACCTAGGTGTGCATATAGCATTCATAGCCCAAAGAAAAACCGATAGCCAAACAGAAAGATAGATCGGGATAGAAATCTGGATGGGTGTTTTTTGTTCCAAATCCAAGTGGCCAAACCAAGAAGCTTTAGACATTCCAAGTGGCTTTCCAGCATCTCAGGCTTTGGAGACGTGAAAGACACAGAGTACCTTGGCTTCTTGGAAGTCTTTGCTGGCCAGAGTCTCAAGGACAACAAAAACATGTCTTTATAGTGCGCGATCAAATTCCGCAGGTCTATTTTGAGGAAATTCTTGAAGTAAGTTGATAAAATCTTCTTTCCCGACTGTTGGACCTATCTTCTCTCTAATTTAGGTGAAGCCCTACTTCACCATGGTTGTGTCCATCATGGTATTGCATCAGATCACTTTGATGTACTTAGCTCAGAACATTGCCTATTGGATTGGACAGGAAATCAAAACGGCACTATACTTGTAAGTTGTCCCTAAGGTCGCAGACCATCGCAGAATGGACATTCTGACAAACATAGGGCTGTTGGCCCTGTTTCAATATGCCAAAGCCTCAAAAAAAGGGTTTCAACATGCATCAAGAAAAAACTATGTTCATGCAATCTCTCTTTTGTTGAGGCTCGGCGGTTGACTCCAGGGTCAACATGTTGGCTGGCAGTGCCATGTTCGACATGGATCTTCATGCCACTTGTCTTTGACAACACAACAAAACACTTTGCTTTGTGAGCTTGGACCAATATCGGAAACCAATTTTCTTTGGAAGAGTGAAAACGTAGTTGAAGGAACCCCAAATGTCATCCCTTCTTGTCAGAACTTCTGCTGTTGAATTTATTTCGAGGTCACGTGGATCCTCTCACCGTAGCTATTGGCGCCCAGCAGGACAGCAACAGCTTTTCTTGTTTTTATGGATGGTGAAAAATTCTTTTTGTGATTTCTGGTACCCATCAGTTTCCAACCGAAAAATTGCCAAACACTTCTTTCAAAAGCTACGTCGGTTCTGCAGCCGCGGCTCTTGCAGGAAACATCTTGTACACCTCGGTGGAGCAGGCGAATCGTCTGTGCAGGAGAGTCTGCTATTTGCGTGGCCCTTAAAGGAGTGATGTGTTGGGTCACTCTTTTTTCCAGGAACATGATTCTGCCAGAAATACGTGTACTCAGATTAGTTCGAATTTTGAGGATCACCTATTTGATCAAGCGTGGGGTCTACTTTGTCATCGAAAATCCCAGCACTTCCCTTCTATGGAGGTACAAATGTGTGAAGGTGTCTCAGCTCATGTTTACTGTTGCAGCTGCGTGAATTTAATATGCCATGATTTTTTCCACAAGTTTTTTCAAAGATTTCCGGGATCTATGATTGGCCTTGAAAGCAATATAACATGTGTATAATATATATATATATATATATGTATATACACATCTGACATTGATACTGTTGAAGGAAAAAACCTGCACCACTTGGGGTGTCCGAAAAGTCCTTAAAACTAAGGTGCCCGAAAAACCCTTTAAACATGCAATGAACAAACATTTCGGGCACCTTGAGCGGTGCAGGATTATTTCCGTCAACACAGCTAGAGTTTGTTGGGCCACCTTAAGAAACTTCATCTAAGGAGATCATCCGACGAAATGCTTGCCATCGACTTACAACTAGCCTCGGCGCTTTTGGAGCCCCAAGCCCAAAGCTTGTAACTTGTAGAATGAAGTTCATTTCCCCGAAATGTTGGATCAGTTGACGTTTCAAACATTAAGGTAACTTTGGTGGGGACAGCACCTTGGATGCCTGCTCTTAGTCGAACTCTTTCAGCAACAAGACGAGATCAGCTTTGCAGGATAAGGTCATTTTTAGGTTATGAGACAGCCCGCCAGTATTTCGACAAGAAGGGTCGTCGGAGATGTGTCTGTTCCTCAATCTCTCATGACCTATCCGTTTTTCTGAACTTCTTTTCCCCTATCCTAAGGTTGGAGGGCGGGATCTACACAGCACACAAGTTTATCCCGGTAGCTTTGGCTTGGAAGTCTTGCTCTCAGGAATACATCCGTGGAAGTTTGACTTTTTCATTTGAATACCCTTTGTATCAAAAAACATATGTGTATATACCCATGTATTTGTTTCAGCTGTATGATTGAGCCATAGGTACTTTGTTTAGTTGCCTGACAAAGATGCTCCAACCAACGCACCCATGCCGTCCATGAGGTTGGACGTCTGGTTCATGAACATCAAGAAGCTCATCCGCCACCTCCAGGATGTGAGGAGATGGCCATGGAGTTTGAGGACGATGATAACTCTGATGATGATAGCGGTTTAGTAGAATTGCTTACATAGATCTGCTACAGAGATCTGGCTAGTACTTTTTACGCCTGCTGTTTGGGGAAGAGTGGAAAACAGGTGAGCTTTCAGTTCCTTCATACTCACATTGCAAGAGAAACGTGACGTGACAAAACATGTCATGGTGTGTTTCAATGGTTTCAAAATCGTAATCGAGAAAACCTGAACGTGACAAAACGTGACAAAACGTGACAAATTTCACCATTGTTATCTTAATATGATAAAGCAACGTGACAAAACGTGACAGGCATTTTCCAGTTCCCCCCATGACTGGTAACCACTATTTGTAGCCCTTTTGAGGCACAAGTTGGCACAGTTCTGCTTAGGTGGTAGATTAGTGTGCCTTTTTTCACTTATGGCCCCTGGTTCAAAGGGGGATGGTTCGACGGATGCTTCGCCCGATGAGATTGCCTTACTGAAAGCCAAGGGTGGAAAGGGCAAAGGAAAGAAGGGTGATAGTGGAAAGGGCAAGGGAAAGAAGGGTGATAGTGGAAAGGGCAAGGGAAAGAAGGGTGATACACCGAAAGGTGGAAAGAAGGGTAAGCAACAACCAGAGAGACCAAACGCGGAAAAAGGCGGTGGCAAGAAAGGCAAGAAAGGCCAGACGAAAGGAAAAAGCTGTGGCAAGCTGCAAGCTACAGGAAAAGGAAAAGGAGATGAGAAGTCTGAAGGAGATGGAGATAGAACAGGGAAAGGCGGTGTCAAGAAAACAACTCCAGTTAAGACTCCAGTTGAGACAGACACAGGATCACCAGGAAAGGCCGGTGGTTCAGTAAAGGGAAAAACTGGAGATGGCGAGAAAGGAAAGACAAAGAAAGGCTTTGGAAAGAAAGGAGATGGCAAAGCAACGAAAGGTGGCAAGAAAGGAAAGACTGAGAGTTCTGGGAAAGGAAGTGGTGTTAACAGTGACCAACCCACCAAGTCGGTCAGCCGTGAGAGTTTGGATAGCACAAAGAGATCAAGACCTGATGATGCTGAGGTCTGGCTATTTCAAATTCCCTGAGTCCATCCCTTTCATTTGAACTTGCTTTGAGGAGTCTTCGCAGCACACCCCGCCTGCGAAGAAACATCGTGGGTCGCCAGGCACATATGTTGTCGATCCTCGAGTTAGCTTTGTTTTGGCTGAGCTTGATTATCTTCAGTTGAAATCAAATTTGAAAGACAATTCAATCCTGTTTTGAAAATTTCACTTCTTCCTTTGTCACAGGTTCAACCGCATCGGATGGATCAACCCCAACACCTAAACCTGCAGCAACTTCGTCCACAACTTAGCTTACCACCACAATCGCTCAAAACACTTGACAACACATACCATCAACAATTTGAGGTTGACCAGGCAGCTGAGTTCCGTGAGCGTGTCGGGGATCTTGGACGACAAGAATCCGCGTGTAAAGCGGGACAAGGTCCTGAGCGAAGACCAGAGGAATGCCATCAATCAGATGCAACGCGCAAACGAGATTCCACACTCAGAACGCAAACGTCAATGGAATGCTCTTCATAGAAGGTTGCAACAACCGGACTTGCCAGAAGGGTTGCTGGAGAAATGGGCAGCCTCCAAAACAGCCGCTTCCAAGTCATTAACTCAGTTTTCTTTTGAATCGTATTTGAACGCCTTGGAATCTAAACATGTCTTAAAAGTTCAATGATATCTCTGCTGCCCAGGTTCGAGTTTCTCAAATGCTTCTTGATGGATCCAAGTATGCAGTCGATGCACATCGAATGTTTCCACAAGGAGCCAAGTCCTCAGATTGATCTGGGTATGTGAAAATTGAATATGCAACAATTTGTTTGTTCATGAGGCAATCAAAGAAACGGGCAAAGGCTACTTACGTTGAGCTTCCGCTCGACCAACTCGAGCTCAAGTATGACCCGAAATGGCTGGCTGAGAAGGTTGTCTCATGTTGGGTACCCAGTTTGATTTTGAATCTTTGGTGAGGACTTGTTGCGAAGTGTTTTTCAAATCTGAGGCCAAAAAGGCCGATCGCATCCGCAGGCCCTATACTGCTGTTAAGTTTCATTTCAACAAGTCGCTGACCTTGTTCGGGGTGTTTTCCAATGTAGGATGCAAGCAGTATTTGTCTCAAACGTGAACAGCCATGGCTGTTCACCTTCGACACACGTGTACCAAAGGTGCACAGCCATGGTTGTTTACGTTCGACACAGATACTCCTGATAATCACTGTGGAGCCTGGCAGGACCCCGACAACCCCAAGAAGAGGATTTACAAAGTGTTTGACAAGATCGAAGATGTTCGAATTGATGAGGAGTCTACAGGACATCAGGTGTTAGGGTCAGCAAAAGTTGCTCCAAACAAAGCTGTGAGGGCATCGTTGGAGTCTGGTTTGACTGCAAAAGCTGCATCCTCGTCTGGTGGGGACATGGATCTTTGGGGTGGTCTTGGTTTCATGGAAAAGCCCAAAAAACTTCCCAACACCAAACCCAAAAAAGAGAAAACACCTGAAGAGTTGGAGAAGAAGCAATTTGATACTGATCTTGCCAAGATCCTTGGATTCAACACGTGACAGTTTTTTCTTGTCAAATTTACGACCATGTTTCACCTGCATTGTATCCTCAATCCGATTCATTCGTCAAACCTTTTCTTTACTCAGGATTCAGTCATTGGCGATCAAAGCGAGAACAACTGCATCTAAGCTGAATGATGCGGGCATTGCTCACCAAGAGGCACGTTTACCATCAAAAGATTTGGCATTGTATTGTATTGTGAAACACCTCCGGGGCCCCTGAAAGGCCATGATTGCAAACCTGAAGAACACCTTCAAAGAAGTGAGCGGAATCTACAACAAGCGCCAAACTGAGATTTTTTAATGAGATTATGATTTGCATCTTTCAACTTTCAAACTGTATTTTTGCAGAGTGATTTTCTGAAACAAGTTTGAATCTAAAACGAATTCGAATAAGGATCAATGATATGGTTTTCCAGCAGAAGGCCACTTCAGAATGCCGAGAAGCGTTGGCAGAATTTGAGACCAATCTTGAGGCTCGATCTGTTCAGCCAAGTCGCATCGCATAACCAAGTTGCCCAAATGGATACAAATATATACTTCAAGATAGCCATAGTAAGTCCTGCAGGTGGCGGAGAAGGCGATCAAGGATGCTGAGTCTATCGTGAGTGGACATGAGCGTCGTCCAGATCCCAATTCATTTAGACTGACAAACTTCTGAATTGTCAAGCTAGTCTGAACAAAAGCAAACAGATGTCACTCAGGTGTGGCTGCTGAAAAACGAAAAGCTGAAGGACCACCAAAAGCAAAGTCGAAAGCCAAGGCAGCCAAGGCAAAGAGCAAGGCTGAGGGTGACAAAAACAAAGCGAATGTGGCTGCCTTGGCCAGAATGAAGTCGGAGGCGTATGAAAATACCAATGAAAATGATGAGTATGACGAATATGATGATGATCTAGAGGAAGAAATGGATGAAGAAGAGGGTGTTGAGGATCCAGAGGAACCACACGCAGAAACTGCAGAAACGTAGGATTTGCAGCTGGGTTTTCTAAGCCTTGTTTTGGATGCCGGTGAACATCGCTAGCATTTGGATTGGAGTCAATAGGTCAATAGGGGTGTCTGCTGAATAGCTAGACATTAGTTGCAGTGATGACATCCATGCTTGCCAGATTAACACCGGACAACCAGCGACGTGCAAAAATCGGTCCTTGCACCACGCAGCTTCCAGGATTGCATGTTGCAACTGCCTCAGTTTGACTCCAAGCATGTCAAGACTGTCAACTTCAGTTTTCACATGCTTCAATTTGCAGGCTCAATCGGTTTCGCAGCAACTCTTCATGTTCAGTCAGAAATCAAAAGGAATATCTTTGCTGAATTCAGAGTTAGGGCAAACAAAATCAAAATACATATTTTTTCAGCATTCAGAGTCAAGTCAACGAACACTTCCATGCTCGCTATGTTTACGTTTGTAATCATGTAAACTTTCGCTGGCATGGCTAGACATGTCATGCTCGAAACCCTTGCCTGCTGATGACATCAGTTCTTCCGTGCAAAGTACCATTGAAGAACTAACATCAGAGCTGTTCCATCTTTTGGGACGTGGACAAGTGACTTAGTTCAATTGCATGTAAACTCCAATGCGAACCTGCACATTGTATTGTAACAACCCGTGGTGTTTTTCCCGTTGACTTTCGAAAGCCCAGGTGAGTCTGAAAGCTCTGGATGTAGTTTTTGGCAGGGGCTCAAGGGTTCAATTGGTTCCATCCAATTACAACTCAAACAGTTTGTCCTTGGATACATCAAGACATGACCCAGGCAAATTGAAAAGCCTCCCCCACTATCTCATTCCGAACTCCAGCTGCACAAACACCTAGTTGCATTGCTGTTTGTTTTTTTTTGGAAGTCAGTGGATGGTCACAGCAGAAATCCCAACTCTAGTCAAATCTAAATATTCAAACTTTGGGTGAGGAAACCAATACTGGAGCTCTCCGAACGCTTGGAGAACAATCAACGATGGGGTGCTGGCAAGGTGCTGGAACGATGGGTGAGCCTTCAGCCCTGGCGTGTCCTGACCGCACATGGCGCACTCAACATCGTGCCATTTGATGCGTTTATGTTTGAACGGCTCCAGGTAAAAAATTGCCTTTGCCGTTTATTTTCAAAATCCCTGCAGCCTTATCCTCAGCCGATGCTGATATGTTGTTTGCTCTTGCTTTTCAACTGGGCAACAGGAAAACAATGATAGTCGTCGAGTCTGCAGGAACATGCAGACGCACATGGAGCTCAACAAAAAGATCTGGTCCAGCATGTTTTACTCCCACGAGATTGTGGATACTTTCATCCGTGAAGGTGAACTTAGACGAATGGTGGGTGATGAGGTGCTTCAACCTGACTTCATGCACATGTCTGCAGTTACAAACCGTGATCAGAAAAAAGAACCATTGATTATTTTGAACTCAGGACCTAGCAAATTTCTGGAAATTTGAAGAGGCCAGCGAGTGGTTTCAAAAACATCCAATCTTAGCGGAAACTTGATTGGGTTGAGTTGTATACTTTGGGAAGTTCTATCCATTAGTCTTGATAGTCAATATTTTTCCATGCTGCATATTTCTCCTCCCAAGGATCCAGAAACGGACAAGTCGGCTTGCATCCCGTATCGACTATATGGAGATGGGGCAGAATCTCAACGTATCTAGGCTTGTCAAAGTTTTCAAGTCTTTAGTGATGGATCCAGCACCCCCTTTCCAATTCCAGGCAAACAGAAGTTCGAGATGCTCACTATGCAATTTCCATGCTGCCCGTCCTCAGCGACTTTGGAGAACAGAATCTTGCGCCATGGCTGCATCATCACCGGACCGTGAAACGTGTTTCTGCTGTTCCATGATTGTTTTGTTTTGACTTCCAGGGAACCTTGCAAAGTAAGTAAGGTTGAGCACGATGAATGCATCATATGCCAAACATGCTGCCCGCGCCAAAATCCTGGATGTGTTGGCTTGGAGCTGCAACGCATTGGGCCTCCCAACTTAACTGTTTTGTTCTTTTCCTCATTTCCCGAATTTAGAGGGCTGAAGTAAACAGACACACACTCACTTGGAACGTTTTCGGGACCACATATGCTAAGGAAAAGGGTTCTTCCCACGTTCCGATCCATGGGGAAAATTATTTTCAGCATCCTATGAACCTGATCGATTTCGAAAAGCTGGATCTGCCATTGGAGGATATTCGTATTACTGCGGTATATTGGAGGGTCTGCAATCTGACCAAGATTTCCTCAGACTCCTTTTTAGCTTGGAACGTACAGCTGCGAGGCAGCAATGTTGTTTCTACTGCAACAGCTTGCAATGGGTGAGTCTGAAAGATGAACGGCATCATTTGAATAATGTAGAGAGTTTATACACAATTTATGGGCCCAGGGAAGGCGATACAAAACTCACATCTTTTGATGAATGGGTTTCTTTGCACGGCTTAACTCCTATATGCACCATAAGTGGATGGGACCCTTCCAGAGCCTTTGATTCACCACTGGTAAGATTTTGATTTGTGCAATTAAGTGGGCAAAACTTGAAACATAAGTGGTTAGCCCTGCCCTTTCCTGAATGGCATCTAAGGACTCCTTCCTGACTACATGCACATTATGCATCTAGCATGTGCACCTGATTGCCTTTGCAGTGTGCTCTTGGATTTAAGTGACGGTGGAAACCGGGAGGGAAAACTAACGGAGCTTTGGCATAGCTATCACAATTGGTGCGAACAAGGGCGACGTTCGGTTTATACATAGTTTGCTTTCAAACGTTTTCTGTTCTCAAGTTGTTTGGTTAAAACGGATTGAAAACGCGAGACCTTTTTGTGGATCTTAAAATTGGGACCAGTGAAAAAAAACAAGGAGTCCCTGACCGCGCATCACGGCGTTTGTTCAGCAGTGCTATTTTGAAACCAAGTGGGAAGCAATTCACTGGGGATGTGAGCCAAAAGATTCTTAGCGCAACAGCTTGCAGATATTTCATCTTTTGGATGTGCAACCTCTTAAATGGTCTGGAGGAAAATCCTGTCGACGATGGTCCATGCATGTCACTTGACAATTTGTTCCATAAAGTTTTGAGTCCTAATCCCCCGAAGATGTGATATGTAAAAAAGAAACTTTGAGGAGATGAAAACCAAAATATTGATTAAAACCATTTGTGATAACTCACGAGCCCAAAATATTCAGGGAGACTAAAAAAAATAGAACTCACCGTGATGATTTTGTAAATGCATTTTTACGGGGATCAATTCAAGTTAGTGAAAAAATAAATGTGTATGCATATATATATATATAAATCAGGCTTTGCGTTCGAAATCAAGATGTTTCACTGCCACGTTTTTAGAAACTTCAAAAGAGGGATTTGTTTCAAACCTAGAAACATGGATCAAGGTGGCGACGGGCGCTGGTGGGCGCATTAGCGTCAATGGAAAGTTTGTGTCTGACATCTGGCCGTATCATGGAGCCTGATCAACACAAAGAGTTTGAGCGTTCGTACCTGGTTTTTCGATGTTCGTTACAAATGTTGGCTTCGAAAGCTTTGAGTGACAAGGTATTACGTTACCATTTCCGACCTAAACTGCACCAGTTAGGTCATTTGACCTACCATTTCCTTCCAAAGAACCCTCGGTACATGAGCTGTTATCAAGATGAAGACTACGTAGCTAGAACGAAACTGGTGGCAGAAAAATGCCACCCTCTTTTTGTCAGCCAACAGACATGCTTTAGGTATGCTGTACGCATGTGCTTGACGTGGTCCGGAAAATTGGGGTGAAAAAGCGCGTGACCGAAACAGAACACAAATTGGGAAGATAGGACAGGATGCTATTTATGCTAAATAATATGACATAAAAATACATATATACCCCTCCCCGTAGCTGTTTTGGCTCAAGGTGTCCAATTTTCGTCGCCGGCGCAGCATGGATCATGCAGTACAAGCGACGATACAAGAGTTTCTTGAGCACAATTTGCTAAAGAAATCGCTGTGGTTTCATGCAAAGCCATGTGAAGAGAAACCAAAAACACCATTGTTGCCTAATAATTTGGTTGCTCTTAATTAGGATGCGAAAGCACCCTCTTGGTAAGGTAGAGTTAAGAAGGAGAAGGGGCGTACGTTTCGGGGCTTGGGGGAAGTGGGTAAGGATAGTGCAGGGTGGCCGAGACATGTCTTCCAATAATGCTGCTCTAAGATCGGGGGCGGCAGGTAGAGGTTGGTCAAGGAAAGTGTGAGCTGCACATTGAAAGAGCTGATAGTGTGCGCTAACTAAATCGATTTCGAGGTGTGTGGCCCCGAAGAGTAGAAAACGAAGGGAGCGAGGGAGAGTCGCCGCTCCAGTTGGGTATGGATAAAGCCGACCGTTGTTATCGGATGCGGATGGCTTGTAGGACACAGCAAGTGGGGACTGCGCGCCTAGCGATGTATGGGCATGCGGGCCCACACGGATGAGGGTCCGCAGGTATCGAAGTATACGTGGTATGGTGTGATAAGTACGGAAAAGAAGGGGGTAAAGAGAAGGGGGGAAAGAAGGCAGTTCAGGGAAAGTAAAGTGTGTAGAGGAAGGCGGGGTGGAAAGAAGCGGGGGAGGGCTAAAGGAGGGGGAAAGGGAAGGAGGTAATGGGCAAAAGAAGGGGGAGAGCTCTAGGGGCTCAGATGTGGATGTTGTGGAAGCGAGGCATTCCCTAGCGTGATCTCGGGCTACTCCCGCAAGGTAGTCCGCGCATTTATTAAATTCTCTAGGAGTATAGCACCAATAACATGGAGGTAAGCGAAAGGCAAGTAGATGGTGAGCTTCTTGTAGGGATTGCTGTAAATCGGGCCGCCGGTATTTGCCAGTATTGGTCATAAAATCGATGACTGCTTTGTTGTCGCCTTTGATCACAATGCGCGTGGGGGAGAGGCGAGGAAAGTGTTTGGCGGCTAACTGAACGGCACCCGCCGCAGCAGCCGCCTCAGCATGGGCAGCATCAGGGCAAGAGGCGAGGGGGATACAAAGAGAGTCGACGAACGTAAGGTGTCCTCTGGTATGCTGCCAAAGGACAACACCGGCGCCGCCCACTTGTAAGGTGCGAAAAGCGCCTCCATCAAATTGCAAAATGAAATCCGAGTCGTGATAGGGGGGATCCCCAACGTGGAGAGGAGTATTGGGGGGGATGGGAGCTAAGGCGGAAAGATAGGCATGAATGGTACCGCAAGAACATAGTCCATAGGTTATGGAGCAGTTAGGGATGTCAGGATAGACTTTTTGGAAGGCGAACAACTTTCGTATGGTGGGTGAGTGCAAGGGATAGGTGCCAATACGGGCCCCTTCAGGGTAAGAAGTGTGCAGAATAGGGGCATGACCATAAAAAGTGGGGGAGCCTTCTCGCTCAGCAGTGCGGAGAGAGAAGGTAATGGGGTCATGGTAACAAGAGGCGGAAAGAGAAGGGGGCGGAGAGAAGTGGAGATGGGTGGGGCGGAAAGCCGATGGGATAAAAGAAATGGCGCGCTGTGAGAGTTGTGTTGCCATGTGGAAAATAGTGTCAGAGTGAGAGGGCGGGGGATGTAGTGAGGGAGGAGGTAGGCCAGAACGTTCATGGACGAATTGTCGAGTGGAAACCCATAAAGCACTTCTTTGAGCCAATTGGGTATAAGAGAGAGAACGGTGCAGGAACCAAAATGAAGTTTTCCATGGAAGACGTAAGAGTAGTGTGCCGGCGAGAGCTGGTACAGGGCAAAAGTATAGCCAATGTTGGACCGAGTTATCTCCGTGGCCACAAAGTACACAGGGGTGGGATACCCAAGTAATTAGAGATGCTGGAAGGCCCTCCAGAGAAGTAAGGTCAGCACCGGAGCGAGCGCGCCAAGTTAAGGTTTTAGCGGGCGGGAGGGCGGGAGGATCCGGCCGGTGAGCGATATTGGCGAAAGGAGGTGGTAAACTGGGAGGGAGAAAGATTCGCCAAGTGTGTGGGAGATGAAGGTGGTGAGAACTTATGGATCCATGTTGAAGGCCTTCCGGGTACAATGAAGATATGGAGCCACAACCGCAACGACACGGAGATGGCCGGGAGATGTGGCGTCTGAGGCGGAAATGAACGTCCGGTTCAGAGTCAATACTCCAACGAAGGATAGCCAGACGAGAGGCGGGGGGGATGACTTTTGTCGGAGTTTGGTGAAGGGTATCAAAGAGTGCAGGGGAGGTAGAAAAGTGGAATTTAACATTTGCATATCGAGATATAAGAAAGGTTCTGGCTTCAATATGCAGCTTGCGTCGAAGATAGAGCTTGAAATGTTTGGTTGCGAGTTTGGACAGGCGATGAGAAGGGGTGTGTTGAAAGAGATAGGGGTGAAGGAGTTCAGGAAAAGGGTCGGGATTAAAAGGAGTGGCCTCCTGAAGCAGTTTTTTAATTTGTTGTAATCCTTGAGCGAGTTGGTTAGGAATATCCGGGAGAGACGAGACAATACCGCATAGCCAAACCAGG
>OMLO01001079.1_pt1 | contig 20291 bp, 19 predicted proteins | sample 1674811 | NCBI WGS metagenome assembly OMLO01 (sample SAMN06265003, study PRJEB25207) | coral metagenome | isolation source: Coral host | place: Mexico:La Bocana,Puerto Morelos, Mexico | collected 2008-11-13 | reverse complement strand
CCTGAGCCCTTGTAGCTATGGGATTAACTATGTTCTTGAAATCCCCTTTGGAACATGTTATGATTGTGAAGTCCATGGATGCAAATTCACACTCCCAAAAAATTATCCAACTTTTATTTTGGATTTGAAGGACACTTTTGGCAGTGAGGACAATCACAAAACAGGCATTCGACAGCGGTGTCATCATTGGTTTCATTGTTCTGTTCTTTCAACCACTTCAGTCTGGTACGATTATGGGATCTTTGCTTAAGAATTGCAAGTTCATCGTGAAGTTTGTATTTTCCCAAACGCAAAGTTTCACGTAAGAACGAAGCTTCCATGATCTTTGTTAAAGCATCTGCTAATTGGGCACCTGAGTGGACCCACCTAAGCTTGATTCCTTCGGCCAAAAGGTCTTTTATGGAACGGGCTTGAAGCTGTGTCCTAAATTCTCCACAATTAGGGGGTGCGGTTCTGGTAACAAGATCGAACAAAGACTTACAGTCAGTGGCTGCTATCGAAGGATCTAACTTTTGGGCTTGATATGTTGCTGTGGAGACTGCTTCAGGTAGTGATTGGAGTGCTTCGGTTGGTTGCCTCCATTTCACGTTTGGGTCAAGTATCCATCCCCAAAATAGCTTTATCCAGGATAGCTGGTCCAACGTGGTGGCCAATGACATGGTTTCTGCTGACAAAGTACTGGTAACGACCCTTTGGATTTTCTTACAACCCCAGGACAAAGGACTTACTGGGCACTGTGCATTATCCATAATATCCTTGTGGGTGCTCATTATCAAACATCCAGTGTGAGAATCCGGTGATGACTTCGATGCAAATGATGCATCACTGAAAGCCAAGAAACGAAGATCATTGCACTTGATTGGTTGTATGACTATCTCTACGTCATGATGGCGTTTGGCTTCATGAAGGGTCTTGTTTGCTTCAATGAGAGTATCAATGGTAGCTTGATTGACTTTGGATTGTAAGAAACTCAAACGACTGGCAATGTCAGGTCGGGTATTTACCGATGCATATTGAAGGGAACCTATAAGAGCTCTTAATTGTTGTCTTTCTTCTTCAGAGACCTTCAGATCAATCTGGCTCTTACGATTACTTTCAATCTTGATTGGGTTGATTTTCCTCACATATTCAGATTGAGACATCACAATACCCATGTCACTACGTTGTCGAAGTTGAATCCCTGTGAAGATAAAATCACTCATCTTTTGGGAGCCAAAAGGATACTTTTGTTGCAATAGGTCTAGTTTGGATTGGAATACCACCACAAAGTCCATCATCGACATGGATGCCTAAGACACCTCGAGGGGTTCCATCAGCTTTACGTAGTATGTAAAGACATGGATCAAAAGGTGATGATTCAAAACCGAGTTTCAGAAGTTCCTCATTGAGTGTTTGGAACCACAAGTAAGGAGCATCTATGAGTCCATATGCAGACTTCTTCAGTCTGCAGATTTCATTTTGGCGTAGATTCATGGCCTCAATCAGTTCTGGAACAGGTTCTATGCCTATGACTCGATCTTCTTGGGTTTTACCTTGGAGGAATGCCGCTTTGATATCAAAACTTCTAAGGGTCCAGGCATTAGAGGCAATGACTTGCAACAATAGCATGCGGGCATGTTTACTCAAGGTTGGTGAGTCCCTATTCAGTTTCTCAATGCTTGGGTCCAAATATCCTAATACCACTAGACGAGCTTTAGCCTTTCTGTCTTTGGGATCTTTGGGGTCTCTGTCTTGTTCTTCGATAGGTTTCCATGTGAGGACCCAACGACAGCGAAGCACTTCCTGTGGTGACAGCTGGCTACGAAGCATTTTGCATACTGTATCAGTACGTAGCCAATTCATGATTTCACTTTTCTTGGCCTTTTGGAATTCTTCCTTTTCATGCTGGTTCAACGAAACTAGTTTTACTTCGGCACGTGATCTTTTGGCAGCACTGGCTAAGAAACACATTTCATGTGGATCAGTTTCATTTTTCCAGGACTTAATGTCTTCCTCACCTATGTTGATTTCGATTCTCCATGCAAGGTGTTTCATATCATCTTCAATAAACAACACAGGTTCTTCATCTATTGATTCCAGACCAATACAGTGAAGTCCCTCATCATCAGAGGGGACCGGTACATCAACAGGATTTGCCTGTTGGGCAGCTGCGTCCACTTGTGCAACGATCAACGGATCAGCTTCAGGTTCCTGGTCTGGTTGACTCTGAGATTCCAAACTCGGCACAGTTTCATTGGGATTTGCAACAGCATTTTCAGGTGCTAGGGGTGCATTTTCAATCACTGTTGGTGTTGTTACAGCGGGTATCACATCTCCTTCTGGATTGGATGGTGATTCACGAAGTCGATCCTGATTTTCTCTCATTTGATTTTCATTGGCTGCCATTTTGAAGTCAATTTTGTGGGCTTCATAGGCACTGACGGGTCTAACATTTTCGGGTGCTCCCCGGTAAAGTTTACCACCCCATGTCAACCAAATGGTACTTTCACTTTCATGGATTACGACTTGCATGGGACCGAACCAACCCTTTTGATTACCCATGGTTTTCCACAACATCACCCATTCACCTGGTGAGTATTGACCTCGATGTGGTCTTGTTCTTGCCAGCATAGCTCTCCTAAGAGCTGCATTGTTATCAGCGGCATGGAAGGCTTTTCTAGCACTTTCACGAACGGCAAGATTTTCTTTGAATTGGATTCCTTGGCTTGTATCAGAGTCAGCGCAGCCATGTGATGGAAGCTGATCATCTCCACAGAGTGATCCTGGGATTCTTGTTCCCTTTCCAAAGACCAAAACTTCGGGTGAGAAGCCGCGTCTCAGACTGCATGCATTTTTGGCTTGAGTCACATGCCAAAGACATCGCTGCAGTTGGCTGTATGACTGTATTGGGTGTTCGAGATCTACTTTGCCTAGCATATCTTCCAATACGGCACCATGTCTTTCGGAACGACCATTTTGCCAATGGGCATCAGGTACTGTGGTGACAGGACGAATGTTGTATTGTTGAAGGAAATTCAAGAATACCTCACTATTGAACTCAGAAGCTGAATCAAACACGATTTCTATGGGGGCACCTGCCCAGCATAACCAGGCCTGAATCAAACACTGTATGGCACTTTCGGATGTCCTATTTGGTGCAATCACGGCATTGTGGAAGCTAGTACCAAAATCTATGATATGATACAAATGGAACACTTGGCCACGGTGGTTTGTGAACTTCAAACCATCCACAGCGATTCGATCATTGAAATCAAGAGCACTACGGATTGTGGCAGTCCTGCTGGCTTTTGGTCGGGACTGCATTGCACAGACTGAGCAACGGAAATCGTCAACACCCTCTATGATTGACGCATCGACACCTTGTTGGCGAAACAGCACTTTCAAACGCTCATGAGATGGATGTCCTAAATTGGTATGTGCTTTGATGATGGCTTGTTGATTCTCCTTTGAAAGACACAAAAACTTTGGGCCATGTGCAGTACTAACAGCGTCAACCTTTTGGATTGAGCCCAACACCGTGGGCAATGGTGCACTAGGATTTGTGGCTTCCTTGGTCTCATGGTGTTCCAGCTGGTTTTCGGCTGAATTATCTGGGCCTGCAGTCTCAGGCTCATGTCGAGTGATGGCCTGTTCCAAAGGTTCATTCGACAAAACATCAGGATTGCGAGCAAAGATCGTTATACACAGCTTGCAAGGATGGCTACTTCTAACCAATTGTCTCTTTGAGAGGTTCTCCCATTTCTCCCATTCATCTTCAATCAAAAGCTTACCAGAGGTCCTATGGATAAAAACACTTTTACGAAAAGGTGCTTCACCAATGGCGACCTCCTTGCAAGGTGGCATCGTGCGATCAATTCCACGACCAGCAACTAAGAAACATACCCTTTTGTCATCAATCAATGTTTGGACTTCTTTGAGGATTTCAGGGTCTTCAATTGCTTTCTTACCAACTCTGGGTACCAGCTGGCTACACTTTTCCAAAATAGATTTCCAAATCTGATCACAAGTGGCAGGATTTTGTTTGATTTCCAAACGACGTCTCTTGGCTGGTTCACTAGTGGAAGGTTCAGACACACGTGAGGCTTCCGACTTGGCTCGAAACACAGAAAGGCGGGGTTTCTTCTTCAGCTGATCGTCAATCGGATTTAAACTTCGGGCTAGTGACACAAGACAATCGGCTTTAATTCTATCATCCTTTGGACACTTCAAAAGTTGGGTCATGACACTTCGGGCAAACTTTCGAGGGTAATTCTCAGAAAACTGGGATCGAAGAATTCTTCGATTACCAATCTGAGTGGACCCTTCAATGCGCTGATGATGTTCATGTTTACCCTGACAAGTCCTACCATGAAGATGATGAAAGAGAGTTCTCGATGTTGTCATTACTATCATACCCTTCTTAAGTGGACTTTGAGATTGTGGGTCTATCAAACCAAATTGGCGCATGTCAAATTCAGCAGCGGCCGTTCCTTCAAACAGTTCTCTCAAGATGGGCAGCTTAAACATCAATGAACCCCGTGGTTGTTCCCAGCGAAGGTGTTTACCATGACTTCTCTGGAATCGGTATAACACGATGCCTAAGGCCAGTTGTTCAAAATGACGGCGACGAGTTTGCTGAAGTTCTTGGACTGGAGGTCACAACGATCGCGATTGAATCTCTGGGCTTTTCCAGACAGGTTCACACACTGGTGAGTCAATTGACTATTGGGACCACAAAATACCTCGAACAAGTCATGTTGATGGATTTTATGAGGATCGGACACTGAATGCTGTTCAAGTTCTTTGGTGAATTGATCAATCAAACGACGGAAATGCTGAAGATCACTATCACTTCCTAAGTCTTGAGTAGCAAAACATTGTTCATGTGGATGTTCCCAGTCAATGTCTCCAGCATGGAGATTCAGGCAATCGATGTCGGCTTCTAGCTGTCGGCCGCAGAGGTGTTGCTCTGCAAATGGCCTACAACTTGGCTCAGCAGGCTCTCGATGGCATTCATCCGATCGTTCAAGGTGTTGATCTCTTGAGCATAGCGAGGATCGGTCTCGTTCTCGAAGTCCTCGACCACAGAATGGTCCACCGGTTCCCATGAGAACTCTTCGGTCAATGGATCCAACACCAGCTGCATGTCCGGGCTCGAGGGCCGAGGCTCCATAGGTGGTTGAGCCTGACTCTTGGCTTGCGTCTTCGCCTTGGCCTTGGACTTGATCGCTGGCACCACGGGCAGTTGTTGGCTGCTCTGACCGTCTGTCAGAGGTACCAGGCTTCCCTCCAGTTCGCATCGTTCGATCTCCAGCTGAAAGTAGTAGTTGATGCGACGGTGATTGGCCTTCTGACTGGCTCCGTAGTGTTGGAGGAACCACTTGACCCAACCTTGGTGTTCCCGCCACATGGTGGCATATGATTTGCCTTTGTGAGTGTTTCCAAAATCCACAACCATGTTCTGGAGTTGATGGATGCTGTACTTCGACAGATCTTCCTTCGGTGCCTCTTCCACGGGGACATGAAGGCGTTGGAGTCGACTCACAAGATCCTTGTTGGCCATGATTCGCAATCAAAACGGGATCACAAGGTTCGGATTCGTGGGACACAAATGAACGATCTTGAGCTGCTGGTGTAGCAGACACTGTTTCATTAAAGTGCATCACACGGCTATGATTTTGACTGTCAATGATATCCTGTCCTATCAAACCAATGGGTTCTTTATCAATGGTATCTGTCTTATCAATCTTAGTGGTCTTCTCATTACAAACACAAGGCTCCTCATGATGTGGCGACTCAGTGAGTGATGGTGGCATGTCAGCATTCAGCTGAGCTGTCGGCCTCATTTGTTTTTCATCTTCGGCAACAAACGTATCTTGACACTTCGACGTGCTTGGCAGAACCACTGATGCTAACACAAGCTCATTGATATCAAGCAGAAACAAACCTCGTGGACTAAGTCTGAGAGGGATGGGATACTGAAAACAATGGCTGTGCAGCTTCTGACTGTGAGTGTCCACAATGGCCTTAACCTGGAGGATCCTTCGTACACCAAAACCGGGTCCAAACCCCTGAACGGACACGAACACAAATCTACACGGCCATTTGTTGTTTCCACGTCCAATCGTGAAACATGGTTGTTTTCACGGCCAAACAGCGCGATTTCCACGGCCAAATGGTGATTTTCACGTTTTTCACGGTTTTCACGGTTTTCGTGATTTTCATAGAACCCGCGATTTGGCAAATTTCTTTAGATAAGCATGTTCCAGGCATGTGTTTCCTAGATGCTTTGTTGAAATGTTGAAAACTGTACAAGGCAAACGGTTTGATCAGCAAAATCCAACATATAAATTTGGTCACCGCCATGCCCCATACATAGGCACTGTCATGCTGGCCGTCGCCGAACTCTCAAACAGACCATGTTTGCCAAACAGAAACAGTGACACTGAGCCATTTTTCTTCACCAAATCTACAAAAGATATATGGACTTTTAGGCCCATATACCCACCAATATATGTGTAAAATATTGTTGTATGTTTGTCATTTAATTTGACCGGATTTATATATATATATCGAACTTCTTGATATATACATACATATATATATATATACATATGTGTTTCTAAACATCTGCAACCTACACATCTTTGAAATCAGATTCTTTCGTGGTTTCATGTTTCGATCCCTGCGCTCCAACGAGTACGAACGGCCAGGATCCTCAGATTTTTTTTCCGCACATTCGGTCTCGAAAGTTTCAGCCCCTTACGCATCCCTTTGCAAATTGAGAGGTATTGACATCAGCCACCTCTCCAACAGCCTTTTTTGGGCCGTTCGCAAGGATGTTAACCCCAAACATTTTCCGATTTTCTTTAGAAAATCTTCGTCCATCCACGTACTATATTTACTGGGGTTGACATCACGTCGTGATGACGTGATGTGGCAAAATAAATGGAACTTGGGGATGACCCTGAATAGCAGTTTGTGTTGGTTGACTGCCTGGCTGGCCAGCTTCATGTACAAGTGGTTGAACAATCCCCCCAAAGTTTCAAGGGTTTGCTTTTCCCCAGGCGTCAAAAACCAACCTGCTGAGTACATTAAGCTCACAGTTCTGTTTGACACCCACAACAGTGAAACAATGTCGGGATATCTTTGTGAAAAGGGCTCAAGTACAGATTCAAGCCATGACCCTACAACGTAAGCATCGTAGCCACTAGCTCCAAGTTCGGGATATTTGCGATTTTTCCACTTCAACCTCGATTTCGTGATTTTTTTTATACGCAGTGGAAGCCCCCTTCGCAAGGCAAACTGCTTGAGAGAAGCTGTAGCTAGGGACATCCGATCCACCAGATTGCTTGCTTGAAATACCACCTGCTCTGAAAGGACAACTTTCAGCGAACTAGCTAACATGTGTTTTGCGACCCCTAGGTTAAACACATGTAGCAAGTCGGGCATCATCATCATCAACTGGAATCCAATTATATTGGCATAGTTGGGCGTGACTGCCCAAGGAAGGGTGCTTTCAATGGTGTTCCTCCAAGCAGCGTCTAGGCCAACATGCGTCATGCACATATGCATGTCACCATCCATGCCTTTGGATGCACCACACAACCAACACACCTTCAGGGATCCAATCCTTTTGTGAGAAATAATGCATTTTCAAAATAGGTGGTGTGGTTTGAAGAAAAAACTCACAAATTCAGACTTGAAAATCATGAACTACAGATCCAATCTAGCCCTAACCTGATTGGTGTTGTAGGTGCGAGTCAAATTGAAAAGCTGGACCAGAGCTTTCCAATCACCACGGAAACCCATCACGAACATCCGCAGTTTGCATACCTGAGCCGTGAACAAAACTGGTTGGCAGGGCCATACATCTACCAAAAATCACAAACATGGAGATTTTAAAGATACCAAATATACATCAGTACACACTTCAAAAAATATGAACACCAAACCATGGACATCAGAAGAAATTATTTCAAATAAAGGTACTGCATTACCACCCAAAGATGGAAGGTTCCTGATTTTCACACCCTCAGTGGATAGTCTGTTGAAACTGTTTGTGATAGCCAGTGTCACAGCCTCCAACGAGATATTCACATCATTCGCATAGGCATATAGGCTGGCCGGCAAGATGCAAATTGGCCAACGGGATTTTGCACTATGGGTTGAATGAGGTGATGAATCCGAAGTCCATACGAAGAAAAACCACGAATCACCAAGGCAATCAATTTCATCACCTTTTTGCTCCAAACCAGGTTGAATCCCACCATGAAAAAAACACTGTAGCCCGCTTGGTTGAAAGAAACTCATGGGATTTTGATACAAATAGAAATATTGTGGTTTAACTTGAATCCCAGATTCCATAAAGGGTACATCCAATGCTGGAAGATAGTCCGGGGTCAGATTCCTGAACTGGGTGTTCCGGAAAATCCTTGACCATCCCACGCCAATATGATGATAACTTTGCCCGATCAGCCACCAAGCTGCCAAGGTAGCCTTCGGATATCAAAGTGCTAGCCTGGGATCCAAGCGGTTGATGGCAATGGAAGGCAAAGGTTCCAAAAACTAGAAACTTTAGTAGTGAACCAAAATCAAAGGTGCCATGAAAAAATACCATTCACAATGAGATACGAAATCGTGCGGTAGCAAGATCGGCCATTTGGTTAACTCCAGTGTGTCGTCATCATGCGTTCGTTTCAAAGGCACTGTGATCCATGAAATGGGGCAAGGGAGGGATACGCCAGCACGAGAAGCTCTTGCGTGAAGACCTTTCTCCTTGCCGGACCTAGGAATCAACACAATGTATGAACCTTAAAGGTCATAAATGTCATAAGTCGTTTTGAAAAAATCGGGCTGATAGACACACCACATGCACCATCATATGCACTATTTTTTGGAGCTGCTATATAGATTCATAGTGCTAACCAAGTTGCACAATCAGATCAGAATCGTAGGTTTCACCTATGAGCCTGCTGTGCTTCACACTAGCGTATCCACTTCCAATGCTGAATGCCAGCCTTGGTTTTTTGTTGCGGATCAAGGGAGGGGAACAAATAATTACTAACTAAGTGGTGGGTCAAAGGTAAAGTCAACATATTCTCGCTTAGGGACGCTTCATCGAGCCGTTCTCGCAGCAAACGATGTGCTTGGTTCCTCCCAGCACCTGCGTGGGGAGGTGGAATATCATATTATCACAAATATTTTCCTTAAAGCAAGATTGCCGGCTTGTGTTACTTGAATTTATCAGAAAGCAATTCATAAAGGCAATTGTTTTTTCTCGCACTCTCAACATCCCTCTTCGACAACGTGAAGGCCAGTCGTATGGCCAAAACGCTAATCATTTGATCGGATCCTACATGTTTTGCAGGGATTGTTTTCGCATGGACAAGTGCTAGGGCTCCCAGACATGAAAAAATCAATACAGATGTTTTCTTTTTATATCATGAATATCATACACCCGACCCGAATAGGTGGTTTTGAGCTAATGTGTTAACACCATTCGGAAAAGATATTGTTGATATGGATACACTAAATCTGAAAGCCCCCTAGGCACACATCCGCAAACTCAAAATTTTTGGTTCCTTAAACCAAAAAAAACCAGGCATCACCACACGTCGCTGCACCAAGGATCTATTCATCATCCTTCCTGAGCTCAGCCGCCACTGCACGGGCTTGGGCCCTGATCATCCGGGTGGTCTTCACCTAGATATCCGCAGAGCTAGGGGTGAGTTGAAGGGTAACTGGAAGACCAGTTTAACTTATTTTGTTTCAAATACATGTGCGTGGTCCTTTACCTCCAAATGTTTGAAACAAAGGTATACTTTTGAGTAACTTAAAAGCCAAGCCACGTCGTTGGAGCATTCGGACTCAAACGTCTCAAGCTGTTCGTCGGTCTTTTCCTTCAACCTATGGTTGGGCAGCGAGGGATACATGTGAAAAGAAACATGGGATTGCAAAGCTGATCATATGGGGTGGGATTGATATTCGATATGTTTTGCGATGATAGGCCAAGAAACAGATCCAATAGGGTTTCGAGTTTTTCCTTGCAATCATCCAGCTGGCTTCGTAGAGCATGTCCAGCAGGCAAATCAATCCCAATTGTGCACTTGTTGAGCTCACTCTTGAGCTGGCTACCTTGGTTGGAAAGAAGTTACTTTATGACTTTATGTAAGTCTATATATATATATATGTGTGTGTGTGTGTTTTCAACCTTCTATGGACTTAGAGCTGTTTGTGAAAATCACGTGATAAAAAGCTATTATAGTTGCCAAACGCGGTACGAATCGCATTGCGCTGTTCAGCTGGGGTCTTGGGCAATTTCGCTGCAGCTTTAGCCTTTGCTTTGGCCTTACTCTTTGCCTTTGCTTTCGCGGTCGTTGCTGGTTCTGCCGCCGGTGCGCTAGCGATGTCAACCAAAGCTTTGATTGTGGGCCGGTTTGCAGTTCCAACCCCTGCTGCAGGAATAGACGACCCAACATCCGGCCCAGCCAACATCCCAGCTAAGCCATCCATGGTTGTGGCAACACAAGCTTCAGCATCAGCCGTAAGACGTGTTGTTTCTTTTTGTGACGCTTTTCCTCCCGTGTTGCACCAAAATCTCACACTCTCGGGGTCATCCGGACAGTCACTGTCGGGAATTGGTGTGGCCTTGGCGATGATCGTCTCTATTTTCATCCTTGGTGCGTTTTTTTTGGGGTGAAGATACATGTTATTTTCACACAACGATATTAAGAACAACAGTGACCACAAGTGTTCCCCGTCCACCCAGACATTATGCATATATTGAGGTAACATAAACGTACTGGCATTTTTAAGTAGCAAAGTTTCTGGCTAAAGCCCTTATCTCTCATCTCTTTGATTGTCAGCAACTCCCGAGCGTGTTCCACTTCCCCAGATTGTTCCCGTGAAATCTTCAAAGTTGTTTCCACACTTTCCAGCAGCTCGTCGTGTTGGACAAACTGTTTGAGGAGCTCTTGTTTGTCCTCAAAGGAAACCAAGTTAAGCAACAGGAAGCAAGAGGATAGATTCATGGGGGAAAAACAAAGTGCAGTTAAATATATATAAAATCATTTGTTTTTTTGGATTGGAAAATTGAAAACAACAACCTCTCCTTACGTGTGCCAGACCACAACTTTGTCATTTGTGGGAATTTCACAGGGTCACACGACGACATACGTCGAGCTAACCTAGCATGGGCTGCACGATGGGTGGAAGAATTGATCTCTTTTCCTTCATCACCACCACTACCATCTCCGCTACCACCAGCCGAGGTTGGAGAAGGATCTACATGCTTAGGAGCTGGAGCTGGAGGCGCCATCTTTGGGGATGGCACCACTGGAGGGTTGGGAGGCACTGCAGATGGTGTAGGTTTGGAAACCCTGGCAGAAGATGGAAGTCCATTCTTTGCCCGCTCAACTTCGTGATCATCCCCCAAAGCATCAAGAAGCTTAGGTGCTAAATTCTGAAGCATCTTCCGCATGTTGGGATCAGAAACCACTTCCTTGATGTGGCTAAGGGACTTAACCACCTGAACCAACTTTTCCTCATCCACCAATGCAGCAGCTTCAGATGCCGATGGACCCAACCTCATGTTTTACAATAGCAAAGGCTTCAATTTTGTGGTTGGGACACCCATATTAGTTAATATGACTGTAGTATTGATAGGATTTTCACGTTTTAGTATATCTTGTTTTCATGGGTAAACACCTTTATTTTAAAGCAATTCATGGATGTATGTATGCGAATGGCACACGTTTGTTGACTGATGTCAGCGTATAAAACGATACATTATCATGTTTCATGTTGAATTCAAAAATACAGCATGACACCAACCCACCACAAACAGCCAAAGTACTCAGTTTCATGATCAGATCCTTTTCCCAATCCAGGTTCGTGATGGGATGCTTGCCGAGACAAATGCGCCTGCCCCAGCTCAAGTGTAGTGCAAGACCTTGGCATTTTTAGGGCAAAAACATTGGACAGTAAGATTTCGCAGGAAGTGGGATCACAATCTAATCAAAACAAAATGATATACAAACATTATCTTTTTCACCTAGTAACCGGAAAGAGTGTTGTCGTCTTAAATCTTCACGAAGACCATTGTCATCAAGATCATCATCGGGTGCACGAACGGCACGTTGAACGACCCGGGAAGATTGTTTCTTCAAAGGAGTAGGCACAGAAGCAACTGCAGTTCCAGCTAAGATTTCTTTGGCTTTCACTACAGCTTTATCCACAACAACATTTGTTCGGATAGGTTCCACAGTCTCACCGGGCTGGGGGGTACAAATTTGTTCCTTCACTTCAAGGGTTGTTGTGACACCACCGCTGGCCGGTGAATCCTGATCATCATCACCACCACCATTTGCTGGAACTTCCACACTTTCATCAATTGGATCACCATCTATTGGTTCCTCTTCACCCTCCTCACCCTCATCTACATAATCTTCATCTTCAGGATCAGTAGGTGGGACGTCTGGGGGGAAAATAGTTGGGTCACCCATTTGGTTATCCGGAAGGATTGGTGGGAGGTCAGCAGGTGGAGTTTCACGTTCAACTTGTTCACGTTTGATTCGATCAGCATACTGACTCCAAAAGCTAGACCCTCGGGGATCTGGGCCAACTACCTCCAAAAGTAGCTTGGTGGTATCTTGTTCCGTCAGTTGATAATGCTTCATCACCTCTTTGAAGTTACCCCAACAAAGCTCAAAAGGAGGATATGCAGGCATCTCTTCAGGAACTGTTTTCAACTTCTTAGGTGGAGGGGGCTGACTACCAACACGAGTTTTCCCCAAAACTCTTTTTGGAGGGTCAACCGGATCACCACCACCACCATTGGCCACATCCGGTGGCGGGGCATGAAGATCCGTGCGCTGTGTCGCAAGGTTCGGCTTGGCTGCCCGCTTCCCCATCGTCAGCAACCAAGAATCGGCAAAAGGTTGAGACAGGGGGAAAAAACGTTTAAAAGAAAGACTGGATCCAAAAAACACAGCAAGGAAACTGAAATATCAATGATGGTCAAGATACTTTCGTGTTTTCGTGATTTTCGCATTCCATTTTCGTGTTTTTCGTGGTTTTTACCTTTCACGGTTTTCATGGTTTTTTCATGTCCGTTCAGCAGATCCACACGTCCAATAGCACACGAATTCACGGTTATGATTTTTTGGATTTTTTAAAATCTTTCATGGTTCAACATATTCATGTAAGTACATTAGACTTTCACATTTCCATGGTCGTTTTCACACCCAAGAATCCACAATTCCCAAATCGGATTTTTTTTTCACACTATGGTGATGAACCACTGTGTGTTTGCCAAGAGTTCACCTTGTGTGACCCGCAAATGAGAAAATATGACATTTGGAATCATGCCCCACACGACCCACCAGCTCAAAGAGCAGATGCCATATAAAGTATTTCAAATTTGGAGATATACGATGGTGATGCTACCGAATGCCCAGCTCACGAAGTATGGAGTCCTTATCACATCAAATGGTGTCACCAGCAAGAATTATGATCATTTTTAGTGGTATTAGCCTTTCCGGCAAAAGATATCCAATATAAAAAGTAACACCAAACTGGGTCAATAGCACAGTCAGAACAGAAGTACAAACACTTAAAACACCAACCTAAAGACCAAGAATCCCATCCATGTGGAATGCACATATGTTTCGAACGACCAAGATAAAGTACCACATCCCAAAGCTTCGCCTCCATACAAGAATGGCGTGAGAACTGGCTGGTCAGTGGTTTCATGGTATCAGACTTGATGATCCCTTTACATTTTTAATATAAAATGCATGCCTAAGAATGGACCGATAAGTCTTAAAAGCAAACATGTTTTTTTTTCTGAGAACAGGATACCTCGTTCCACACATCGCCAATTGGCATGCAGTATTTGCGAAACAACTCCAGATCAGTGAGGTCTGTCGGAATGGGAGTCACATGCTCCAAGGCCCCGGGGAGTGGTTCCTTAGAATTTTCGACCAACGAAAAGGAAGATTTCAGGGAAAGCATACCAAAATTTACCATAGTATCATAGAGTATCATGTTTGAAATCAGAGTGTCATAACATGGTAGATTGCTAAGTCTGGCTGAGAATCATGGGTCTTTTGAGTAACCAAGTCAGCGATGAATTCACCAAAGGCCCGTGGGTAATGCCTGAGAATGATGGGATCATAGAAAACTACTTGGAGCAAACATGAAAATAAGAAAGTAACAATTGTTTACTTATACTTAGATTTTTGAAAGTAAACCAAAAAGTAACAAAGCAGGATTGCTGAGGTACGCTGATTCTTTCAATGCTGTTTTGTTCCCCACACATCGACGCTTACCACGTTTGTCAATGTAACGCGTAGTGGTTTTGACTTGGCACTGAGCTTGATCAGCTCTGGACATGTAACCAGCCTTTGCTATAATCGCATTCAGGAACGATTCATCATTCGAATATAGTTTGTGTGGTTTAGGACTTCCAGAACCAAAGACACCCATGTACATAAAGCCCGAAAAGACCTCCCAGGGTGGTATGTATATTGACTCATGGACTGAATGTTGAAACAATGGATGGATGAAGATACCAGGAATGAACGGATTCACACAGAGTAAAACGCTATGATTGTTGAACAGGTACATGTAAAAACATGATTGTGTTCCACAACAAGTTTGAAAAGAGAAACATCATTTTTTTAAAACAACACCTTCAATCGACCCCACAACCACTGGAAGCGTGGTAAATCTTCCAAAAAGCTGCCCGATGGTTGCTCCAATAAAAATCTCAAGCCACATGAAGCAGCTAGGAGGCACATTAGGGCAACACGAGTGCTCAGAATGTTGCCCACAGCCACAAAATGGTAACCGGTGTTACCATACGGGGAGAGGTACGTTCGACCAGATGTGTGCCTGCACCTCAATGCTTCAAAGGCTGATGGAAAAGGATTCATGGACATCGTCATCAACAATGTTGTTTGTAAACCAACTGGTCAAAACAAACATCAGAATGTCGACCATATTCACACAATTGGATTCGAGTTGGGTGCCATGTTTTTTTGAAATGGCAAACCAATCATAACCTCACATGTCATGAGGAGATGTAATCATCAAGTTGTACACATGAACTTATAATAAGAAGCTCTCAACGAACTGAAGCGACAAAACCGACTAGCTTTGACAGGGATAAGCAACTCCCACGATGGGGGGAGGGGGTGGAGACCCCATGGACTCCACGACTCTTTGGAAAAGGTGTTTTTTTAAGTATCATAATCATGGGCGGGAAAAGTAACACAGCACAAGGAAAAGAAACATCAAGTTCTCAATCAGTATTGTGTAAAATGGTCAGGTGTTTTTTTTGTCGTATGACAAAAACCATTGAAGGAAAACATTCACCAAGATTTTTGCAGACCATCAAATATAGACTAGAATCATCCGTGAAAGGGAGCTGCAATCAGGAGCAAGGATCACAGTGGAACCAGGCTTACAGCGCATGATCTCATTGCAGGCCAACCTCAGATATGTATATATATATATATATATTTAAAAAAAAAATATATATATATATATATTTGAAAACAAAAATATATATATGTGAAATACAATGTAAAAGACACCAAAAAGAGAGCCGCTATATCTCAACATCAATTGAAAGTACTTCGCCAAATTGTTGACATCCAAGCGGCACTAATAATTGAGATTATATTTCACTCTTGAAACAAGAATGACAAAATCCCATGTTGAACGGACCATGCAACATGAGAATTTTCCCAATCAATTCCACCAAGGAACGCAAAAGCTGCATTGCCAGTGAGGTCGAAGGCTCGGGCATCGATGTCCCGATCAATCGAAGTACCAAGGAGGTTCACCTTGAGATCAAGTTGTCTAAAGGTATATGTGTTCTTTTTTTTGGTGGACAAGGTATCCATCGGAGAATAGTGCAGAATCTAGATCTTTATCATTTTCAAAATCTCACACCATCACAGATGGTGAGGGATATATAATGCAATGAAAAGCGACATGTACATAGAGATTCATGAGGATAAGTGGGATACAAGAAGCTATAGGGAGGTAAGGTTTCAAGTACTTTCCAGCCAAAACACGCGCCGAAGTGCCTGTGAAACTTCCGCTCGCCCAGAGAAAACCTCCACGAAATCACGGTCCTTGCAAGATGGTATGAGCTGGATTTTTTGGGACGTAGAAAGGTTTTGGAAAGATTTTGGAAACTGAAGAACTTATATGAAACCACATTTTAGAATTTGAAATGGCAGCTATGGCGAAACAAGTGATATCTCAAAGGTCATAAAACCAAAATCGCCATCCAACAACAAGGGTATACCACCACTATGATTTCAGCTCAGAGTCTTTACCATGTGGAATCTGACAGTTCCATTGCACGAGGAGGGATACCAAAATAAGTATTGGCGGGGCATGCCAATTCAGCAGGTCATAAACCACCATTGCGTAACCACCAAAACCCCCCAAAAACCTGTGTGGCCAAAACACCTTTCGTACACAAACATGTTTCAGACCACTAACGCCATTTTTCATGGTTTGCAATTTGAAACAAAAAGCATTACATTTCACTTTCATCTCAAGTCACAAACAAACAGTACAAGTGCAACATTTGCAAAACTTGATTTGAGGTGAAAACGATTTTTCATTCGCCAATCCACCAAGCAGTAAGCCATACCCCTGGCCAATCTTGATGTTCAACCACCCATATGTTATCAGCTTAGCTGACCTATTCGGATTTGGGAGCCCATGGATTTTCCGTGGATCCCTTTGGCAAGAACTTACGTTTCTTCAACTCACCAACACTCAAACCACCCAACAAGGAATATTTCTCTTTGCTGGAGTTCCATGCCTTTTGGGCATCAGCAAATGACATACCATGTTGCGATTTCATTTGGTTGATGAAAGTCATACGGTGATGGTTGTAATTCCAATCGGATTTGGACTCCGGCGCCCTGCGTTTCGTACCTGACTCCTTGGCCTTACCATCAGCATCCTTTTCATCACGTTCTTCTTCAGATTCACCAGTGATACCCGCCTTTTGAGCAGCTTCGCAAACCACTGGGACGTATTGGGATTTCAAAGGGAATGCTTCAGGTGAAGGGCCCATAGAGTTCTTGATGGTGGCCAGCACCTTAGGTTCAATGTTTCCCCTTCAAAAAGTATCCAAAGAACGATTTCCAAAGGCACTTCAGAACAATCTCAAGATGAAGGGACACACAGTTGAAAACATTCTCGAAAACGAATGGAAAATATATGAAAACATCACCATGCATAGTTATGGCGCATAGTCGGGCAAGACGTAGTCATTCTTCTTTGGAATCTCCGAACCACCAACCGTGGAGATAGGGGCTTTGGGATGAGAAGATTCAGGAACATCAGTTTTGGTGTTAGTGTCTCCAGCAGCTTTCTCAGCCTTTCTACGTTTAAAGAATTCAGCCAACCTTTGTCTTGCAGAAGTCCGGGCTTCTGCAGGACTGGGGGGATCACAACCCTTAATCTCATCATCCATGGGAGTAGTTGTCAAGTCCACCACAACAGGAGAACTAGGTCCCTTAGATTCAGAGGATTTTTCAGGGCTTGAACTATCACCATCATCCTTAGGAATCGTTAAGCTTTGAAGTTGGCTAATCAACCTGGAAAGCTTGGAATTTGCAGAGACCGACGATGAAACTTCCGATGCAGGCGAGACAGCCGAAGATGACGATGTCGGCAACTCTTCAAGGCCATCAGCATCACCGCAAGGGGGCTCGCAAGTGGAATCATCCTGAGCGATATGGATGCAACATATACTTTTTTGAATGATGCAACAATGGTCCAGTGGGAATGTTTAGGGACAACCCTCTTGGGAAAAAGGGCATGAACAAAAAACAAAAAATCTTTAGTGGATTTCAATCCATGGATCATCATCAGACTCATCATCCTTTTTCCGATGGACCATCACTTCTCCCCACCCAAAACTTCTTGCAATCCGCTTGAGCTCTGTAAGTTTTTTGTACTTGGAAGTGTGAGACCTTCTCATCAATCTACGGAGCCTTGAAACCTCATATTTTTGGGAGCAATCAAGGTGAAAAAAAAACAAAATGAAAGATCACAAATGTTGATTGGTTTCAGAGGGTGATATATAATATGCAAACATATGAAAGGCTTTTCTTTACATGACACTGTAAAGGAACAAGTTTTTTGAGTGCCACTGCATACTTCAGGGCCCATTCTTGCACTGCTGGGATATCGGAATAAACCCCCGTAGGGTAGAGTTTGTTCTCCGTGAAGAATTCCATGATTGCTTTCTGAAGGTCATAAGCAGATAGCCGTGGTTTTCCATTGGCACCCTTGATGGCTGCCAACACAACCTTTATCAGTGACCACACACAAAACCAGACATCAAAACATTCTTGGTGACATCCCGAACTTGACATTTTCAAACATGACAGACGTTGATTCCGGTGTTTGATTTTCACATCAGGTTCCAACCCCAAACCCCCCAAACCTCTTGGTTCACAAGTATGTCCTTGATGCTACACTTCTGATGCGTAAAGAGACGTCCAGACTGGTCAACAAGGAGAGTCATACCAACCTAGGATGTTAGACACCAGTGGGTATGTTCTTGGGAAAGGTGCAGCGCACATGCATTCAGGTGAAAATGAGTTGAATTTGCGAATTCATTGGACAACTCTTCTTTATTGAATCACCAATTCTTCAACATGAGCTTTAAACATCAAAGTCTCAAATGTATTTTTGCATCCAGGTAACTTCTTTCATTTTGGGTGTGTCACAAAACGCCCGAACATAGGAACGGTGAGATTTGCCATCCGACGCAGGTTTAGCCATAACCCACCCCTAAAAGAAAATAAATCAGCCCAGATCAAAATGACAACCAACTGTTGGTTGTCAAACGTAAAGCTGGAACCCAAATGCTAAAGTGGAATTTCCTGCGCAAGTCTCACATACATTTTTCAAAAACCAAACAGAAACACCAACATGCATTTGCCCCCTTAAGAAGCACGGCTCGTCGGGCACAGGTGGCGGTGGCACCTCGACCTCTGACATAGTGGAATTGGGCCTGGCGTGATATGCGATGGTTTTTCTGTGGGGGAAACGTGAACACATCGGTCATTGGATCATAATCGAAGTCTAGAACCAAAATCTAAGTCTGGGGATGATAGGAAGATATATGTAACGTTTCCTGTGTTTCAGCGATCTGATCTCATGCATGGTTTCACCATCAATCATGCGCAGTGCAGGAAATCAAGCCAGTCAGACCATATGTCGTCACAGGATCAAAAGGCCATCATACCGCAGTTGGTTGAAGGAAAGACTGTTTTACCATTGAAGGAAATGATCACACTTCCAAATCCCAAATCAGATCTATCAAAATACGTTAATATTAGAAAATATATTTATGCATTTGGATTGTGGATACAAATGGTTTACATGTGATTAGTTTTTTTGTTCCGCAAAAGATCCAGAACTAAACAAATACATGGATTTGCGGCATTTGACACCACATGTTTTTTTTGCAAGTCCACATTTGCGGATATATGTGGTAAACTTATCTTTGGAGTGTCACCACAAAACCGACGCTTCTGAAAAATGCACCGCCCCAGTGCGGCAGGAACCCCCTGGTGTGAAAAAAACGACGGCGGTGGGCGATGGTGAAACACTTGCCACATTCCAATTGTTTGTTGCAATTGTGTTTTGGTAAAAAGTAAACACAAAAGACTCAAAACATTTCCCAACCGGGAATGATTTGAAGTGCTCAATCACATTTACATGAACCATGGGAGGGTGAAGGTTTGTTTCCTTTTGGTTTGCGTAATTTCAACTGTTCAGTTTTTATGTCTTTCCAGCACTGCAAAGTGAGTGAAACATCATGAAACGTCAATGCCAGCACTCTTTGATATACTTATATAGTGATATCTAAAATTATATAGATATCTAGAAAAGATATTGGCGACACGTACGCACACATGTCTGGCCATGGCTGACCTTACAGCGCTGGACAATTGTAACCAAAGTGGCCACAATGATTTTGAGCTTGAACACTCTCAGCATCACTCAGCAAACCATGCATGTTTGATAGCTTTGACACCCTTGGCTCACAAACTAGGTGTTTTCCTAGCACTCAAAGAAGGACAGAAGACAAATAAGTTTCCACGTCCAAATCCTTTTTCCACGTCCAAATGTTCTACATGGCCTTCGGCCCCCTTTTTCGTGGACAATGGATCCTCCAGGAATGCACAAGACGACGGCGAACAAGTTTGAGGACATCAAAAGAAGTCGAGCTCTGAAAGTGATGGGAGGTCGTGATA
>OMLO01001078.1_pt1 | contig 20291 bp, 18 predicted proteins | sample 1674811 | NCBI WGS metagenome assembly OMLO01 (sample SAMN06265003, study PRJEB25207) | coral metagenome | isolation source: Coral host | place: Mexico:La Bocana,Puerto Morelos, Mexico | collected 2008-11-13 | reverse complement strand
TAATATTGTAGGAACGTATGTCAACATGATTCTAAACATACATATTGCACCAATGGATAGAAAGATGACGCGACGCTGTGGTTCACTTGGATCGACTCTCAGGGATGACCGTGAGCGGGAACTTTCAATTGAGGCTGGTTGTGCCAAAAAATTGGATGCGAACTGCTTTCAAGCTTTGTCGTGTTTTGATATGATTGATATATATATATATATACACATTGCGTTCCATATATTTCATTATTTTTGTATATATGTATTTGTTTGGATATTTGTGATAGATTCAGAATTATTTATTTTGTGACCTGAAGCCACCGATGTAGGAAGGCAGGTCTTCGTTGAGAGCTGGAAAGTCGAACAGCTCAGATTTGGGGGGTTGGCACCGGCATTGTTATGGATATTCATAGATATTCCAGATCTATCCAGATCTCATTCTCATCCTCAAGTCCCACGCTTTAGGTCAGATGGCTTCAATGCCACAGCTCAAAGCACCTTGGTGGCACTGGGTTGTCAACAAGTTGTATGGGATATTGTGATGTATTGTGGGATTCGGTCAAGATGTTGTTTGGAGAGTGACACTGAGACACCAGTGAGCATCCAACACAGTACTGCACCCCTTCCGATACCAATATCATTTGCGTAGACATACCACGGTACCTTCCAGGAAAGTCCATCAGCTCTGAGTATAACGAACACTTCTTGGATTCTTGAGATAAAGAGAGAAGAGTCCATCAAAAACATCCAACAACGTTAAACCACCCCGTTTCAAGAGCCTCCAGCGGTTGAATTCCGTCGGATCCGTTGGGTGTCCAGCACCCTAGGTGGAGAGCCATCGCGAGCGGCCAAGATGCGCACAGCCCCATGGAAAGCCAGCGATGCGCCGCAGAGTTTTCGGATGCTGCGGCCTGGCAGATGTCATGATTCACCGATTCAGCCCTTGCAGTGTGGTTGAAACGACCCGGATTTCTCGCCGGTGCCTTTTGGGGTTGTACTAGTATGGTTGTGCAGTCTGTCCCCGACTGGTCCTCAAGACTCCACTATAACGGGCTATATCATGCTATACCTACATACAAGCACTTCTACTTGTACGTCATGTAGATAACGTCTCACCCAATTTTTACAGTCGTCCTTGGTTTGTTTCTTTCTTCACGGTAATTTTGTGGGTGCAAAAGGGGTTCAAGAGTAACCAGTCGTGCAATGGCATTGTGAGGTTTGCCGTGACACAACAGGGCCTGGTGCGCATTAGCGGTCATTGGGCAGCTGGAGGCCGAGAAATTTTGCCAGAGCAGAAGGCTGGATTGGAAGGTCATGGGCTGTACCACTTGTCTTCGGCACAGCTGCCCAGGTTGTCCAAGCTGTAAATCAGAATATGTTCAGTTTCCAAGAAAGCCTCTGTGATTTGTGCATGTTACTGTAGCACCTTTTAAATCATCAAGGACATCAAGGACATCGATTGATATCCAGCACCTTCCGGGGGTCACCATGGCTCCTGTGAAATCCGGAAACTCCTGGAAGAACCTCTTGCTGTTGACCTCCGGCACCGAGCGACTGCTGGATGAGGAAGACATTGACTTTGGCTCTGATGTCTATGCTCTCGCGGAAAGTTCCTGAAACCCAATTTCTTTTTACATAGGGACAAACAAATGAATCATGTGATTGTTTTGACCTCAATGGGCCTTGGCCTGGCAAGACTGAAGCATCTTGAAAGAGAACAGTTCCAAAGGTATTTCAAAATTTTACAAGTGCTTGAAGTATAAAATGCCTCACAATTCAAAATATTCCAAGGACTGTTTGAAAGGACTGTTTGAACAAAATGGTTTCTGACATCGCTTTGTCTTGAGTTGGTTGAGGGTCCGCCGATGAGCTCCTGAATTCACGGAAAGTCTTCACCGCCTTGAAGGATGAGAGCTACCAAGGGCGACGTTTGGAAAACGCAGCCTGGCGCTTGCATGCGATGCAGAAATTGGGAAAAACGCCAAGCTTTGAGGCAGCTTCGCAAGTTACACAAGGAAAATGTGCTTTCAATAAGTTGGCTCCAATTTCTGATCAACTTGAAGATGCCCAAATTGCTCAACATCCTTTGGCAGAAACTTTGGGAAAGGCCATGGGAGATGATGGCTTTCAACGAGTGCAATCAAGGGACGGTCCGATGTTAGAGGACTCATGGGCTGCCAAGCATTTGTTGGGGGTTTGCCTGAAGAACAAGCTCAGCAATGATGCCATGGGCGAGATCCTTCAGGTGCTGGGAACCTTAATTGATTTTTCAATTTTGCAGTCACGAAAAAAGGTAAAAACAGATCCCCAACTCTACAATCTCCAATTGCAAAGGGCTTTTATGTGGTAAATCTCCATGTGGCAGGTGATCCAGAACATGGACTTTCGACCCGGTGACCTTCCAAGCACCCCTGAGCAGTTGAGAGCCCTTCCACATGGTCAACGACCCGTTTGTGCCATCTTCACTCACAGCTTAGAGAGAAATGGTGCCAACAACTTTTGCCTCTACATTGCTCGTTTGCTGAAAAACAACCAGCCTTTAACCATCTTTTCTCCAAAGAAAGGTCCAATGCAAGAAGACTTTGAGCGTTTAGGCTTGGAAGTGACCATCGTTGACACCACATCTCCTAGATTTCTGGAGGATCTGAGTAGCGCCCTATTGAAGCGTCAGGTTGGCTTGTTGCTGGCCAACACCATCATGCGCTGTGACATTATCCTTATGGCTGCGGAGCTCAAGATGCCCAGCGTATGGGTGATCCACGAGTCATGGCCTCAAGATCAATTGGACCACTATGCCAAAGAGGTCTTCATGTGCAAGGACATTAATTCTGCAGTGATCCGCAAGGCCTTTGCAGCTGCTGGCACCATTGTGTTCCCATCAGATATGCAGCGACCCCTCTATGATGGCATGTTCAAGCCAGATGCGGGAATGACCATCTACAATGGAATCCCTCTTCAACAGTTGGATCACTTCAAGCACACTCAAGACCGTCGTCAAGTTCGTGCAGCCTTAGGGTACACCGACGATGATTTCTTGGTGCTCCATTTGGGAACTGTTTGCAGCAGGAAGGGGCAGGTCTTCTCAGCCACAGCCTGTGCAAAGCTCATCACTGAAAACAACTGCAAGAATCTCAAGCAGCTAATTGTGGGTGCTCGGTACATCAGGGAACATGAGATCAAGTACATTGATCAGATTTTTCAGGTCGCAACTTCCTATGGCTTGTCATGCCGTCGCTGGGAAGAGCTTTCGGAAGATGAAGCAGGAAAGCCGGACATTACCATCATGGACATCCAGGCTGCCGTACTGCGTTTCTACATAGCTGCCGATGTGGTGCTGGTCCCTTCGCCCAATGAGGTACTGCCATTGGTGATTTGTGAATCAATGGCTTTTGAGGCCAGTTGTTTGCAGCAAAATTGATGCCATCCCAGAAGCCCTCAGCCATGGGGTAGAAGGATTCTTGGTGCCACTGCCAGTGTCACGGTTCTTGCCACTGAAGAGTAAGAGGGAAGAAAAAAATGGGAGCTGCCTGCTGCCTTTCGAAAAAACATAGGGGTGCCGGGTGGCAACTCAAATATTTTGATTTTCACCCAATCCCTGGGGAGATCATCCAATTTGACGAGCATATTTTTCAATGGGGTTGGTTCAACCACCAACTAAGGTAAGTTTTGACAGAACATTTCGATACATCTCCCCATTGTTCATCCCGCCCCAATTTTCCCAAAGAATATATATAGTACCACTTACCACCTTTACCTTTACAATAAATATTCACCATGCCTCATTTCAATCAGTAGTAGTCGTGTAGCATGCAGTCTCAACATCAGCCTTAGCATTTTTTAGCCATTCAATTTCAAGTTTCATGGCTTTCTGAAGATTCTGAAGGCGGTTGAAATTTTGAAATTAAGTCTGTGTCGAGTCGAGTCACATTCCATTCCACCTTTCAGCCGGGAGGACAGCAGCATTTTTCTAAATACAGCCCGGTGCTACATCCATCAGCCTGAAGAGCCAGTGTCAAAGGGCAAGAAGAAGGCCAGGGTGATGAAGTCAAGGCAAAAGCTAAAAAGAGTTGAGTGAAGACTGAATACTAAACACAAAATAAGAAAGAGCAGACCAGGCTCAGACATTTTGAGAGGGTGGGGTGGGAGTGGATCTGAACTGAATCAGAAGAAAAAACTAAACCTGCTCATTTGCAGGCCCAGCCTGCAGATGACAAGCCGCATACTTGCCTCACACCAGTGGGCGCTCTGATTTCGCATTATAGTTCTCCGTGGGATTGGCGCTCGGTCTAGCTAACCACACCGTTTGAGAATGAGAATTTGAATTAAGTCGAACTTGAACTGAACAAAGTAACTAAATACCAAAGGTGTAGCAGCAGTTCATGACTCTGCCTGTCACTTGAGGCAAAGCCAGAAAACTGGGCATCTTGAAAGAGAACTGCAGAATTCCGATTGAGACTTTGTATCCTGAGTCTGGAAGAAGATTTTTGCGATGCGCAGTTGCTGGAACATCCTGTCAGGATGTGTCCAGTATCGGAATCTTTTCTGGAACTGGGTGGGGCTGGGACGAGTCGCTGCCGCAAAAAAAACCTTGATACTTGAGAATCTTGAGAGTTCAGACTTTTGAGACTCGTGACTCTGAGGGGCTGACTGACTCTGATTCTGCTCATCTACGTACTTACTAACCTATTACTATGCCACTATGCAAACTAGTTGTACCATTCCAGTCGGTCCATTCGGCTTCCCGATCCTAGGAGCAAAGCGGGGACACTTCGGCAGCAGCGGGCAGCCGTTAGCTGTATGGCTCAGTGAAAGATACTGGTGTCAAGAAGCATCTTGCTGGCAAGCCTCTGATGGTTTCAGCTTCAGAATGCAAATGCAGTAGAATTGAATTGAATTTAATGAACATTTTTTGAGATTCAGAATTTCCGATGACAGCCTCAACTTCAACCCTATCATTATCACTCGTTGCTTTTGCTGTTTGGCACTTGACGCTTGACAGTCAGTTTGACAGTTTGACATTTGATATTGACAATTGACAATTGACAAGTTTTGCAAATAGAATCGAGATTATTGAGCCGCGACTGGAGCAGTGTGTAATACAATTGATGTAGGTCAGCAGATTCATCCATGATTTTCAGCATGCTTGTCACTTGTCGGCACCTTGCCGCTTGTCATCCGATTCTTGCAACTAAGGATCAGATTCAGCATGAATGCACGAGCCTCTTTTTGCGCTCGTTGCTCCCAGAATGGCTGCCAGAATACCACTGGCAATGGCCCATACGATACCAAGATGAAATTGACAGTGGCAAAGGCAGCAAGGACGATCAAAACCAAGATCACGAAATGGAAGACCCTGAAACAGTGCCAGACCGGATCTTGGATTTATCTCCATGCTATTTTGGATGGCCTGCGACAAGGTCAAGGTCATATACAGTTCCTTTGATTGAAAGGCATGCGTGCCAAAAGTTCTTGATGTTTGTCACTGTTTCTGTTGTCAGTTGACAAAAGTTGTTTGTAGACAGAGTGGAGTCGAGCCAGGGTTTTTTGGGATTGGTTGGAGTTTGAGCTTGAATGAAGTTTCAAGTTGAAGTTGAAGTTGCTTAACTTAAGGCTTAAGTCTTAAGTTTGCATAAAGGCTTTGGTTTTGGAGGAGTTGACGGATGGACTGCTGACTTTGACAAATCAATGTCATGTGATGTGATGTTGGTGTGGATGGTGTGGATTACTTTGCTGCAGTGGACCAGTAGGTTTCAGACATTGTTAAGTATTGAGTGTGTTGACGATTGACAACTGTTAGCCCTTGCTCTTGACTCTTGACCCTGGGCATCAGCTAATGGAGTTGTTTGCTTTGCTTTTTCATTCATGACCATTCACCATCATCAACCCTGTGCAGCATCCCATGAGGTCGGAATCCTGAGGAGCACTGGACACCTCGAGGAGACTGGGGTGAATATGGTGCGAGAACTTTTCCGCAAACCTATTCTTCATGCTCACCATCTCTTCATTGCGCCAAAGGCTTTGGCTTTGACTTGTGGGCAGTCGGGAGCGTGACATGTGAAGTTTGGAGTCTGGAGTTTGAATTTCAGATGAGACTACTGGCTACTGACTGGTGCATACCATCTACTACCTACTACTAAGTAGAACTTTCAACTTCAACTGTATGACCAACTTGGCCTACGTTCCAAGTTCCAAGTCCAAGTTTCAAGATTGTCCAAGCCCCAACTTCAACGCTGGGCCGCTGGGCCTCTTGGCCTTTCCTGGGTAGGAAGAGGTTGCAGACGAGCAGCAACGGTGCTGCCTGAAGCAGTGCTTGCCCTCCACCGCATCCTTTGCGGAGACTTTGACAGGCCCGCCTACATGCCTGAATCCCAATGAGCCGCGGGCCGCAGGAGATTTGTTCCAGATTCGCACCTCCGCCTCCATGAAAATTTGATTCGAGTAGGAGTAGGAGTAGTTACTAGTTGAAGTTGAAGATACCTACTGGCTTGACTTCACTTGACTTGAGTAGAGTTTCAGTCTCAATGACTTGACTCGCTTGACTTGGCTTGACCCAAATCCAACTTCTCACTTTGCAGGTTCTCAGCAGCTTTGGTTGAAGAAATACAAGGGCCTCAAGAAGGTTGTCCGCAGCTTCTCTGCGGGGGAGGAGTCTGCGGTCTGTAATCTTTTACAGAACCCAGCCACCTTCCCATTGGTTAGCACATGGTTGCCAACCCTTTTGAGGGGAGGCAAGATGTATTTGCTGCTCCCACAGCCTGACAGTGAGAGAGAGGCAACAGCATCCTTGACAGAGCGTTGGATGCTGCCAGATGAGCATCTGGTGGCCATGGGGATCGCAATGTATCCACAATTTGCTGCTGGCCAGCAGTACCCGCACATAAATTGCGACCTGCCTGCCACAGCGAAAAAAAGCCTGGCTGGAAACGCCTCTTGGCCACAATAATAGAGTCCAAAGTCGAATTGCAATGCGCAGTGCAATGCAGTCGCGGTTGGCGTATGACATTAAAATAGACACATGTCAAATGTCCATGTCACCGACCATGTCAATTCTCTTTCTTCAATGCATTTCTTCAGGCTATGCATGCTTCTGTTGTTGGCAGCCTATGGGCGGTCTTGCTGTGCTCCCTGGAGCTCAAAGGGGCATGAGCATGGACATGGATTGATTGGCCTCTACCTTTGTGCCTCTTGAATTTGAGGTTTCAGAGTCAGTTTCAAGAAAATGTATTGTATGATCGTTGAAGAGAAGATCATTGATAATTTTTCTTGTTAAGATTATGGACTGCTGACTGACTCAACACGTGCTCAGCCCGACTCAGCCCTACTCTTTCTGATCCTCATTGCTGAGTACTGATTACTTGATTCTTCTGATCATGATATGATGACTTGTTCTTGTTGTTGTTGTTGTTGTTGTTGTTGTTGTTGTGAGTTGAATTATGATTGTAGATGTAGGCTGTAGCCTGTAGCCTTCAGTGGCTCAGTGGCTTCTGTGAAAATTCATGGAGGAGAGGAAAGGGACGCTGCAGTTGCAGTTGCAACTGGTTTTTGGACACAGCGAACACGGCACAGTTGCCAGGCCACACTGTTGTAGAGTCTGCAGTTTGCAGTGCAATTTTTATCACTTTGTGATTGTGACTTCTAATTTTGCTTTGAAAAGACATCAGGCTGTCGATTCTCAACAGCCAAGGCTATGTTACAGCTGCTAGGTAAATTTACTTATCAAACTGTGCCAGTCTGTGTTTGCGATTGTGTGGCAGCAGCATAGCATACCGCTTCCTCATGGGTGATCCGATTTTGTCACTCAACTTAGACTTAGCATCAGATTCTGGCTCAGGCTTTGATAGTTGCTTGCAGAAAATCAAGTGGCGGACAAAAGGCTGCGGCTCAGTCTCAGTCACTCAGTTGGTTCAGATCCAGATTTGGATTTCCGATGACTCAGGCTGAGTTCAGGGCCTTCAGGAAGACTTTAGATTTCTGACTTCCGACTTCCGACTCCCTCAATTCAGATTCAGATTGATTTTTTTGTTTGCAGTGCAGTCAAGGGTCAGTACTAAATTCAATATCGGCATTGGCATCCAGCAGCTGATATCAATGTTTTTGTTGTAGGGTCTGAGGGCAGAAAATATTCAGATACGGGAAATTCTTGAAAGTTGTGAGTTGTGACAATCCTGTCCTGACTCCTGAAAACTGTATTTGGATCATGGGTTTGAAAGTTGCACATTGCAAGTCGAAAATTTGTAGCTTGTGTAGCCTGTGCATGCCTGCTGCCTGCACTTCCCACCTTTGAACTTGACCGCGGCCCAGCCAAAAATTGCAGAATGGGACAGAACGGTAAAGGCGCTGATGAATTTAATTTCATGTAAGTATTTTTGTTTGATTGAAGAATTGAAGGTAAACTTAGAATTTGCCACTTCGGTGTCCTATTTGCAACAAATTGGCATTGGCACTGACCACTCCGAGACTACCAGCAGGCACTGGCACTCCAGAAGTGACTGCTGTTTGTGTCTGCTTTCAGCCTAGCCATGGATTTCTCAACCGGCAGCAGCTGTGAGGTTGAAAGCTGCTCTGCCAAGGTGATTCCCAACGCAAAGAAACATACGCAGCTCTGCTCCCAGCATGCGACCGACAGGGATGCCATGCTAGCTCAAGCAGCTAAGAGCCCGCCTGTGGTGATTGACGGAGCCCGTACATCATTGCGGGACTACTTGGAAAAGATTGAGACAGAGGACAAGCCAACGTTTTTGATGCATTTGGGGGAATTCACTGAAAAGTTTCTTGGTTTTCAGCCTGCCTTTGCAAATTTGATCTTGAATGCATTTACCATTAGAGTCAGACCCTGCCATGCAAGATTGCCTGTAGCCTGTAAGCCTGTATATGAGTGAACTTGTGAACTGAATTGAGCTGCAACTTTTCGCCGCTGCGGTCACTTCCTTCCATTCACCAGATATTTGTTGGACAATGGTGGCAACCAAGGTGTCCAACTCCTGGCCGAAAAGGAGTTCAAAGGCTTCAGTTTGACTTCTCGAGGCTGATAAAATCTGCATCAAGTGGAAACCGCACCGAAACCAAAACAGTTGCCAGGCTGAACTTTTGAGCAGGAAAATGGGGTTTGGCTCTGCTGGGGATTGAGTGACGAGTGAATGAAAGCAGTTGAGGTCGGCTGGCTTGGGTTGAGTTGGGAAGGAGTCGGAGTAGAAACCAAAAACAATGAATCAAAAATCAAAAACTGCCTTGAAACTTGAAACACACAGTTTGTGAGTGTCACCATTTTGCCCAGGGTTGCAGGCCGATGTGCTTTGAAGAGTATGTCAAGTATTTCAGCGAGGAGGCACCTGTTTATAAAAGTTTCTTGGCATTGGAGCGGCACAAAATGAACAAAACCAAAGCTGAGCGTTTGAGAGATGAGATTAGGATTGGAATGGTAATGGTAGGTATTGGCATTTGTTTCAGGGTTCAAGGCTGTCACACAGAGACATGGCCTCCCGACCTCCGTGACTCCTTCACCTCCTTCTTGCTTTGCAAGGACTGAGCAAAGAGGCTGCACAGAAGCGCTGGGATGCAGATTTTTCACGACTGCAGAAGGAGCAGCGCGAGAGCAATGATCTGACTGGCGCTTCAACTGGCAAGGTTGCTAGGCAGCACTGGCAGCAGCAAGCATTTATGACTCTCAGATTCAGATATGCCTTAGCCTTTGACTCTGACTGAACATAAAATGGGTGATGCCAATTCCAATGCCTAGCAAGTAAAGGTTGATGGATCAATAGACATCAATTCAAATTCGTTGATTTTTGCAACTGCACAAAGATATCACTGATTTCTTGCCTGTTGCAATTCAATGCAGGTTTGGATTTTGTGGGTCCCATCCTTTGAAGAGAAGTCCGATGTTGCATATAGTGACCGCAGTGTATCGCACCAAAACACAATTGAACACAAGCTGCCGACCAACAGACAGATACAAGAACTAGTTGAGCAGCGTGGGCAGCTGTGGGAGGACGACAGCAGTTTTTTTGAAGGAAATGAAGGCGGTTTTCTTGGTTCTAGTGCACCAGTGGCAGTGGCAGGGCGGTCGAATAGGAAAGGATCCAAATCGCAATCTGGACCTGGAACTGGCAATGGCGGTGTCCAAAGTGAAGTTCGCGTCAGCTTGGAGGCTGCGAAGTTCAAAGCCAGCACTGTGAAGGACTGTGGAAGGGTCTTCTGTTCTTTCTTGCTGCTCATTCTCTGTCAGCTGATGTCATCCGATTGAAGTTGAACACCTAACACCGACACCATGGACCAATTTCCTGATTAATGCAGCAGTCTTCTTTTTTGCAGGCCTGCTACCATCCTTTCTGTTCTTCATGACTTAGCCCTCCAGGAGCTGACGGGAGTGAAGGCCTTTTTGCAGAAAGCTAAGACTTTGTTGGAGCAGAACAACTTCCATGTCACCAAAGAGGATTCCACACCAGAGGAGCTTCTGCTTGCTTCCCGCTACAAGCTGCTTCTGAAAGCTTTGGGCTTAAATGAAGATGGGTCAGACAGGTTACTTGGCTTCCTTATTTGGCTGGAGCTTCGCCATCCCGTCATCTAATCTAATCATATTGCTGCCAAAACCAGGGCTGGAAAAAGGTGAGGTCGGTGAGGCCCAGGTGAACTGTGAGTATGTTCGTGTAGTATGCGGTTTTCAGTAAGGTATACAGCTTAGTGAAGAACGTATGGAGTTGGAAGTGGACGGAGACAATACAACAGATAGCAACCATATAACGACCGAATGCAACAAATTTTGTAGCAGCATTGAAACTGAAGGACTGGCAGTCAGTTAGGAAATTGAAACAATTTAGTTGTTCAAGTTCTTTTTGCCCGCCGCCTGGTTGGTTGTGAAATTTTCAAGGCAGCTGCAACCGAGCTTGACAATCATGAAGACGCAGAACAAGGAGTTGCAGGATGGCATGATGGCAGATGCGTTTTTATCGGAACAGATGGAGGACAGCGCAGACAGCTGCTATACCTTGCCTTGCATTGAGTGGACTCGCAATGTTTTCTGGACTGCACTTTTAAGGCAAAACTGAAACCGGACTGTTGTGTAAGTTGTTGGAATTGGAATAATGCAATAATGCAATTGGCATTTCATGTTGTATTTGTAAGTGAGTTGCAAGTTGTAAGACATTGCTTTGGTTGATAGTTGATACTTGCTACTTGCTTGTTAGTATTTGCAAGTTTGCAAGGCAGGCAATGTAAACCTGGGAGTCAGAATTGAGACCCTAGGAATGGAGGAATGGAACAGTTGAACACATGCACTCTTTGTTGCTGCATGTTGTTGATCAAGGTCCAATGGGCATTGTCTCCAACTTTGGAGCAATTGCAATCGAAAGTCGACCATTGCAACAAAGCTTTGGATTTGCTGAAGGCTCTTGCCAATTGCTGCGCAACGTTTCTCACACAAGTGAAGTCTACAAGGGCTGCTATGGCCAAACACTTGGAAGAAGAGGAGAAGACCAGGAAGAAAGAAGAGGAAAGACTTAGCAAACAATTGTTGAGGCAGGGCCCGGCCATGCAGTCACTTAATCAACCCCCTTCTGCCGTTTGCCCTTTGCAAGTCATGATGCGTGATTCAAATTCCATGTGTCTAGACATTGGACATTGCAGATATCTTGATTTTGTCAGCAAGATCCCATTTCAAAATGGATTCTTGCTCACAAGTGCAACTGTGTTGTCAAACTTAGCAAGAAAAGAAGCACAACTCAACTGAAACTCGCCTGATGTTTCGCTGTGTGTTCAATGTTATTGTCTGAGTACTTTTCAACAGACTTGTAACTGCATTAGCCTTGAGAAGTGGGGGTCCCTCCACACATTGAAAAGAAAAACAGAGTTCAAGGTTGGAATTGCTTTTTTCTTACATCATCACTCAAGTCACCAAGTCATCAGCTATATTTTTGCATCAGCCGCTGGCCAGCAAATCCCATTATGGAAATCGGACATGGAACTCCCTTTTGAAACTGAAACATCCTTGAAGCCCCTTATTTCTTCCTGAACCTTTGGGTATATGGGAAATGGGAAATGGGGAAAGAGTGCCAGTGGCAATGGCAATGGTTTCTGCCATGGATTCTGGAGGCTCTAGACTCTAGGCCCCTCAGACCTATGCAGCAGATTGAGAAGTAGGTAATGGACTGGCGGACTGACTTGACCATGGAGACTTGCAGACAGATTGAATTCTCGGATGGATTGATGTTCGGAATCTCATTGAATGTAAATGTATTTTCGTGTCATTATTTGGTGTTACTTGTAGTCTCCACTCCGAGCCTCATCTCCAATTTCCAATGTCTAGTAGTTTATGTTCAGTCAGGAGTCAGGAGTCAAGAGTCAGTAGTAGCCAAAGACCCAAAATGCTAGAATGCCCTAATGCCCTAATGCCCTTAACGCCCTTAATGCCCTTACCTCTTTCCGTCCTCTGTAAGTTTAGCCTGTAACATAGGCAGCCATTGGATCTCATTGTATCGTCTGGGTCTTGGCAGGGAAAATGCCAAAGAATCACAGAAAAGGAAGAAAGAGGAGGAGCGGGCAGAAACATTGAAGAAAAAGGCAGAGGAGGCTGCAGCGAAGAAAGCAAGAAAGGGACAGCAAAGGAAAAGTAAGAAGAGAAAGCAAGGAGGAAGTGATGAAGACTCAGGCAAGGATCAGGAGAAGGATAAGGATCACCAAAAGAGAAAGGGGGTGACTCGGACACGGGGCTCGTTTTGCGACAGTGATCCTCAGGTGCTTGTTACTGGCAATTCTTTGCCTGCATGCTTCCAAGTGCGCTCGTTCACACCTGGCCCTGATCAGTGGAAGATGTTTCTCGAGGAGGTGGTCAAAAACGAGGCTGCCATCTTGAGTCTGAAGAAGGCGTCAGTCCGAAAAATTTTGAGCCTTTCAACTCAGACTGCTGATGAAACGCAGCAGGCTGAAAGGAAGGACTGGGTGAACTCAACAACCAAGACCTTCAATATGTTGCAGGCCAACTTGGCAGCTTCAGTGAAAAAAATCAGCAGTGACAAGGTGAGGAAGAACCACTCTGCTCCTCAAACCAAGGAAGTTGCTTATGCGCTCGGCTTCGATTTACTCCTGAACGGGTTGATTTGCAAGAAGCGAGGAGCTGAAGGAGACAAGAGTAAGCAGGAGGCATGGATGGTAGATCGCAAGAAGTTGGCTGACAAGCTGATAGAGTTTCTTCGTTTTTGCATTTAGATTTGGATCTGGGCTGGGGTTCATTTTGGATCATTTTGGATCATTTTGGGCTTTGTCCTCATGAGGACTGGGCCTGTTTCGACGACCCTCTTAGGTTTACTGCGTTTTAACACTGACACGACACTGACGTTGTACTATAGACTCAGACTCAGAGACTAATAGATTATAGCCTATAGACTATAGACCATAGACTATACACTTTACACTGTACATTTACATATTGTACACGTTGATGTGGCTGTCGTAGTCGTCATTTTTGCAGCGCTGACTGAGGGTGCTTCAGCAGGGTACTGAAGATCCCCAGTTGGCCCAGTTGCGGAAGTCCATTGAAGGCCGTTTCTGTAGTGCCACCTGGTCAGCTTTCTCTCGAGAGAACACTTGGAACGGTGTGTTGCCTCTTGGTTTGGGATGCATGTATTTTCAGCAGGAAGGCAACAAGGCAATGAGCATGGTCTCCTGCAGGCAAGCTCTCAAGGCCACTAGTCTACGAGCCAAGAATCAAGAATCTAAGTTCTTTTGGAAGCTTCAACTTCAAACTTAAAACGTTAAAGCAAACTTCGAATTCAAACTGATTGAAATTTATATATGGCTTATGGCCCCATTGCTTGCTGCAGTTTGTCCACTGCCCTCGATTTGATCGCATTGAATTTTTCTTTTAGCCATTGGCCACTGGTTTCTAAGGTGAAAAGTGAGATTGGAGACAAAGGATTGGATGTATCACAGGGTGCTGGCCAAAGCGAAGTCCGTCAGATGGTGGAATGGTTTGAGGGACTGACCCCTGAAACGGTATCTTGGCAAAAAAACCTGTTGGAAGTTGGAACTTGGAATGCTTGGATGGGTGATGTCTGGTTCGGTGCAGCGGTGCGGCGGTGCAGTAACTTTTTCTTGACTTTGGAATCTGAGAATGGTGATCTCTGGAAGTTTCATTTCGCACTAGACTCGACTGATAAGATGACTGGACTGACTATACATGCGATAGTTGGTTGGTGGAAGAAGGAGGTTTGGGGCCTAACCCTTGTATTTCCACGTCAGGTTGAGCGATTGGGCACTGCTGAGCAAGGCGTTGACGTCAGCGTGCTCAGCTCATTGCGGTACTGCTATCTGTCCCCAGGGGATGTGCTGCAACTTGTCTTGGTCGAGAGTCCAGTTTCAAGCCTCTATTCCATTCATGGCAATGGCAACACCCAAATTCTATTGAATTGTCTTCGACCATGAACGTCCGTCGCATCCGGACCCCAAAACCAGAAGTCACCAGCTGCTAGTTGGAGAGTTGGATTTGAGGTACATCCCTGCTGGAATGCTGCTGGTGGAAAAGTGCATGAATTCTGATTCGATTGGATTCAGGATTCCATCTATGATTTTCTTCCCGGGTTCTTCACAGACTTTGGAATTCATGGACCAGATGTTTCCAGCAACGATCCTTGGAATGGAAGTTTGTTTGGGTTGTTGATCTTATCTTCACATGCTGTTTGGATGCCAACTATTACCAGCTGCGGGCCGTGGAAACAGTGGAACATACAGTTTTGGACCGGATTTGGATGTTGGTACTTGAGGACTGTCTTTCTCTAAGGACATTGAAGGCAGGCTTGCCCTGGTTTCCTATGATTGAAGAAGAGGTGTTGCTGCATCATCTTGAGCTTGGCGAGGACATGGTGAGCGAGCTTCCAGACCAGGACTTGGGACTTGGAATTGAAATTTGTCACTTGTAACTTGTAATTGAATATTTGAGAAACCGAAACTGTGAACTGTGAAATTGTGAAATTCGTAGTTTTTGACTAGGTGCCAGGTGACTAAGACTAAGACTTAGGACTGAGTAGTACCAAGGACTTTATTTTATAGTAAATACTAACAAGGCAAGTGAGTGTGGAGTCATTTTTTTACTTCCGGCGGTTCAGACTCTGATACCTGAATCAGAAGATTGGAAGCTAACATGTCAGAAGTCACATAGTCACGAGTCACTTGTAGTGTAGTTCTTTGTTGATTGGAAATATTGAGAATCAGGACCAGGACCAGATGGAGCAGGATGGTGAGCCAGAAAAAACGCAGGTTAAAGAGGAGCGAGCGGAGGAGGCAGAGCAAGAGGGATTGCAGGAGGCTTTGGAAGCTGAGTTAGAAAAGAACTTTCCAGATGTGGTAGAGGCTCGGGCAAGGGCAGCCATGTCAAAGCAGAAAATATTGTTGAAGTGTTGCTGTTGACCATGTCCGAAATACAATTCAGACACAGTCAGAGTCAGAGGCATGAACAGGAACATGAAGACAATTTGCCTTGCTATGAATGCGGAGTGCGCAGTGCGGAGTTTTGATTTTTGAGTGACCTACCCAACTTCCATGGCCTGGCCTGACCTTGTACTCATTGTAAATCTTGAATCCTAAAATCTGAAATACATTAGACGCCATGATATGTTATGACGTTTTTTCTTGCTCAATTCAACTCTTAAGTTTTGAGCTGCCAGCTGACAGCCATGAATCGCCCTTCGCCTGCGATCCTTTGCCACATCTATGATGTGCATCAAATCGCGCTTGATTTGCAAGAGTGTATCCTGACCCACCTGGTGCCACCAAAGATCCTGGTTTCAGATTTACTGAAGGCAACAGAGTACATCGCCATCCAGGAATCAACTAAGATCATGGTGTATTTGTTTTGGGAGAGGCCAGAATCTCGAGAGATTGCTGCCAGTTGTGGCCTGGTTTTGGGAATTGCTGCTTGCATTCTCTTGAGTTGCAATGTTTGACTGTTTGACTTTATGATTTCTTTTTGCTGAAGTTTACACTTCTGTGACCATTGAAACGGACTACTCACAGCTGACTTGTCCCAATGCCCAACTCAACCCAATAATATCAAACTCAGGTTTCGCAGCGGTGCTACATGAATGTGGCTCCAATGGAATTTTCTCCTGCTGAGACCAAAAAGGTGGTGGCCGATGTCGAGAACAGGTGGTGTCAAAAATTGGGATCTTTGCCAGCTTTGATCCCAAAGCCATGCTACGTTTCTTTGCACACAAAGATCACAGAGGCGAAACATGCCAAGAGATCATGGGACGTTGATGGCTGGCCAGCAATTTTGCGTGCTGCATCAGCCTGGATTGAGAAACTTGGACATGAGTCTGGAGTCTGGTGACAGGTAAAATTTGGAAGTTGGCATGTTGAACTGCTTTGAGATGGAGTTAGGCCGTGATATGATATGATTATGATATTTAGGAAATTCAGGATGAGGATTGGATTGGATTCCAGATTCCGGAATTTCATATTTGAAACAAGTACACATACAGATATACATATAGTCTATACACCTGACTGGGACTTGGCTTGACGCAGCAGCAGTCTGGAGCAAGTGTAAATAAATGTTTCCAAGGACCATGGTGTTCCCTGCAGCGCCATTGGGATGGGACCACCTCCGCAGTCCTGAGCATGAACAAAGTTGTCCAACATGGTACCTGGAGACGGAGACGATCAAGTTATTTGCATCCTACCATGCAATGATGAGCGACGCTATGGCAGTGCTATCAACTGGTGTGTCTGGCCCTCCATGTGCCATTGGCAGCTGCAGTGATTCCGAGGAAATGCTTGTGGAACGGGAGTTCGAAGTCGAAGTCTCAGATGAAGTCGAAGATGAACCTATTCCCATGCCAGGGGTTCCAGATTTAATGGAAGTGGAAGGCAAGCGTAAGCCATCAGGTGAGAAAAGGCCTATATTTGATGCAGCTTCTCGCCATGGCTATGGATGGATAGCCGAAGTGAATCAGAAGCATTACAATAAAATGTGCGTGCTCAAGAAATATGCTCAGCTTAATCATGAACATCAAGAGGCCCTTCAAGAGGCTACCGGCTACCAGACAACTTGACAGTGAGTTGGCCGCCTGTGTCTGAAATTCAGTTGGTTAGGCAGGCTGGCACTAATCTGCTGGCGCTGGCTGGCTGTTGTGAAAATTACTTTGATTGAAGGATTGAACAGGTGCATTGCAAATTGCATTGCATGATTTTTTTCCATTCCTTCGAGCCTTCGAGTAGTAATTTGAGAATCTTTTCCTTCGTCGGCAGGCAGGCATCAGATTTAATCTTTGCGACTGCCACTACCACATGCGTTTTTTTGGAATCGCAGTGCGTCGGCTGGGATTTGCGATGGCGCAGATTCAGATCTGCTATTGCTTGCCGCTTGAAAATTGAAGATTGACCCTGCAGCCTGCAGCCTGACATGAGATACATGATTAAATTACATCATCAAAGATAGATTTGCTAAGTGTGGGATCAGATCAATCTCACAGTCTCACGTACAATTCAGCCAGAAGTGCCAGCACTCCTCCCTGCTGCGTTGAGGACCTGAAGCAAAAGCTAGCAACTTCTGCAGAGACAGAGAAGCCAGAGAAGTCACAGGATTCTCCACCACCCGGACAGGAGCCGGAGCCCAAGGATGTTGTGGAGGAGCCCAAGGACGCGAAGGATACTTCACCACCAGATGGACAGCCTGATGAGGCCAAAGACCCCAGCAAGACAGACCAGCCACAGGAGACCCCACCAACCCAGGAGCTTGGTGGCGTTGTGGAGGAGCCCAAGGACGCTGGGAAGACAGAGGTGTCACAGGATCCTTCACCGTCACCACCAGATGGACAGCCTGATGAGGCCAAAGACCCTAGCAAGACAGACCAGCCACAGGAGGAGTTTGGTGGCGTTGTGGAGGAGCCCAAGGACGCGAAGGATACTTCACCACCTGAACCTGCAGATGGACAGTCTGGTGAGGCCAAAGACCCTAGCAAGACAGACCAGCCACTAGGGACAGTGCTTGCCCCTCTGGACACTTCGAGTGCAGTTCGACAGCTTGAGGAGCCCAAAGACCCCGAGAAGGCAGAGAAGACCCCAAGTACAAGTACCCCAAGCACGGGAAAGGTAGTGGACGGAAAAGATCGAATGGATGAGCCAGAGGCGAGGAGCCAACGATTTAGAAATGCATTGCCATGTATGCCATAGTAGTGCTTCCGGCCAACAGATACTATTGGTTCACTGGTTTACATCATAGGAGATAGGATTATATACTAAAGACTATAGACTATATACTATATAGTATATATATATATATATTCAAGAATAGTTTGCATCAATGAAATAAACCACCTTTGCTTGGGTTCTCGTTTAGTCATGTCGTTGAGGGTGGGTTGGCCTTGAATCTTGAATCGCGTTTTCATTCGCAACCCTTCACCAAATACTCAGTGCCACACCGCCAAAGCCGTTTTACATTGCAGTGTAGCAGTGCTTCATCATTTTCATTAAGACAATGGCGTTGTGGTTTTTTCATCTTTCAGCATTTCAACAGGTTGGCATTGGGTTTCGGTAGGGTCTGATTTTTTGTGGGCCATGGGCCATGAATGCGAATGGTCGAGTCATTTCCATTTTTTTGATGCAGGAAGCTCCACCACAAGAGCCTACACCTGTGCCTGGGAAAACGGCCACACCTCCGCCAAAGCCGAAGGAGGACCATTGGTGGCAGTTAGGTAGTTGGGGGCTGGGGGAAAGATTGGGTGGTGCAGTTGCAGAAGTACATATATGGGAACGAGATCGGGATTGCTGTTTTTTTGTAGGTTGCATTTGCAGCTCCATACTCAGCTCCATACTTTATAATCCGTTTAGCCGTTTAGCCACACGGGCCCCACACACGGCTCAGCAGGACCAGGCAGCGAATGGTGAAGCTTCTACAGAGAAGGCAACAGCTCCAGCTCCGGCCCCTGCTGGTAAGCCAGCAGTGGCGAAGACGCTGGCGCAGTTTTTCAATGAAGCAAAAACCACGGAGCCAGAGGCAGCAGCGGAGAAGCAAGAGAAGCAAGCAAAAGCCAAACGAGGAGACGAAGATGGGGGGGCGGTTCACTGCATGACTGCAGTAACAGTACATGTTACTGTGTCACTGTGTTACATATTAATTTCAGTATTCAATACATTTCGCAACATGTAATGTTACTAACTTACATACCAGTACATGTCGTGGCCGAGTCGTGGCATGACAATAGATTGCATTGCATTTGTATCAACAATGGCGGTATGAAGAGTATCGACTGCTGAATTCAGAATCTTTTTATTCCCTCCGGACTCCGGACTCACTCCGTCCACCTTTGACCTAGGAATGATGCATGATCAGTGTTGTTGGTGTCGGTGTAAGTCAGTCACTAGATTTTTCAGAGGGGATCGGATCAGACAACCAGACAACCATTGCCAGGGAAAGATACGGCTGCGTCGTCTCGCAAACGGCGTTGAGTTGAGTTCAGACATTGAGGATCAACGCAAGTTTGTACAGATAGAAGCTTCTGGAAACTGGATTCTGCAAACTTGTTGCATTGTCAGGGCCATTGTTGTACTCTACAGTCTACAGTGTGACACTGTTGTGCACCCTTTAGCCATCCAACTAGACTGACGACTGACAGTGACAGAAAACTATGACTTTGTTAGGGCCAAGTCCTGGACTTGAAGAGTGCACCCAGAACCCCAGAAGCTTCTGGCATATGAAGATGTGTTGCTTTGCGCCAAACGACTGGATTGTACAATTCTACAATATGTTGCGCTGCCATTTTTGTATTATACAGTTTCAGTTACAGTGTTAAACCTTCACCTTTTAAACTGCCTAACTGGCCCAACTGAGATGGAATATCACACCACACCTTGTTTAGGTTCCGCCCTCGTCAAATGCGACTGGCTAGTACTGAATGGGCAGCGCAGTAGGCCCAGTAGGCGGCTGAAAAGCAGAACTTTGTAGACTCGAACTGCTTGGGGTCAGATTGGCACGTGGCTGTGAGCAAGCCTTCCTTCAGTTGCGTGAACGGCGAGGCATGCCATTGACCAGTTGTCTGTGTCAAAAAAACGGTGAGGAGCAATGACAGCGGCAGCAGCTCATGAAATTGCATGATTTTGTTTGGGGTTTTGGATAGAGGTCGATCGATAGATTTGTTTTGTTGCGCAAGTTGCGCGTTTACATTTGTGTTTTTAATTCTTTGTTTTTGGATTTGGGATTGGGGGCTAGCCTGGCTAGCTACTGTTATGTAGATAGTACATACATACATACATACATACATACATACATACATACATACATACATACATACATACATACATACATACATACA
>OMLO01001077.1_pt1 | contig 20291 bp, 14 predicted proteins | sample 1674811 | NCBI WGS metagenome assembly OMLO01 (sample SAMN06265003, study PRJEB25207) | coral metagenome | isolation source: Coral host | place: Mexico:La Bocana,Puerto Morelos, Mexico | collected 2008-11-13 | reverse complement strand
GTGCGCATGCCCGGTTGAGTTAATTTACTTCCGGTAGCCGTCCTTGCTCGTCCCGTCCTGGTATCTTAAGGTGCCTAATATTACCTGAGACGACCGTGCGCACGTAGTTTCGTCAAATCGAGAATGCTTCGCCCATTACAAACACATTTCTTACTCTTTCAACAAATATTCTTTGTCTTTGTATGTATACACCCGGAAACTCCTAGGGTGCCTACTCGGGTTTTTGCCTCTGGGCCCAAACCCTGCGGGGGGCAATAATATGCGAAGTATTCAACACCAAGAAGACTGAAACAAGTCAGACGGGTTTATTGCATTCCAACACGCCAGTGAATGACTTTTTCTCGGCGGTTTTGGTATTTTGTAAACCTGGGCAGACGGGGAAGTGCCCCGAGGAAGCAGAGGTATTTGTCCAAAGAGCAAAAAATCAAAACTTTTTCAAGCCCCCCATGAAGTAAACCTTATAAATACTTTCATTCATCAACTAACCGAGGTCTGACGTAAGCGGCCGTTAGATAGAGGTAACCACTAAATAAAGGTTTTATTTACTGACAATACGGACCGGAACACCCTATCAGCAGTAGAACTAAATGTACTGTTATTTGCCTGTCTTCCTGTGCCTTTTTTCGTAAACTGTCATCGCACGGCCTGTCCCATTCGTCATATGGAATTCCCGTAATTTCAAACCGGAATACCTGTCCGAATGGAAAGCGCGTAGTGCTTCCTAACCTCTGTTTAGCAGAATTTAGTTGTCTGGACTTGAGAAATAAATGCCAGCAAAGGCAGGATACTTTCGTTTGTTTCCAGAAATGATCTATCGGGTACTAATGGCTAGATTTTAACGAACCTCTTTTATTTTAGGGTTATGATCAGATAGTTCACTAGGCAAAGTTTGAGAGACCGTACCGGAAACGCACTTTAGCGCTTTTAGAGAGACTATCACTTAATTTGTTTATGTGGCCGAGTGACACTACAGATGTTCTGATTTAATAATGTCCTTTTGCCCTTGTTGCGTGAACTAAATTTTGCATACTCTTTTCAGGAAAGAAAAGAACTAAAAAAACATGGAAAGGAATGAACAAAGTTGTCCGACCTCACATCCTTATGACTCAGCCAACTGGCTTTCCTGTGTAACATTACATTGGATGAACACTGTTCTAAAACGAGGCAGCCAAAGGCCCATGGAAAAGGAAGATATTTTTCCTGTTCGCACACAAGACAGCATGGAACATCTCGTGAATAAGTTAGAAAAGTTATGGCAACAAGAAATTAACCGAAGTCGAGTAGCTGGTTGTCAACCTCGCCTGTGGAGAGCATTTTCCCGGATGTTTTCGTGGAAGCAGTACACAGCAATGTTTATCTTGAAATCACTTCGCGCTGTGTCCGTCGTCCTTCTGCCACTGCTACTTTGGTTTTTCCTCTTTGATCTCGAAAATGAATCCCAACAGAATAATTCTGTTTCTTCTTTTCTGTTGGTGGCTGGAATGATATTGTTGGCATTCATCAAAGGAATATCTAAAAATCATTTCACTGGGTTGTCAGAAATGTGGGGGACACGACTGAAAGTAGCAAGCATTGGCCTCGTGTACAAAAAAGTAAGTTTCATTACTGATTGACTCGGTGGGGGGTCTAGGTAGCTTGGTGCTTGCTTTGTAGTATCCATAACCTTATTATATTAAGTGGTTTTTATAAAGTTCCTTTGACTAGCAAGAATTGTCTTCAAGTGTTGACAGAAACAATTTTAAAAATCCTTTGCTTTAAATCTTGTATTTCCAATTTAGGTTGGAAACAGGTTACTCTGAAAATCGATTTGACTTGTTGTATTCTGTCGCCATTTTTCTCAGCTTAGAATGTTCCTTAATTTAGTTATACAACTTCATAACATACTGTTGCCGTATATGCAGATTCTGAGAGAGCTTAATCGCAGTGATATTCAAAAGATACTTACGGGCAAGACCATCAACCTTGTGTCAAACGATGCACAGAAGTTGGAAAAGATTCTGTGGGCGATATTCCTATTTCTCTTTGCCCCTCTGGAGGTTTTGGCATCATGTATTATTCTTTGGCTCCTTATTGGATGGCGTGTACTTGCAGGAGTTGCTTTTTATGTAATAATTATCGTTTATGTCACCGTTGCCTCACATCACACTAAACATCTACGAGCTAAAATTGCAGCAGCCACAGACAAGAGACTAGAAGTCATGAACGAGATCCTATCTGGTATTCGAGCTGTTAAAATCTACGCATGGGAGATGAACTTTACAGAAGCCATCAAGCAACTACGGAGGTATGATCCAAAGTAAAAGTAGCCTTTAACTAAATAAGATAAAACTTTGCCTTAAAGTTTACCCAGCCTCCAATACAAATCTACTTGTTATTCAAAACACTTTTTGCGAAAAAAATTGATGAAAGAAAATCCTGTCCCTTAAGGAAAAAGAAAATTTCGAAAATATCGCCAAACACGCCGCCAATTTGTTTTTTCGACTGAGTTTAAGGAGAATAGTTTTCGCGGTTAGTCCTCTTCTAATCCAGTCCCTGGGTTCTCCTTTGTTCCCGCCCTTTATAGGTTTTGAACCCAGTCGCCCTCCTGGGTTCAAACCCTTATACAGTGCGAGAAAAAAGAAGATATCTGATCTCCTTCAGGACTGTGCAATTGTTGTTGTTGTTGTTGGCGTCCGTCTGTCTCGGAAGATAATAGAGCCCTGCGCCATGATTCAGTTAGTGGTGAAATTGCAGCGCTTGCAGTGGCTATATAGTATTTTAGATCAACTGGCTCTGTTGCAGTTGTTGAAGGTAAAAGCTGCGCCTAGCCCCAAGAGTTTCTGCGCCTTCTCTTCCCATTGCTGTTCTCTCAACCCCTCGCTCTACTGAATGTATGCATGCCTTGACGGTCATTCTCCAGTAACTACGGTTTTCGGCCACTGCCTCTCATGATCCTGCTGGCCGTGCCGTAATGTATCATTTTTAAACGTCCTTGTATCGTACCGTAGGACGAGCTTTCTGCAGGTCTCTAACCACTGGCGAGCTCTCGCGCAGGATGGTTTGGGGATTCGTCCTTCGCCCGTTTGTCTGACGTGGCCTAGCCATCGCAGGCGGGGCTGAGTCAGGAGTGCAAACATGCTGCGGATGCATGCCTTATAGCGGACATTCGTGTTTGGTACAGGATCCCTGCATGTGATACCCAGAATTCGCCTAAGTGACATCCAGGGAGAGGCTGTTGGAGATGTTGGAGCCGAGAAACGTAAAGTGTGAGGTTACCGATCGAGGTGCTTGGGATGCTGCTCACGTCTTGACCTATGATGTTGGTCTTCCATAGGTTGATAGTCAAGCCAAACTCTCTAGACGCCATGTTGGAAAACAGTAGTGCGACAGAGGACAGAGGACCATCAACGAGCTGTTTATATTATTTAATGAAATTCTGAAAGAGAAGTAGTACCTCCAGAAAGGAGATAATTTTTGTTTTCCATTTTCTCAAGAACATACAGCGAACTGACTGAGAAGCTACCATGTGCTGGGTAGACGCCATCAGCATCTCCCACCTCAGACTCCCTAAATTCAACCGCGTCTTTAAAAGGATATAAAAGATCGTGTATTATCCCGTTAAATGAAAACACGTTTTTGCAGAGATGTGTCGAATAATACGGCTAAAATTGAGGCAAGGTGTGCTTCATGAACAATCGATTTATCAAAAATAAGGATGTGGAAATTGCATTTTCAAGGGTTCTAAAGAGCACACTTCACCGATGCCAGCCAGGGCTCAAACACGTACCTCTCGGTTATCACACACTGGTTAGCTACTTTAAGCTGCAGTATTTTGTACGGCTGAGCCTAACTAACAGAAGTATTGGAGCGAGAATGCAGCGTTCATCCTCCTTCAATAGCTCTTCGCATGCTTGAAGTGTACGTTTCCTGAATTGGGTCTCTGCTCTCAGTTTTGCGAGGAAGCTTTTTACAGATCATGCTTTTAATCTACTCATTTTAGAGACCAAGTCACGGGTTGTGTGGGTGATAGGATTATGCAAATCAGACGAAAAATAGCTACAACGAACATTTTTTCGCAGTGGTGATGAGGAAAATAAGGTGATTCAGACAGGCGAAATGCATTTTTACAGGTTACTGGCACTCAATACATAGTCCTATACATGATTTCATTTACGAGTTTGCTCTTAGCGCACTTTGATTTCCCTGCAAATTCAATTGGCTCAAATTTCAACTTTAAAATTGCGCGTACCCATAAAAAACCTCTTCACATGAAATTTATTAGTAGAGAGCTTTAGAAAACCACAACGGCAGCGGCATTGGTGCAAAACACAAGATTTATCGAGCAGTGAACTATCGCAAGATTCGTAGGTAAAATATAAATTCGGTTTTTAACGACTATGTCCTCGGCGTCGCCTTCTCCCTACAGGGAGCTTTAGCAATGACAACGGTGACTCCGAGGACAACGCCTTGTAAAAACGTGCATACATTTTACCCTTGAATGTCACAACCGTGTAGATCTGCTCAGTACCCCGGCTGTGGAAATCTAAACACTTGCCCAAGAACGATACGAAAAATTAGCCCTTGCAATTCCCATCCTCAAAAAATGCATAGGATTTGGTCATTTTACCTTGTTGTTTTGCAGACGGGTAAGAAAGATTCAAAACGCACTGCAGAACCATTGTTCTTCTCATTAAAACATTTTTTGGTGTTGGCGTCACCGTCGTGATTTGCTAAAGCACCCTGATGTGCCGCAGGATACTGCCTGCGTTTATTATATGTTCAGCTAAATTGTCAGCTGTAATGTAATTCGCTTTTTCTCGCATACAATCCCTGGCTGCTCGTGATGGATATTTTTACACTCTAACTCTGTGTTATTTTTTTTTCTTTAACAAATAAACAGGAAAGAGATGTGGTTCATCAGATTGCGTGGACTCATTATATGCAGCCTATATTCCCTAGCTTACACATGTGCACCACTCGCTGGCTTCATATCTATCACTATCTTGATCACAACTGGCGAACACGTGACTGCTTTTAAAACGTTTACAATCTTATCCAGCCTTAACGTGATAAATTTTTGTATTTCTGTCCAGATGGCATGCACTTTGCACTTCGTTGCTGAAGGTTATATTGCTGTCAGGCGCATCGAGCAATTCATGTCAAGGGAATCTGAGATATCGACTGCTTCCCTCGACAAAGGCGTTACATTTGGTAAACAACGTGGTCCTAATGGCTGTATAAGTGTCAACTTAAAGGCAAGTCGATATGGATCAGGAATTGTCAGACTAGAAAGCTTTAAAGTCGGAGATCCTAATCTGCTGTACGTTTTGAAAAAAAGGACTGTGTCTGCTACAGATGATATTGATATATCTCTAGTGGGTGTTTCGGCTTCTTGGGATAGGCACGAAGATAGGAAAGCTTTAAGAGATATTTCATTTTCTGTGAACAGAGGACAAATGCTTGCCGTAACTGGACCAGTGGGAAGTGGAAAGTCGTCTCTCTTGATGGCTATTCTTGGAGAGCTGCCTAGTTTAAATGGAACAGTATCAGTTAATGGACGAATTGCGTATCTTTCCCAGATGCCCTGGGTGTTCTCGGGTACTATAAGAGACAACATCTTGTTTGGAAGATCTTTTGACCAGAAACGCTATCAAGAAATTGTAGAGGTTTCCTGTATGGAAGCGGACTTGCACAACTTCCCACAAGGGGATTTAACAGAAATAGGACACCGCGGCGTTAGTTTGAGTGGAGGCCAGCGGGCTCGCGTAAGTTTAGCACGCGCGCTATACTCGGACGCCGACATCTACTTGTTGGATGATCCTCTCAGTGCCGTGGACGCCAAAGTGGGAAAACATCTATTTGATCGCTGCATTTGTGGATTTCTTTCTGGTCGAACCCGTGTTTTCGTTACGCACCAAGTGGACTATTTAACTCATTTAGACAGCATCATTGTGCTGAGCGGAGGAGCTCAAGTAAATGGAACAAATTGTCTACATGAATTCGAATGCTCGAGATCTTTCAAATTATCTGAAGTCGAGAGTGTTCCATTGGGTGGCGAATTCGTAGCGCAGTCTCATCATTATCAGGATCAATCCCATGGTAACGGGATTGAGGACTTGAAGGAAGAGGAAGAGGGTAGAAGTACTGGCTCCATTACTTGGAAGCTCTACTGGAAGTTCTTTCGGACATCTCTGGCAGCTCCTGTAGTCCTTTGTCTTTTCCTCTTTGTTCTTGGCGTTAAAGGTGAGAAGATTTCTAGAAATCTTACAAATTCTGTGTTTAATTTTTGCTTCGAGTCCAATGCTTCAAGAAGACCTTATAACCGCGCTCGAGAAAGTTTTTATTTTTCTCACCAAATATTTATTTTTCTTTCAAATCTCTGAGCTCTTTTCTATTAAACAGCCAAAGAATTCATTTTAATTGCCTAAACCCACAAGAAATACTCACAAAATTTTAAATAATTACAGTCACTAATGGCGAAAACAACTTGCAAAGTAAGCACGATCTTATTTGTCACGTAGCTGCAACGTCAGCGCATTCCATGGCTAATGCTGTGATAAAACAGCACAATAAAGTAAACAATGTCCGTAACGTTTTCTGTACAATAATGTTTCAACAGCTTTTGATTTCTCTTCTCCTCGAACATTTAAGCTTTGCATGACTTATTAAATATCTTGCGATCAATCAAAAATTCACGGCGAAAAGCATCCCAGTAAAGATGCATGGTAAGGACATTCAAAAAGCGTTTAATCTGCGACATTCCAATCTCAGTGGTCTTTGACATCAGTATTTTCAGCATTCGTACAACCCTTTAAAAAAAACACCAGAATATCTACCTTCAAGTTTTTTTGTCTGCAGGAAGTCCTTGTTGATTCATGGCTTAAGACACAAAATCACTTGATCAATCTGCAACTGACAATGACTACACATAAACTTGTAACCATTGTGATAACCTCGATTACAGTCGTAGCCGTTGTGAAATCCTCGATGACGTAATGGTCCGATTTTCTTCCCGATAAACGATACGATAATATCGCTATTGACAACAGCTTTCTTTTCACGATTAAATTTAATTGTTTTTTCCATGAGTAAAATAGAATATTCATAAAATTTTCAGTACATGAACGTTTTAACAGCTTTTGACGAATAAACATCATAAGTTGCGTGATTCTAAGTCGCACTGACTATTTGGCCGAGTAGAACTTAGGGGTCTGGTCACCGACAAAACGAAAAAATATAAAAAAAAAAATAAACCAGTCCAGAACAAGAACCGCGTTCGGTCCACGGCTGCGCGGTTGAAAAAATAAACGGTGCGGATTAATTAAGAACCGCGCTTGGCCCACCACCGCGCGGTTAATAAAACAAAATTACCAGAGAGCAGGGCTAGAACCGCGCTCGGTCCATGGTCGCGCTGTTGATTAAACACTTAAAACCGCGCTTTCTTAACTCCTCGATGTGCGCTCATAAAAGCATTACGTGATATCTGACCACTGCAGTAGAAAATAGGTCATATTCCAGAGCAGTCACCGAGTGCAAAGCAAGAACCGCACTTGGCCCATGGTGGCGCGGTTAACTAGCCTCGAACGGTGATTTTGTGTGTTCCTACTTTGTGTACACCGAATTAACCATTCTTCTGTTCTATGTTTTAGGGATACTCGTTGCCTCTTATTGGTGGTTGTCTCAAGTTTCGGAGATGGATCGCGAAGAGCAACAGTCATCCAAGACATTAGGCATTTACGGCTGTTTTGTTGGATTAAATTTTCTCAGCAACATAGCTGCCTCGTTTCTATTTTATTCAACACTCCTTAAATCCTCTGAAACACTGCACAACAAAATGGTATGGTCTGTCATTAAGGCGCCAGTGCTTTATTTTGACAAAACTCCTGTTGGACGCATTTTAAATCGCTTCTCTAAAGACATTGGCAATATGGACGATGTCCTGCCTCCACAGTTCTTGCTTGCAGTGGAAGTTTGTTTAGTTTCAATAAGCACGGTCCTTCTTCCTCTCGCAGCAAACTTTTGGCTTATTTTCGTTGCTATTCCTCTTGTTTTAATTGGGCTTTATTATGGCCGATATTATCTGAAGTCTTCCAGGGAGATTAAGAGGCTGGAAGCCATTACATGCAGCCCGGTTTATTCGCACATTTCAGAGACAGTTGCAGGACTCGAAATAATACGTTCGTCAGAAATGGAACAAAGTTTTTTGAAGAGGCTTTTCAAGTAAGTGCATTTTGCATAATAATTCTAGTCTGGCGATGACTGCTTATATTACTCAGGCTGGATAACGCTACACACCGGATAAGTCGCTATCCAGTGGATAAGTGATAACAAAACAAACCGCGCTATCCTGGTTTCCTAGATATTCAAAAGCACAGAGTGGCAGAGAGTCTGGTAGCGGGTTCTGGAATCTCAGGTATCGGTTAGATTTCTGGCGACGTGTTAATATTTTACTTTCGATATGAGAACATTTTGAAGTACTCAGATCACAGCTGTCATAAACAAAACGCGTCATTTGCCAGCGGAGAATTAAAATCACTAATTCTTAGCTATGAGTGAGGCCTGGGCTTTCAGTTAAAGGAGTCACTAATAAGAAAAACAGCGAAGTGATAGAAAAATGAATTCCTTACCGTGAGAAGCCTTTGGAACTGGCAAATAAATGAGCTATAGCTAGCTAGCTAGTTCCACAGAACGTAGACCTTCCTCAAGCATTTTTTGTCCTTGAGACATTGTTTGCTATCCTTGTAGCCAAGCTGTCAACTATTTTTGCCTCAATTTACTTTTAGATACCAGGATGAGAACACTTCAGCATTAACCATGGTGATAACCAGCACTCAGTGGCTTAGTCTTCGCATGACTCTGGTCTGCAGTCTTATGGTAGCTGCTGCAGCTTTCGGGGCGGTTCTTGCTTCCCAAAGCCCAGGTAAGATAACATGAAAGTGTTACTTATCTACACTTAAAACGTAAATAAAGCCTGTGCTTGTTTCTTCTTTCCTTCGCGGCATAAGTTGTTTTTCTGAAGTGAATCTTGTAAATATACAATTTGCTTTTTAACGACAAAAAACATTCTCATAGAGATACCTTGAAGGCGTCTTATAAAAAGTGAGTGTAACCATGCATGTCCCAAAAGCGGAGATAGCGGACAAACAAACAGACAAGCATACTGACAGATCCAGGCATAGGGAAAGACAAACACAAACACAAAAAAGAGATAGGCGGCAGAGCTGACTAAACAAAGAAACGGAAATGGAACAGACAGGCCAACAAACTTACAAACCAAAATTTTTCAGCCCAACTAATCGACAAACCAACAGAATGAAAGATCGCCTTTAAGATGAACAGACTAACAGTAAGGCTGAAAGTCTGCCAAAGTGACAACCATTAGAATAGCACACAAAAACACGGACAAACCATTAGCTTGATAGAACAAGGGATTGCGAACTATCACACTGTATGATCATCATATCGTCAGACCTAGCTCACAAACGTTCCGATTGACAGACCAAAAGAATGACAGATTGCGAAACCGACAGGAAGACTCATAGAGCGACAGACTGACAAGCCATCAGAGCGACACACCGAGATGCCGTAAAACTGCTCACTGTCAGACTGTCAGATCGACAGACCAACCGAAAGTCAGCAGATCAACAGACCAGACCAGAACCATAGACGGTTAGTTTGACAAACCCCCAAACGACTGTTTGATACACTAAAAGCGATAGACGATCAGAATGACTCACTGGCAGACCAACAGACAGATAGACATTAAGACAGAGAAGCATTAATTTAGATCTTTTCTTACCCGGTTGTTACCTCTTTATTTGGAAGCAGTGTATATTATATAAATAAAAGTAAATGGAAAGACACCATAGTCAACTTCTATTAACCTTTGTGTTACTCTTTTTACCGGACAATCTCCCCTCAGCCCTAGCTGGTATGTCCCTTGCTTTCTTACTGGAATCGTTAGATGAAGTTCAGTATGGGGTCAGATCAAGTTCTGAAGTTGAAAATCTCATGACGTCAGTAGAAAGAGTAATGTCATACACTGCTTTGGAAACAGAGCCCGGATACAGCACAGAGAGCTATCCGCCCGAGTCATGGCCACAAAGTGGAAGTATAGCCATCAGGAATTTATCCTTGAAGTACGTTGAAGGTGGTCCGCGGGTGCTGAGGGATGTCAACGTATCGGTTTCAAACAAGGAGAAGATAGGTGTGGCAGGCCGAACAGGAGCTGGCAAGTCATCCATTGTTGCAGCAATTTTGCGTATGCCAGAACCAGAAGGGCAGGTAAACGTCGTATAGTGTTAAATTAACATGTAATCCATTTTTATGGTACAATAACGACGTTGCTACACAATTGTATTTAAACGGCTTTTCCTGATACGGGAAAGAAACACTCTGAGTGGCGTGGCATTTTCATTCAAGATAAAATTTTCAGCAGTTTAATGAGTCCGTTTTACCACTGGACGAACTTAATTCCTGCTTCTTCCTTATTTACACAGGTGTTTATTGACGGTGTCGACATTAGAACCCTTAATCTTCAAAGCGCTCGACGTTCCATGGCGGTGATTGCCCAAGACCCGGTACTCTTTGGAGGTAGCTTGAGAAGAAACATGGACCCATTCTCAACGTACACAGATGTGGAGCTATGGTCCGCCCTTGAAGGAGTCCAGTTAAAGGAAAAGGTAGAGAAACTTCCTGGACAACTAAATTACCAACTTAAAGAAGCAGGATCTAACTTCAGTGTTGGTGAGAGGCAGTTAGTGTGTTTGGCTCGTGCACTGGTCCAGAAAAGCAAGGTCATCATCATGGATGAAGCCACCGCTAATGTGGATTTCAAGACTGATCGCCTGATCCAGGAAGTGATTCGTGCTAAATTTAAGGATTCCACAGTGCTAACCATTGCTCATCGACTGAACACGATCATGGACTATGATAAGGTGCTGGTTCTTAATGGTGGACGAGTGGTGGAGTTTGACAAACCTGAGGTGTTGATAAGAAACGGTGGACTGTTTGCTGAACTGGTGAAACATACCAGTCGAACCAGAATGGAAGCTCACTAATTCAGGGGGTTAGTCTGGGAGGTTTACCAATACTGTGTTTAACTGATTGCATAGCATTACTAACTACTGGTAAATTCTCACTTTTATTGTTAAAAACTTTACAATTAAATTGGTTTTTTATCCTTTGTACTCTTCTACTAGACAAGGTGTTTTCTGCAGAATTAACACGTTGAGCTTAATTGAAGAATGCTTCGCAACTCTGATGATTACTTAGTGGCATAGTCTTCAAATATTGGTTACGCTGTCAGAACGTACTGGAAAAGAGAACCATTTGTTAGGGGGGAACACTTGTACAGTGAGCTGCTAAGTGTTTACTCATTTATTCCGCTTAGACGGATATCCACGTCTTACCTAACTTCCGACTGGAGATCTGCATGTAATATGATGGCTAGATCTTAGTGCCATTAGTATTCTTGGCGCTTAGTTTTGAGTATTGTTTTTCTTCTCAGTGTAATAATCACTTGTTTTTAATTTGGAGTGAGTTAATGTTTTACAGCCACTCTTTCGTATATCATTATCATGCCTTCCTACTTCCTATCCCTCTTAGCATGTGGTCGCGATGCCAAGACCTATAGCCTGGAGCGGAGAGAAACACTGATGGGGAAGGTCGAAATCGGTCCCTTCTAACATCTACTTCATCGCACCATGTACTACGAAATTGAAAGTTCTACATTCGATATTTTTTCTTTCAGTACGTATTGACAACAACAAATACGGCGACATAAGAAGGCATGTGTTACAAACGGTAAATAGTGTACAATGTGCACATTTAGGAATAATTTTTAATGCATTATTTGTAGTAAGAGCAGTAAAACTATTCCGCGATATAGTTTGTAAAATAGTTTGTACAGTTTTGAAAGCTATTACTAACGATCATGCTCCAAAAAGCATAAAAAAGTATTTATATTTTAGAAACACTTAATACGATCTGAAGGGAACTGGCATTCTGACTTCTGGTTAGTGCGCCCGTCTCCAGGTCGAAGGGTCTGGGTTCATACCCTGGCCGGAAACATTGCGTTGTGTTCTTGAGCAAGACAATTTACCGTTTACCAGGTGTATAAACGGTTACCGGCAAATGTAATACTGGAGATAACCCTGCGATCGACTAGCATCCCATCCAGCATGGAATAGAAATACTCCTCGTCGTTTGATGCTACAGAAACCGGGATAAGCTCCGGCCTGATAGCCGGGTCACTTGGCTCGTATGCACACTTTACCCCCCCCCCCCCCCCCCCCCCCCCCCCCCCCCCCCCCACAGCATTAGACCCCACGTGTAGCAAAGAGCTTACTATTAGATTTCTCGTCTACCGATAAATGTTTGAAGGGTTTTCAACAAGATTTTCCCCTCATTAACAACATTGCACAATGAAATCGGTTCTTTTGATACACACGGCGCACTATGTTAGTTTTTGTGAGGTGTTTAGAAGTGTACGGATGTCCCAGATACAATGGGTAGCCAAATTGTGGTTTTCGTTTAGAAGAATCTGTTCATTGTTGCCTCGTTAAACGCGTTTTGGTGTTGATTCACTACGAATACTGTATAAAGCACACGTTGCGCTGTTAAGCGTTTCAAAAAAAAAAAGTATAGATCATTGCCTTCCGAGAGATGTCTGTGGATTTGAAAAACTCGAGTTAATTCTTTTTTTTTGTCATTCTGGACGATCACCCCAGCCTCTAATCTTAACCATCTGAACGAGATCTGTTTTTTCATGAAGTTTACCGCGGACCAGATAATGGTTCAGCGGGATTAAGCTCAGGCCTAATTGGTCACTTGGCTCTTCCTAATCAGGAGCTCCACATTTAGGATTGGCTAAATCTATATATTATCATGGTGACAAATCACTCACTCGCGAAATTTCAGCTTTATTTATCATTTCACATGTGAAATAACACAATTGCCATAGCAATGTTTGGCACGAAATTTCTTGATACGATTAAAAAGTCGTAAACGTCACCCATGTTATTAAATGGTAATCAAATGTTATTATATACATACCGAGATTTACGCGCCAAAAAGCATCGAGATAAAAATAGTCTCTTCGCGCTAGAGAAGCCAGCTGATTGGTCACACGATTTTTTTCACTAGTGAAAAACGACGTATCGATGCTCTGATTGGCTATATCATTTTCACTAGGGAACAAAACCGTGTCGCTCGCTCGCCGCTCCTCTTGACTGACAAATAGCGCATTTCTAAGAGCTTAAGCCATTTCTCCCGAGCTCAGTCCAGTGAGAGTGTGAGACATGTTCAACTGTTGTTTCTGTGAGACGGTAGAGTAGCTAGTGATACTTTGAACGTTTTTGTGTCCTGACAGTTGCATAATATCAGTTGGCGGCACGTCGTTGTTGACTAAAGTTTGAATCATAGTTTTTCTGCTTCTGTGGTTTTTGAAGTTTTGCCCAAGTCCGGTTTTCAGTGCCATTGTTTTCATTAAGCTATTAAACTTATCTACACCGACTGGAGCTTTTTTAAACCAAGGTTTGCCGGAGCCAGATTTTACATTGTTTACTACCAAGTAAAACGGTGCATCGTCGGTTTTCAATTCCGCGGGTCGCTTTTCTACGTATACTTTGTAGGCCTTTACTGGACATTTCTCGTTGTTCGGCACAGCAAACATTTTCGGGCAATGGCTCTTACATTCCGAGGATCGTTTCCTGAACGAGTTTTGGTTTCTCTTTCATTGAATTCGAGGTACTCCTGCCCTGTGGAAGTTTGACAAAGTTTTACGTTTCCCCAACACATTTCTCTGTGCTCCTTGCAGCCTCGTAACCCGAAAAGCATTGTGTTGTTGAACCACACAGTGTTTAAAAGCGCTTCTGCTCTCCAGTCTGGCTCTTCTGTTCCGGAGAAAAGAAAGCACGAGTTTGACGAACTCACTCATCCAGTATTTCGTCCAACTTTTTCTCAGCAAAGCAAGCAAGCAGCACAGCAGTCCCTTTCTCTTTTTTCGGGTGCTGTTATAAGCGGAGGACATATTATGTGGCAATAAACACTTTAAATCAATCGCCCACTCTTTCAGTGCGAGAGGAAAACCCTAGCAAAACTTATAAACTTATATAACTTGATTCGGATTCTGGCCAGTGTTTGTCAATTCAAGCATGCGGGTTCTGATAAGCAACAAACAATGAAGTCTCGGGTTTTCTTTTCTGTATTTCAAATTTTGAACTCCCGTAGAACCAGAGTTGTACCAATATGCGAGCCAGCGAGCCATGCGAGTCATATGCGAGTCATGCGAGCCAGGGTGCGAGCCATGCGTGAAGAGAGAATGCGTGACTTCGATAGTGTTATGTAATCTATTGATGCCAGTATCGGACCCTTGATAATGATTAATGTCAATGGATAAATCATGTTACTTTAGGTTTCTTCGAAATTTGCACTCATTTCAAAAAATAATATTCAAAATCTTAAAAAAAACAAATAAATTAATAAATAAATAACACGAAATAAATACAGTCACGTACTTAAATAAATTCATCTAAGAAATTAAAACCATCGCTGCATGTAGCTAGTGTAACTCGAATCATGTATACCGTATTCGTCTCTCGGGTGCGGTGCTTATTCGAGGGAGGCGCTTTTTCGAAGGCGGCGCTTATTTAATCTCCTCACTGCAACAGTTAGAGGGAAGAGAAAGAGGAAGGTTGGTCTTGTCGTACAGGCAAAGTTTACAGCCTTCACACAAGAACTGAAGTGAAGAACGCGAAGATTTTGAAGAGAGAACTGAATGAAAGAGCGTCGAGATATACTCACTTTGAACTGAAAAACATCACTATTGATGAAAGTAAATTCCCATTGCTGGCTTAGAACCGCATTGCAGCGAGTACAGTGTATTTTTATCATCCTATGGAAATAATCGAATAAGCTCCGCACCGCAGCTGCGGCGCTTATTAACTTTTCGACCCCATGTGCGGCGCTTAATTGAGGGCGGCGCTTATTCGGGGGCGGCGCTTATTCGGGTAAATACGGTATGTTAAAGTAAACCAAACGTCTAGTAAGAGATTTAAATAAGTTTATCAATGAAAGAGGGAGAGTGTGACAGTTTTGTGTGCGCACGCCGACCTGTATGGCAAACAGGTTTTCTACTATTCAAATAACTGTACAATATCGCTGTATATTTGTACTGTTATTTGGTCGGTAGTCGCTGCAGTTAGTATAATAATATTCCTAATTTAATATTTTTTTTCACGTTGAAACCGTGGCTCGCACTGTGACTCGTATGGCTCGCTGGCTCGCACATTAGGCAGACCCGTAGAACTATTTCGACATATTTTCAGGATGTCTTATTTTATACTACCTAGTTCATATATCTTATTAGACGTTTAAGTGTATAGTATCTTTGTATATTTTTACGAGTCAAAATACAAATGACGAGTAAAAATATACAGCGATACTACACACTAAAATGTCTAATAAGAGATTTATCATCCAACGTTTTCGTTTCCCCAAAGTTCTGACTTGCCAAGGTTTTTATTCTTTAGCGGGGTAGGGGGAATGAGACGAGTACAAATATCGTGTGATATTTGTACTCGTTTCGCGCGTTATCTGTACTCTACGAAGCAGAGTTGGATAATAATGCCTTTTAGCGGCATTTTTGCTTGATAGTTTAGATGTAAAGTATTTTACAAGGAAGCCATTTCAGTGCAACTCTCGAACTGAGAGACGGCTTGACCGTGCGTTGTTTTCCTTTGAAAGAAAATAAAGGCTGGTTTTCACTAGCGCATAAGCACAAGCATAAGCATACGCACATAAGCACAAGAAGAACGAACATGCATGGTTCGTTCTTCTTGTGCTTATGTTGTGCTTATGTCGTAGTGCGAATGCGAGTGAAATAAGCACAAGCATAAGCCTTGATTGTAATTACGGAAAGCTGGTATCGAGGAATTTTGTTAATACTGCGCCTGCGTATCCTCTTATGCCTATGCTCTGGTGTTCTCACTTGCTTCTTAATTTTGCTAATGCTTATGCTTATGCGCTAGTGAAAACCAGCCTTAAAGATATGTTTATCTTTGAGGTCTGTTCGCTTATGAATCTCGGTATGTATATAATAAATAAGTTATTTCACGATTAGTTCGCTTGTACGATTTTTATTCACTCGTTGCGTAAAACAAACGAACGAGCGCAGCGAGTTCGTTAGTTTTACACAACTTGTGAATAAAAATCGTGCGCGCTCACCAACCGTGAAATAACCTATAAGTATACTCGTGAAATTGGGAAATTATTTATCTTACGTTTTGTCAAAATTCAACAGTACAGAGAGGAGGGAGTGGCCGCACACTTTGAAAATGTGGTGGTTAGAAAACACGACCACTCTTAATACAATTTATTTTTCTTAAACCTTCCTCGCATGAAACAGTGATCCATCTAGAAAAAGGCTGTAGTGAGTCCTGGTATCTATGAACATGTGTCCCGGAGACAAAAAGCATGTAGACACAAGTTGGCCATTGAGTCGTCTTGAAGACCAGTATGTTGCCAGAGCGCAGTATTTTGAAAATTTTTGTCCTGGGACTCCTTGCTCAATCCGTTAGATTGCAGAATCTCTATCGTATACCAGCCAAGCGTACTTTTTCCACCATAGCTTGAAAAGATTTTTGTCCTTTGGAACTGGAAGGAGCTACCGCTGTCGTGTTGTCGATTGTGTCAATTCTATGCCAATATTCGTGTTAAAAAACAGGATGACCCATTCTCACGGGTAGCTAAAAATTGAACCACCCACCCCTTTAGAAACTAAGGAATCATCCCCTTTCTACTCCGGCCCATCCCCCACTCAAGACCAGTCCCTAATGGTTTTAAGAATTTTGACAAAACGCTCGTATGATTATACATATGTATTTTAATGAACAGGAGTAACTTTCAAATTAAGCAACTCTGAAGTGCTCAAGAGTACATCGTGAAACTTTTTTAAATAGGTGGGAGCGATTTGGAAAAGTTTTGAACATTGTTTGAACAGGTTGAGTACAAATTACTCTATACTGGCGAGAATTGAAAGTTATGTCGACCATCTTGAAAAAAGACAGGTCTGTGGTTGACGTCAGTGCATTTTCATTGGTTGTCAACCCTTCCCTTGTTTTTTCTCTATAAGCACGATATTATCCAGATAGCTACGTGGTACGTTCAACTCAACCTTCTCTTTTAAATACTCATGGAATGCTCTAGATTAAAAACCCAAACAACACCACTGATTATTCTTGCATAAAATCCCTCTTTTACCTTCATGACAAGTATCTCATAAACCAGTTCTCGATTGAGCGAAGCTTTTTCACCATGAAATAAAATTGTGAAATCGATAGTCATGACAAGTTAATCAAGTCACGTTCAGATATGCCGGACAGATGAAATGGTAGGTGAGATGAAAGGATCAAAATAAAAACAGATGGAGCTTTTATTAATATTGCTCTAGATGCAAATATGGATTTTAAATGTATATCTTTAATGATAGCACTTTAATTGTCTTTCAAGGAATAATTACGAGACTTCTTTGAGTGCTTAATCTTATTTTAATCTTTGTCAGGTTTCAATTCTCTGAAAGTAATTCTTATGTAAACACGAGAACCAAATGAAGTGGTAAGAAATACATTTCATTGAATTACTTTTCTATTAAGAATTAAGGAGAAAACTGAGAAAGTCACACCTTAATCCATAAAGTTTTATTTATTCCGACATTTCCTCAGTAATATTTTTTGGTTATATAATTAGATTTTTTTTCAGTTTTTAACACGATGTCAATTTTCCAGTTATATGAACTTGGAGTTACGTAATAGCGAAATGTAAAACGTTTCCAAAATATTGCAAAAGTTGTTATGATATCAATATAGAGCCGTTTGTCTTTTCGCACCACGTTGAAAAAGGGAGCGTCACCATTTGACTCTCAACGGTAACTCTCCATTTTTGATATACATCAATCCGATTCGTCGCTCATTTGTCAGCCATTTTTACACGGCTTTGACCAGTTTCAGTCCTGGTTCGCATAACAGATCTTAATCTGGCACCATCAGGCAGTCTTACCTGTAGAATTTTGAAATGAAGGATGGGATTCAACACATAATTTAAATTTGAGATGACCACTGTAAACAGTTTTACTTTTCGAATCATATCTCCGTAGATTCCACCAATTCGGATAACGATATTACAAATGATGACTGGAAACCAGCAAAGTAGAAACACACAACATATTTTGAAAGTTAATTTAGTAATTTCGTGTTCTCGTCGTCGGTTCAAAGAGCCTAAACGAGGCAATAGAGACGAACGAAGCTTTTTAACGATTAAACAAAGTGTAAAAGTGATAATCATAACTGTCGTTACGTTGGGTATTGCGCCTAGAAACATTGTGTAAACAGTGAAAACAGGGCTGCCAGATGAAGTGGTCAGAGAGCTATAAGGATCAAGATGGAAACAGGTGGAGCTTTCGTGGTGTAGCATTACTCCATGGACAGAAGATAAAAGTAATGCCAAAATCCAAACAAGAACAATTACTTTCTTGACATTAGACGGTGATAAACGACGATATAAAGGACGAACAACGCAATCATATCGATCGATGGCCATCAGCGACAACGTTATAGCATTCAATACAGTAAAACCCATCGCAGAAGAAAATCCCAGTGTGCATATCACATCTAACGATATTTTGTGGAAGAAAAAATATCTCACAATTATCACTACCAAGTGCGCTGGCAGTTTTATTAGCGAAGACAGAAGTCCAGTCAATGAGAGACTTGCCAGTAGGAAATGAGGAACTTTGCGTAGGTCATGTCGTCTTCGGAGCAGGACACAGACTCGAGCGTTGCCAACAGTTAAAAAACCGATTGTCAGGAGAATGACAATAATAACAGAAACGTCCCGTGAAGGAGCTGTTGAAGTATAGCTAGCGGTATCTATAGTGGAGCGATTCATTGAAGATTTTTCTGGTAATAAACAAAGTAGAAAGAAAAATCTTAGCCAACCTAAACTTTTGTTATACACTTGTACCAAACGGAAGAAAGACGAAACTGAAAATTATCGTGTTTGTAGTCGAGTGATTTCTTCTTTGTTTCCGCGAACCTTCCACTTTGGAACTTCTTGTTTACGCGATATTTGGTGTGTCGTGTGTTTCGTCTTCAGCCTTGACACAAAAGCTCCTCGTAACCTTCCAGGTTATAGTTTTGAAGTCACCTGCAATTTCTAAGTTGTTAATTAATATCCACTCATCGCGAAACAGCATGGTAATCCTAACCGTCCTCATGATAGGCAAGATGGATTTTAATACAGTTTTTTTTATCTATAGTTTTTAATTAATAATCTTTTTTGACCAATCTTAACGCAGCGGAAGCTTTGTCAAATAAATTAATAGCAACGTAATTCTTATGGATATAAGCTATGGATGTTATGCTATTAACCAATCTTAGTGAGTTAAATAAGCGGAAAGGTTAAAAAGCGACTGTGTAAAGCCTCTGAACTAATATTAAGATAATGAGTCCCTCAACATAATTACATTCACCAAGAAAAATTCCAATAAAAATCATTGAGCGGCCGATTGCTTTTAAATGAAACGAATATTGGGAAATAACCTGGAAATGAAACTTGGCAACATTTTCATATCGATCAACTTCTGATCATGAGCAAGAATTATTCCCGAAGCTTCTGAACTTGGCTTATTGCTAACACCGAGCGTAATAACAAGGCGTGGACGTTATAGAAAGAAAATAACAAAAGACGGACATAAACAATAAACAGATATCTCACTTAACACAACGAGTGAGTAAACATCGTTCAAGAATATTCCATGTGACGATGTCTTTTTTCATACATACTGAGACTTTTTCATGACTGATACGTTTCAAACATTGGAATCCATTTAAATGCAAGAGCAAAAAAACATCAACTAAATGGCGCGATATTCAGTCTCTGTGAACAAGTATATGTGATGGTAATAAGACTGAGTGGAGTCCAATTCGGTCTGTAATCATAATAGTGATAACAAAATCGGACGACCGCGCATCGGGAGTCCGATTTGTTTATGAGTATGAGTATGATTACAGACCGAACTGGACGACACGAAGCCTTATTACCAATTAATCATAAAAATTACAATTTCCGAAAAAAGAAGTATGCCAAGGTATGAAAAGGGAAAATTAATTGCATTAAAAGTTTTTACACTGTTTCTATGGTGATTGAATCCAAGGTTGTGATCGTTTGATGTAAACTACAACTTTAAATGTCATTGGTTGATTTAAACTACAACTTTGATGTGATTGGCTTATTGAACTGTCCGATAACAAACT
>OMLO01001076.1_pt1 | contig 20292 bp, 21 predicted proteins | sample 1674811 | NCBI WGS metagenome assembly OMLO01 (sample SAMN06265003, study PRJEB25207) | coral metagenome | isolation source: Coral host | place: Mexico:La Bocana,Puerto Morelos, Mexico | collected 2008-11-13 | reverse complement strand
TGTCTTTGTGCTAGACTTTCTAATGGCGGAACAGCAGCCAGAGAACAAAGCCGCTTTGGAAGAGAAGGAAGTTCAGCTAATAATTCCTGTGCGGATCTAAAAGTTAACACAGGAAAGGTTCTGAGGTGGTTTGGAATAATCGTTTTTTTTCACCACCACATGGATGCATATATGTGTGGAACTGAGCCGCTCTGGGTCTAACACCATGGTGGCATTGCATGGTTGTCATGCTAGTCCAGGTATCTTAAGCCAGCCTTTTAATTTGAAACCCATGTGTTTAGTAAACATGTTTCTTCATCTGTAAAAGAGGTGTGTTTCTGTTTCATACACTAATTTCTTACGCTACTGTACTACTGTATCCTCATCACACCTTCGACATACAGGGGAACTTCTTTAATTTCTGCCTTTTGCAGTTTCGCCTCGTTGCTGATACAGCAATGGATGATGATGATGATGATGGTGGTAGTGATGCTGGTCCTTCAGCTTCTGGGTCAGCGTGTTTTCGCAGGAAGCAGGGGGTGTACAAAACACCAGAAGCTGGGATTTTCTGGGTCTGGCAAAGGCATGAGAATCGTAACTCTTATTCCAAACTGATGGTGAGAGATGCTAGCGCTGGAATAGATCTGTGTGTGGTCACTTTTCAAGGAATCAATAGTGCCACTACACACACAAGAGGCCGACGTTCCAACGCAGTCCTCCCTATGGAGGACAGAATGCTTTTGAAAGAGGAATTCAGTACGGGAATAGTGAGGTTGACAGTCGAGTCAGGGTCCATACTAGAAACTAGTTGCTTGCCATCCAATTGCTCACTACATGACTTGGAATTGGCGCTCGGCATGAGCACCCCATGGGATTCTGAAAACAAACACCGAATAGAAATTCCATCATCAAGATCTAATAGAATTGGAGAGAAAAAACGCAAGGCCCCAGGCCCAGTTGCTGAGCCACAGCAGCAAGGGCATGGAAGCAAAATTGGAAGGGGACAATCGAATCCTTTGGCTCTAGTGCAATATGCTCCTGGCAGTGACGGCCAAGAGCAGCAGCAACTATCACTAGTTGATCATGCTCTCAAGTGCATATCTGCAGCAGTGGGGCCCATGAATGACCCACAACTCTGGAACCATATCAGCAACCTGAGCAATTGGTTGCAAGTTTCCTGTCTTTAGAATATTTTGGGGAGGGGATGATGCAATACCACTTGCTGCCATGTCACCATCGACTGAATCATATAAATGGAGACATCTTATATTAGTCATCTCAATCCAGTTTTCTGACTATGATTACGTTGTTTCTTTTACAACAGGTAGATATCTATTGAGGAATTTACTTTTGCTTCCTACCTACCATTGGGTTCGCATTCACATTTGAGGTTGTGAAAGGGCGGCAGTCCAAGAAAACAGGTGGCCTGGAGTACACAGCCACCTACATGTTGGACGCCGTGCTATTGTCTGACAGGCTGAAAACTTTGGATGATATGGAAAATGTTATTTTAGAGCCTCTCAGCTTAGCATGAAAAGATCATCCATGATGACGGGCTATGTCGGTCCTGGGTGGGGGCAATGAGAATCTAGATATGTATGATCTCTCCGTGCTGCACTTGCTAATCCCAACTGTCTTTCCAACTTAGTGAATGGAACTTAAGATGTTTTTTTTGGTGTGTGTGTATGAATGAAAGTAGCCATCCCAGATCCTAGGTCGATGGGTTTGACGCTGCAAGAGGAACTACGTCAACACATTTGCTCCCAAGATCCGTGTTCAAAGTTTCAGCGCAATCTTGGTTTTCTTGGTCCGGATTTGTGAATTGAATCGACTCAAAAAATGATCCAACTTTTGTGACTGAGTTCCAATTCAAAATGTCAAAGGGTGATAATGTTCTTGGGATTCTTGGGGGTATTCTCGCATTTAAGGGTCAATATTGTTTGATGTGGACAAGATTGGACAAGGATTTTGTTTTGTTTTTTTGAGTTTTTTCTTACAGCAATGAATGAGGATATTGCAGTACCGAAAAAGACAGCCCTGTACAAATACCGGATTGACCTTGACCTGGCCTCCATGTTGTGGGCCCGCCAACATTGTTTCGGCCTTGATGCTGTTTGGTATGTTCATTGCAGACTTGACTCTAGCCCTCAATACAACAAAGATTATTTCATGACAGAGTGTGACATCTTTCGGCCTGACGCAACCTGGATTCGAACATGGGAAGATATCGGTACCAAAGGTGTGTTGGTAACACGTCTCCTCGTGGGGCAAAATCTTGGGGCACGTGCTTCCAGCGTAATCATCAAAACGCAGAAGCTGTTGCATCAGCTTAGTTTGGACCCTGGTCTGTTGTTGAAGGGTTGAATGTTTTATGCATGGAATAGGGATGATGCTTAATTTCTTCTTTAGTCTTGAGATTTTTCATTTGAAAGTTCCAATAGCTTACAGTTCCTATTGCAGCCTGTTTCAAATCAGGAATCAGAAAATCTTTCAGCAACGCTGCAAAGATGTGTGTCTCTTCTTTTCGATTGGGGTGGACAATCTGCGGTGTGGAAATCTCCTAGTTCCTTTCTTCGAGAGACACTTCCGTGGGATACATTATTCGGCATGTCGTTGCCCTTGCCCGATGCTGACCATGCACTTCACCATGCACCTGGGGTTTTATATTTAGGATTTCTTTGTATAAGATACAATTGTTCATATGGTATTGGAAGTTTTACTGTCTTAGAGGCCTCTTGAGATGAGTTCTACTGTCTTATAAAATCCAGCAAACGTGAGCAGAGGTGATGGAGAGTTTGGAATTCTTCTTCAACTGGGCAGAGTTTTTTGAACCCCGGTTGCATGCAATTTCCCTCTTCTTCTCCAATGTCAGCAGATGCATGCGCTTTTGCAAGATTTGCGTGAGAGACAACGTCAAGATTACAGTCTCTTGTCGTCGACAAGTACACTTGGACTTGTACACGCATTCATCATTCATCCTTTTCTTTCCGGGACATGGTGGGACATGGTGATGTCGGTGTTGGTACACTGTTCCTTCTTGCCCAACACCACTCCATCCCTTACTCCTACTTTACCCAAAAGTGTTGTTTTTCTTTGCGACCTAGGACCCGGCCCTTCGTAAAAGTTTCATTGCAATGTTTCAAACAACATGCCCTATGCTTTATAGCAACCGATGGCAGTATGTGAAACTGGCCAAACATGTGGGAAGTTTTTGAGTTTTCACTGGCTACCTACCTGTTGTCTACATACGTAATTGCATCTACCATAACAGAAAATGCTTTCTCAGCGAATGAACAAAATAATATTTTTTCAGACTTCTTTTTAACGTAACTTACATTGACTGTTTGAAGACTGTTTGAATATATTTGCTTTTTTCTTTGGAACTACAAAGGTATGAAACTCTTACCTGGGCGGTTAGAAGAAAAGCTGCCTTTGAATTTCTCCTGGCAGATGAAAGCTATGATTCAAATAGCAAAGAGATGTCACAGAAAGAGTTGGACATGTTGACATCCATTGCAAAGACTGATTCCCCTGATGGCCTCAAATTTTGGGCTACTGCATTCACAGTCGATGCTTTGTCAAGCTGGGGGGTGGAAACCAGTGTGTGGCTACACGGGTGTATGTGTTCTTCACATGAGACAGAGAAGCACCAAAAACAGTGCCGTTTGAAGGGACGTAGGGCAATACAACTTGCTTTGGGAGCATGGAAGGAATTCATTCACAACTTGAAAACAATCTCTTTGAAAAGGGAAGCATTATCAGCAATTTCAATGCTCGAAACATTGGAAGATGGCGGTGCCCGCTATGCACAGTTCTTGTTGAGGTGTTTCCAAGACTGTAAGGCTATGATGGAACTACGAGCTCGTCAAGCATGGACATTTTGGGATTCATTACCTTTTAGCATTTTGGAGTTGTGTCGCCACTATGTTGACAAATCAACTGACGAAAGTTGGTCTAGACAACGGGCGTTGGAACTCATGCAGGTTTTTGATTCCTGCCAATCCAAAACTTCTTTGGGGGCAGTCAGCTGGTACTTTTTTGGGAATGAAACCAACAGAGTACATATGATAAAATGGGCCAGGAATGGTGTGGCGTTGCCAGACAGTTTGAAGCATCTGTTGTTGGCGTATTCCACCAGCCTCACAGTCATGCAACGCCTCGAAGCCAGACACCACCTTGTAAACCAATCCTTGAGTAGAGGCCGTGCTCTCAGTGTGCCCGGGGTCATGGCGGAATTGAGGAGACGGTTCAACGGGGATCTATCTCAGCCATCCTATAGGGAGCAGTTACCACAACTTTTGAACCAGTTCGACCAGCTAGTTCCACAGCATTGGGATTCTCACAAGCAACTGCTTGAAATTGTTTACGGGTTTGGTTTGGACCAGCTTCATCCTGATACAACTTGGGAAGAAAAGCAAATGATGAGGCTGGCTGACCAGGCCAACCAACAACCACCATCTTCAAGAACGGCAACTTGTTTTGTTTTTTTCATTAACTTATGCAACTTTCTTGGGGTCAATTTCAAGTTCAATTTCAACTTTCAATCAGGAAGCAGTTCATAATTTAAAATTTGGATTCTTCCCCCAACGCAATCAAGGCAGTCACGCAAACAGAGCATTTGCAAGCTATATTTGGCGATGATGAAGGCGATGATCAAAGCAAGGATGTTTTCGCACTTCCAACCAACCAGCCAACTGAGTTCATCATATTCAAGTTGGTCTCTGTACGGCCGGAGCGGCGTAGCTACTTGCAAAGAGCCTTTGCTCTTTCGCAAGACGACGGGGTCCCCAGCTGGTGAGTTTCTGGAGGGGTTTGGAACTTACGACTTCTAGTATCTTGAGTATTTTGCAACTCAAATTATGCTTACAAGCTAAGCAAAGTTCATGCCAAACGTTTTCAACATTTGGGCAATCAGTGTCAGAGTCAGTGTGAGCTTGCTTTTTACGCATTGCGTGAATGCCGCATATGGGTATCGGCTTAGACAATTTGAGATTTGGTTGCCACCCCGCACTGCCTCCTTACTTTCAACGATTTCTGTTGGATAGCAAATGGCAATGGCTACTACTACTTTGGGGAGACCTTTCACCTCAAATGCTCGGTCTGGATCTTTCTCATCCCCTACTACTTCTTTGTACTTGGATCGTGTGCAATCACGCTTCATGACTCTCGTGATGATCCTGCGGAGCCAAGTGCCATTGCCTATCTTTACCCTTACAGTGAACATGGATTTCGGGGGTGGCATGACTAGTTCTTCCAGTGTGACAGCAGATGACACCCACAATTCTGGGGTCAATTCGGCAGTGTCTGACCCTGAGAGGCTTCCCCTTCTCACGTCCGCTTTCATGCAGACAGTCCAGAATTCTTTCCAGAATTTGGTGGATGCTTTATGCGATCAGGGTATGATTCCAGTCCGTGGGGTTGCTGTGATAGTGGTTGACATTGCCATTGGGGTAGCCAGTGTGATGAACTCCACTTTGCGACTTTCACCCCGAATGCCTACCACTACCACACGTTTATTTCATGATGGTGATGATGACAGTGAGAATGGCAACTTCAACGATGATGATTTCATTGAATTCCACCCCATCCGGCCAGGTACTGACTTGTCTCGTTTTTTTGGGGCCAGGGCCAGGGCTGTGACTGTGGACAATCATGACGATGATCATGAGTCCATGGCAATGAGTCACTCTGACTCAGACTCAGAGGGGTCTGAATTTGAATCTGATTCAGCTCTTGTTATGGAAGTCGAAGTTGAGGTTGAACACTAAGATGGAAGACGGGGTGTTTTGAGACCAATCCTAGTGACTAGTAGCAGAACCCAATCAAAGGTTGGGCAAGCGTTCCTCTTTTCAACCTTGTCATGAGGTAATCCTTTAGCCTTCGCCTACAGCGCGTGAGGGATGTTGTTGTAGGTCCTGTCCAACTTGCATGGTTCGCAGGTTGATGACGCCAAGACAAGAAAAGATGATGAAAAACAAACATTTGTGTGTGAATTGATGAAACAATGATGAAGGGCCACAATGCCCTTAGGGATTACAAAAGAATACGAAAGATATACTTCGCTGTTTTTGTAAGTATATGTCATTGCAGCACGCTTGAAACCCTTAATCCCACCCTGCACGCTTGAAGCACGGCTTAGGATTGGAGAAACAACATGGCTGTGAACATTCTTGGGACGGTGACAGCGCAGGCACATGGGGATTCGGACTTTCGGTTGCCTCCGATAACAACCTTTGAGTCATCGGTGGAGCCAATGTCAATCAGTTCTATTTTCAAGAACAAGCAGTGGCGCCACCTTCGGAAGTTCACTCAGGTAACATGTCCTGATGTCCTGAATACTTGATCCAATCCTTGTTTTCAGGAGACTCAAAACGTTTGCAATTTAATTACAAGTTACAAGTTACAAGTGTTGTTGTTTTAATATCACGATGTCTCTACTTGGTTTGGAATCCCCAAGGTAGTTCCTGTTCTTGAAGTCTCATCTGCATTGGTGGATCGCGCCCTAGCAGATGGGGCAGTCTCTGATGATGATTTATCATGTCCACCACCCCTAGACTCTATCATGCTGGAGAAGGCTTTGACTGTTTGTGCTGGGGCCATCAGGAATGCTGGCGTAGTTGAACCCACCACTGACAGCACCGTGATCAATTGGTTGCAACATCTCGAACTTGTTGATATAATGGAAACAGGCGAAATTGTCTTAGCCAGGGAAGCAGTGAAGCATGGAGTTTCCCTTAGTGGGGATGTCCTAGAAAGGAGTTTGAGGGATCAGCGTACAACTCTTGAGGTTCAAGAAGATTTGTGCAGTTTGGGATGGGCGTTAGTTGATGATTTTCGTCTAGCTGGAATTTCAATCAAAAAAGCTTGTCTGGACAACCCTTCCTCATATTTTGCTTTACTGACGCATTTCGATGATGCCTTGAAACCATATGACGAAGATGGTTTTTTTCACCACAAACAGTCTGGACAGTATTACAAAACAATTGAAACTGCCATTACACATCACCCAGATGAGATTGTGGATGTGCCTACGTACAAACCCAATGCCTTCTATTTGGAACTTCAGAAGTTTCTGGCGGGAGATGTAGAACAAGATCCTAGGGATGACTTGGACATGGAGAAACCCAAAAGGCGCTTTGTTGCCAAAACATGGGTAGCCTGTACATGTACCTTTTTAGTTCATATGAACTAGAAATATAGCAGTCGGATAGTAGCTAACTAGTAAGTTTGTTTCATGTCAATGGTTGTGAATGCAGTGTGTGATTCAAATTTTCCACCACAGGAAAAAGCATCGCCACGTCCGAGAACAACTTAGGGGGCAGGGGCGAGATACAGCCAATGACAGTGAGGGGCAGGGGGCAATTCAAATTGATTCATCTGAATCTGATGCAGAAGGAAGACCGGCTGGCGTGCCAGTGCCAGAGTCTGTTAGGGAGATAGAACATTTTCCCGTACATGCTCTAGTACCCGTTGAAGATGATGCTGATAATGATGGTAATTTGGGCGATCACAATGACCAGGGTGAGCGTGAAGGACGGAATGAGTTTGATTGAAAACTTTTCTAAACCGTCGAATTGATACTTCCACTTTCTTTATCAATTGTCTTTGTATTAATGTTGGATCAGATGATGGTTTGTTAATGTTAGGATTGATGTTGGTGACAGTACCCATGCTCATGCCGTCCTTGCAGGATCTCAGAATGCTGCTAGTGCTGGGCCACGTGATGCTGATGCAGGGCCAGCACAAGCAGAGGCGCATGTTCCGCAAATTGGTCCTGCTGAGCCTGAGGAAGATGCTCCTTGGGATGTTTTGTTTCCAAGAAAAAATGTCTACAGGGATGCGATTGTCAAACACGCATTACCACGTTTGCTGGTTCTTTTAAAGAATCCAGCCAACCGGCTTCGTCAGCCAAGAGATCTTGTCAACACAGCATTGGAACAATGTAGAGCTTCTGCAGACCATTTTTGGGGCAAAGATGAAGTGTACAGTAGAAAACGGTCAGCTTGTGATGCTATACTATGTCATTATTTTGACACCCTACAGGACTACGCCTCTGGAAGGAGGGTGGTTGCTGGGGGGTAAGACTTTCAAGTTCCGATAGTGTCCGTGAAGACCGGGAAGAAACGTTTTGAATCTTCTGAACTGCAGGCATGTGTGTTTCTGTTGCTGCGTTCTCAAATTTCCGAGAGGCATTGAATTTTCTGTTAATGTTGTGTGTTTCTGAAGCATTGAATAACAAAAAGATGTAACAAGATTCAAGATTCCAGGCTACAACTACAAAGATTTGTTCCTGCCAAAGGGGTATTACTCTTAGCCCTTAGCCACTGGTTCTAGCTTGCACAAATTAGCAACTTGTCGTCCAAATGGACGATGATGATGATGCAACTCTTGTTGGATTGTTCTGGGCTTAGGAGGGCAGCTGTCATTGACATGTAAGTATGAGAAACTGAAACATCTTCCAGGTGTCGTTCTGGGGTTGCCCCTTCCCCGCTCCGACTTCCCAGGCCCCCCCCATCCCATGAAGAGAGGGGCAACAAACGGAGGCAGGGTTTGCAGTGCCGCATTGAAATAAAGAATCAAAGCAAAATTAGGAATACACCTCACCTAGCATTGTAAATGCAAACTCTTAATTCCAGGACCAAGTAGTATTAGTATATATATGTCAAACGCAATGAAGTTTAGTCACACCCTCATCCTTATCCTAATCCTTATCCTAATCCATATCCTTATCCTTATCCTAATCGGGGCTGGCAGGAAGATGTGCAAGCAAGATCATGTGCAACTGCTGGCACCCTTGGGTGTAGCAAAGTCACAAGCTTGGAACAGGAGGGTTGAAAGCCCCTTGCCCAAAGAGCTGAAACCAATATCTACTAGACTTAGTGTCAGAACAGAGTTCACTGGTGCGGGTACTGCTGAAGAGGCTTTTCAAAGTGCAGCAGTTCTTTACAATAAATCAACCCCAGCTATCCCCATCAATGTTGATGTCAAGTCAATTGGGGATTGGTCAAAACCGGCACGGAACTTAGCAACATTGAACCAGCCGGATGCCTGCCAATTTGGTGACATCATGGGGCTGGCCCCAGACAAGCTGAGAGAGAAGCTTGAAGCCACTTGCGAAGAGAAGGCCAGTTTTGTAGATTCTAGGGAGTGTACAATCTGACTCTGACGGCTGAACTTAAATATAGTTGCTACTTCATCATCCTCGGAGGTTTCTATTTCAGCTTCAGAGTTAAGGGCAAGCATGGGTTACAAGAAGCCTCCATCTGCAAAGACTGCAGAGAAAGCGGTTGGTTCATTGTTTTTGGTCAATGGTAGCTTTGATGCAACTTCTGCATTACGTATCTACTGCGAGTCAAAGAGTCAAACATCATTACATTCATTTAAATAGTAAACAGTCAACAAGTATGAATAAAGGTGGTACACAGGCTTCTGTTCATTCATTGAATTATTGGCTGGAGGCCAAATCATGTTTCCCCTTCAAGGTGTACCAGGGTTGGGTTTTACAATTGACCTTTTTTTTCAAAAGAAAAGGTTCCATTTTCCAGGGTTTTGTTTGCATTCTGGGTTTGTTGGTTTGAGGCAAGCTGAAAGTTGGTATCGGAAGTATCCAGAAGAATGTGAGCTTGTCTTACAAAACCAATGTTCAACGGGCCTTGAAGGACGTCTAGTAGTTTAGTGTTTGCTGTAAAAGCTTTGCAGGCCGTACATGCCGTACATCAACACTACTTTACTTACCTAATCTTCCACATTTCCCGCCCTGACTGCAAGGACCTCTTGCAAGCGGCAGATGATTCTAAGTTGACTCTGACAGTTTCACGAAGGTTTGGTTTTGGGAGTTTCGGGGTGTGAGGCAGCAACCTTATCGATGTTAATGAACTTCGTAAGAGGATAGAACATAATAGAACTTTATGTTTGCGTTGAGTCATTTGGACGGTCTGGTCATGGCAAATCGAAATGTTGAACTTTTGGAAAGTCAAACTATATGTTAGACCTTCTTGAAGGGTCTAACCTTGTTGTTAGACATTCTTGAAAGGTCTAACATACATGTTAGACCTTCTTGAAAGGTCTAGCATATAATATGAAAGGTCTAACATGTTGGTTAGACCTTTGTTAGGCCATTCAATTATGTAGTGTTTTTCATGTGTTAGACCATTGTTAGACCTTTCGCGTATACCCTTCAAATTGTTGTTAGACCTTCTTGAATGGTCTAACCTTGTTGTTAGACCTTCTTGGAAGGTCTACCATGGTGGTTAGACCTTATTGGAAGGTCTAACACTGTTGTTAGACCAATTCAGAGGTAAAGGTGGACCACTTACTCTTCTAAGGTGCAATACAACCCTTGTGTTTTCTTGAATTTGCAAAGCTGATTGATATTCCATATTTGGCATCTAACAAAACTAAACACGCAACTTATCGCCATTGACTGCACTTAACTGCGTGTGGTGTAGGCAAACGTTGGATGAGTTGATTGCTTCCACGAAGATCTTGCGCAACAATGTCAAGTTGAATGATCACGACTGGTGAGACACTTACTAGCTATTGGAGAGCATGGGCAGGGATGTATTTCAGCCTGATGTTGATGTTGCAATCAATCTATCTTAGCGGTATCATTACTAATATTCCCGTGCTAGTTTCTTCTACTGACTACTCCCGTTCTCTTTCACCATCCCGAGCATCAAAGGTGCTTCAAATGCAACAAAAAGTGTCGCAGACTCTTTGAGAGACCACCAGCCGCCGACCACAGCGGCAGCAACATCGACATCAATGTTGAGATTGCGGGGAGCCCATGTGTTGTTGGGTCCTGAGGTTTCTACAATTCCATGAAATTCCATGGTGATGTTCACTTATGCACTGTTGATATGGATTCCAAGAAACTTAGGACTACTCTGCGTTTGGATCCAAACAAAAACTTCAAGGGCCAACGGTGGTTTACCTCCTGCTGTTCATCAAATCCATCTTGCAATCACTGCCGCACTTCCTGATTCATGAGAATGTGATCCAGTTCCCGATAGAGATCATAATCAATGCATTGAAGGGCTCACGCCTTACTAGATTCTTTGTGTGCCGCATGCCTTATTTTGTTTTTGTGTACTGTACTGTACAGACCCTTTGTTTGGTGATTTGCTGAGACTACTATGATGTTTCATTTACAACTATCAGCCCAAGCCAACATTGCGGACTACCTGTTGAGAGAGACCGTCGATATGCAGTCTTCACCTTGAAGGAATTTGTAAGGCGTGCAAACACCCACATGTATCACAGTTTGAATTTTGAATTCAATCAATTTGAAACCAAAAGTTTTGATGGCCAGGCAAACAAGTAGTCTGGGGGAAGTTGTGAATATGCTTCAACTTCAGCCATTCCCGGGAACTACATTGGATCAATTCTTGCTTTATGGGAACACCGATGGTACATACCTCGAATGGCTTACAAATATTTCCGGCGGACACAAACATCGCACGACCCCTAGATTTTGACAAAGTTTTGACACGTTTTGAATGTGAAGAGGTACGGTTGCTTCAGTTGATGGAAAAAATCCTGAACCACTTAGGGTGCCCGTTACGGTGTTGAGAATAGGATAACGCTAACTGGTGCAGGATTTTTTCCATCCACAGTATGATTCATTTCCCTCTCCAACTTCCTTCAACATACTAATACCAAGGGCTTGAAGAGTATCTTGCTATGTATCCGGGACGCCTGGCCTATGACACAAACCAGAATGCAGCACAGCGCCCTCGTATGGCATCCCAAAACGGACATCTTCAGACACTTACTACAGGGGTATCTGCAGTCTGGTCAACAACCTATGAGAGGTTCATTCGTGTTGGCCTTAGATTTCTAGAGGAATTGTCAGTGACCACATAATGGCTATTTTGATCTATTTGTGACTACCTAGTTCAAGCTTCATACTGGTCATTTTCTACACCCTCGCCCTTGATGGTGCATGTTTTTTCTATCAATAACAATATAGTTGTTCACCTTCTGTTGATGCATCGCCAGATGGGCTGGAACTTCTTTATGCTCATGGGCTGCCGGTGGAACCTAGAACAGCTCACCAAATGGGGGTGCGGCTGATGGACGTGGGGGAGACATCACACCCAGCCCTCTGACCCTTGCCATTGACTCTCAGTAATCAGTGACAGCGTGTTCCAAAACAATGCAGGGCTTGACTGACATGTCAAAATTTGTGTTATACTGAAGTATTGAAGTCTTGTGTTCATCTCACATGCTATATCCTGCTTAGGTAAGCTGGCAGGCAATTCTATGCACATTGCTGCTGTGGGCAGAGCAATCCTGTTCACACTGTATTTTTGTGAGCTGAAGGTGAAGACGTAAATCACCATCACATTGCATATATCCGCATATTGTTCGGGCATGCGTGTACAGACTTGATGACTTGTGCAGATCAATGGTGACTTCACAATCCTGGGGTAAGCTCAGGGACAGTGATATGATCCATTTATTTTTCAACTTGATGTTGATAGCTGATATTTGAATATATACTCGGTACGTGAATTGCAAAAATGACTATGTGCGTTTCACGCTGGACTTGATTCAACTTGATTCGCATTGGAAATTTGACCATTGCCCAGTCATGTAGCAAGCAAACATGTGCCTTTGAGATAGAGGTTGTAAATGTGCAGCCATTGTGTTTTGAGCCGAAGTAGTAGGTTGCTCCGCTAGCGTTGTGAGATTTGGAACTTTGACTTGAATTGTCGTGCATTTTCTTGTGGTCATGTCGGCTGCATCGGAAGATGCCGATGGGAATCGTCCAGATGGACAACAAGAACAAGTGGCCGAAGTGGAAGTGGAACAAAAACGGCCAAGTGGGCCAGACATAGATAAAGAAGTTGAGCTACTAGCCAAGTTTAGTGTCCAATTTCACTTTGTCTTGTTTTGTTTCCAGTGTATATTTTTCATCTACACTACTACACTACATAACATAACTATAATACAGATGAGGCTCACATGGCTCACATACCGTCTCCGTGATTATGAGAAATTGCACCGGCACTGGCCCCACTCCCAGCGTCTCTTGAAATTGAAATCCTAGGTGTGTCGACTGCGAGGAAGTCATGCCCATAAAGGACACGGTGGCATGCGGTGGTGCAAGATGCAAAACAAGGAGGTGTAAGAAATGCCACAACGGCAGGAAAGCTTTGAGAAGTTGGTTTTCCAAAGCGGGGAGATCAGAGGAATGGGAAAATATGTCTATGGAAGAACGTAGGGAACTAGTTATCAACAACAAAGAAAAGGGTGCTGGTAAGGGCCACAAAAGGGTGGTGGTTGTGGAAGACAGGGCAACATGCTCCGACAAGCTGAAGCTTGAACAAGAGAGGCCTTTCCTTACAAAGAAGCAGTTCCTTGACATCAAGATGTCTAATGTAAACTTCAAACTGATAGAATTTCTTGATCATGTTCCTTATTTCATCAGTATCTCCTGTCTCCTGAACCGTCTAACCCCCTTGCACCGTCAGCCAGGTTCATCTCTGAACTCGCTTCTCGTTATGACTGGACACCCCAGGAGCTAGAGGCTGAATGGGTTGCTGCTCAGAGCAACCCGAGGGCCATTTGGAGCAAGGACGACTATGGTCAGGCTGTGTGTAGTCTCTTAAAGAAAAATACGGCTTCCAGTGCTAGAGAATTGGAGCGCAGCAAGTCTGTGACCCGAAGCCATGCTACTGAGTCAGAGAATTTGGAAGATGTCTTCACTGGCTTCTTGGTTCAAGTTTGATTATGTCATTTCAAGTCAAGTTTGATTCAAGGAGGAATCGGAATAGGTAACAGGAAGACTAGGACTGAGTAGGAGTAGGGTGAGTAGTTGTAGCAGTAGTCACAGTAGCTGTGTGTTGTAGTGTCATCCAATCTGGCAAGTGAGACACAATCACAAGGTGCGATCAACAACAGCACTATGCACTCAGACACAAGGATGTTTGACATGTCCCGCCGGGGCCTTGTTCATCTCGCGTGGGCTGTTCTGGGTGGAACTTACAATTTACTCAGGCTAGCGGGGGTTGTTTGACCGCTGGATCGTAGAGTTTCAACATATATTCCAGCATTGGAATGGACTTTAATCAAAGACATCTAATCTAGACTTTTAGAATTTCAACTTGTTTTGTCATCGTGGGTCATGAGTCATTGTCATGCCGCCATGCCAGTGCAACGCTGCACCATGTGAGGTGTGAACCACTTCCAGGCTATGCCTTCGCTGCACGGGAGCCAGCCTCTGACCATTGTTGGTGGTAGGAGGGCCAAGACAAAAGCTAAAAAAGGAAGAGGTGGTAATACCAACAAAGACAATCCTGATGTGGAGGTTACACCGCCAAGAAAACGAAAAGGAGATGATGAATTGCTTCAGCTAGATTTGAAACGCAAGCAACACGTTGTGGCACAGAATGTTGCGACTAGGTTGCAGTAGAGTAGCTCTTGCAAGTGTATGTTATACAAAGTCCATTAGTTCAAAAACTTATTCATATTTCAGTCGTGTTGGGGCCCCGTTACAGTTTCTTCGATTATTTGAACCGATGTGACTAAGAAGCACTAGCACATGAGCTTCAGAAGATTCAGAAGAACAAATTGACCTGAACTAACTAACACAACCATTTTGCCAAGGCATCTCAGATCTCTGAGTGGCAGCCCCACGTTGAAGAGCAATTGGCTTTGACTGAGGGACATGTGGAGTTGAAGGATCACAGATCCCTGATGGCAGACAGGTGGACCCTTGCCCGGGCATTCGTGAAACCACCGGGCTCTACTCCGCCAGGGTCACCCGCAAAATTGTCTCCAGGAACAAAGAAGATCCGAGAAGAGTTTTTTGAAGGGGACCCAGCCGCCGGGAAATTCAATGAAGCTGCTTTCAAACTCTACCAGAAAAAGTTCAAAACCATGATCCAGATGTTGACTAATGCGAGTGAAGGGTTGAACCGGGTTCACCAGGAGATGAGCCCCTAGGTTTCAGTTTTAGCACTGGTTTGCTTCTGTTGTAATGAGGTAAGTTTTTGTTTTTTAAGTTTTGGTCAACTGACTTGGTCTTAATGTTAGCCACCCGGACCTCGTGTATCCTATATCATTATCAGCATGCCAGTCTGCTGCCCCTCTGATTGAAAAATCAAGGTGCATCGGCGGCTGATGATGAAACTGTGGCGGCGTTAGATGATCGTAGTGGGGATGAGAACTCCGAACTCGATGAGATTTTCAAACATTTGCCGATTGATCAGCATATGCTTTTGAAAGAGATCAAGATGGACATTTCAAAGAAGATAGGAAAAGACACGGAAACTGGGTACATGATTGGGGCTGTCCTTGAGGGCTTGCCTGAAAACCCTGCCAAAGCTACCACTTGCGCCTACATAGTCAGACATCTTCCTGATCCTGATTTGGGCGATATTCCCAGGGATGAAATCTACCAAGAATTGAAAGACAACCCCGTCAAGTTGGCAAGACAGCGTCGAGATGTTGGGTTGTTGGATGGTGACACAGCTTCTCAGCTAAAAGCGCATTAGTAGTAGACTAGCTTAGATGTTTGTTTGCAAGTATTAGAATCAAAGATGTACACTGTCTATGTTTTTGTTTTATCACGGCTTCAGACTTCAGTTGATGGAAAGGTTTTTTTCAAAAAACAACTTCCAACTAACATGGCGATTGAATTGAAACCCCCCATTTTCAATAGAAGATACATCTTTAACAAAAGGTCCGTTTTCTGTTGCCACGTTAGTTTACTAGAGGGTATCCTTTTTTCCGGTCATCTGCATCAATGATGACACTGTGATAACGCGTGACTTGCTGAGGTTTTCAAGAAGGATGCGCTCCAAGGACTGCGCTTCACGCTGGTGGGAAACAACATTTTGAGGAGCATCATTACAAGCTTCAAAAACAAAGATGAAATCTACAAGACGCTTTGATGGAATTTTTGTTTTCAAAAGCGAACATCGCAGCACATAATTCTAATTTTGAACTCTGAGTGGAGTCTAAGTTTGTACTTGCTGCTGTATCACACATTCACATTCACTGATTGAAGTCTTAGGCTACTATCATGTTTGGGGATTTTTTGCCAAGTGCAAGTGCGTTTTTTTCCCAAGGATTTGTGCCCTGAAAATGCTCTACTCGAAACCGGAATGGTCGTGCGTTAGTTTTCCCGATATGCTCGCTCCAGTTGCAAAGATGCAGTTGACTGGGGCAAAACTGATTCTGACAATTCCGTACCAGTCAGTGTCAGCCAGCCTTGCAGCCAAATCTACCGGAATACCCCCTACTCAAAGCGCGTTGTCGAACCACTTTTTGGGAATGAGCTTGAAAGATTTCGTTGATTCTGGTGGCATGTGTGCGATTTTGGGCGAAGGTGATTTTATTTGGGTCCCTGAATGTACTTTGATGGCGCAATACAACCTTCAGGATTCCAGCAATGAAAAACCAGCCGGAACCAGTTTGTCTTGGGTGGCATTAAGTCAGTATCATTGCACAGTCGAGGGTCTAACCCACCTTAAGAAAAATGCCCAGTCCGTTCTGGACAAATGCTGCCAACCTTCTGAGAAGTGGGCTGAAACACAGCTTCAGGCACACACGAAGGGTTTGAATCAACTTATGTGTTTTTTTTGTATGTTCGAAACTCGAAAGTCGAAAGGATGGTTCAGACCCAGCATATGTAAACTTTGGATCTTGATGTTTGGATACCGAAATGATTAGATTTTTCCTGATTCTTATGGGCAATCAGCATCATCTTTGTGATTCAGTGTATATAAATCATTGACCGTTGACCTATCTAATGTTTCAGACAAAAAATCAAATCCCAATAACAAAACAAAGCTCAGTTTGAGTCAAGCTGTCGGTTTATCAGTGTTAGATTTGAAATCTAGCAAAAAGCGCTTTTGCATTATCAATTTCATCATACACACATGTGTACACTATGGAGTACACTATGCAATTCAGCTGTAAAAATCAGTCAGGTGGCTATTTCCATTTACGACAAGTTCATGGAGCGGCAGAAATGTGCCCAAGTCAAGGACAGTAAAGTAAGATCAACTGCTGGCTGTAGTAGTCTAGTCTAGTAGACCAGTGTTTTAGTTTCCGCTTGGATTGGCGGATGTTGGCGGTTGGTGTCAGGATGGTGCACTTATGAAAAGGATTGCCCTGTACTATGTACTAGTACTTTAAAATACGATTTTTTTTAATTTCACCCCTACCCGGGAAATGATCCAATTTGACTAATATTTTTCAAGTGGGTTGAAACCACGTAACTAGGAATATTATAATACTATCGCTGTTGCAGTTAGTTGCAGTGGTATCAGTTTTTGATTCTATTGTTCAGTACCCATGCTAGCTGCTAGGAAATGATTTGTACAAACAAAGACTTTTGAATTGAAGTTCTAAACACCCTTGCAGGAAGAGCTTACGGAGTCGACTGCAGTCCCAGCCGCAGCCAGTGTTGCATCACCGCAAAAAGGGCCAGCGCCAGCACAGGCACAGGCATCACCAGAACCAGCAGCACCGCAAGCAACTGAAACGTTAGATGCAGAGACAGCGCTAACAATGCAAGGTGCTATCCAGCAACAACAGCAACAAGACACTCAGCAGCCACAGGAATCACACCTTGCTGCAGCCACTATGCTAGAAGCACCAGCACCAGATGATCAACGGGTTGCCCCAGCCGCTGCTGAAGCAACAACAGCACCACCAGAGCAAGAAACAACAATCCTTGCAAACTCAGCTGAACAATCGCTTGCCCCAGCCCCCCAGCTAGAGCAAGAAGCACCAGCTCACCAGGTTGCCGCAGCAGCCACCGCTGAGGTCGCCGAAGCAACAGCACCACCAGAGCAAGAAACATTGGCACAGCAAAAGCAAGCAGACACAATTGTCACACCAAGCCTTGATGATCAAAAGGCACCGCCAGTTGAACAACAGCTTGCCACAGCCTCCACACCAGTCGCTGCTGAAGCACCAGCAGAGCAAAAGCCAGCAGAAAATCTGACGCAGCAGCAGCAAGCACAGCCAGTTGAAGAACAGCCTGCCATTGCCACAGCCACAGCCGCCGCTGAAGCACCAGCGCCAGAGAAACCTAAAGAAACACCACTGGGGCAAGGGCCAACTGACCCAGCAGAAGCACCAGCAGTCCTTTCTTCAGCAACTGATGTTTCAGATTCATCTGCACCAACAAAAGCTGTTGTTCCAGAGCAAGCACCAACCATGCAAGCACCAACGATGGAAGGTGCTACCCAGCAACAGCAACAAGAACAGCAACAAGAGGTTGCCAATGCCGTTGAAGCACCAGCAGCAACAGCAGCGACAGAGTTGAGTGCAAAGAAGGATCTTGCATCGAAGCAAACCACTTCAACATCAACACCGCCACCACCAGGGGAAACAGTGAAGATGGAAATGCTGGAGCCGGAGCCGCAGCAAATGAATCAACGCTTGCAGTTGCAGCAGCATGGCACAGCATCAGCAATCGACATCATTTCCAGCCAAGAAGATGAACATGCAGCCGACCACTCAGCAGCCGTCACAGGAGGAGGCAGCGGAGCCGTTGATGTTTCCAGCGATGATGATGATGGGCAAACAGCAATGCAACCAGTGGAACCGGTCAAGAAGCAGAACACTACCGACACTACGACTGGAGAAAACAACACCGACGATAGCAGTAGTAGTAGTAGCAGCAATGATGATGGTGACACCGATGCAAATGCAGATGATGATGCCAATTCCAACGCTGAGAAGAATGATGCGAGTGATGGTGACCAAGAGGAACCTACCAAAACACACAAGGGCAGGGGCCACAGCCGTGGCAAGGGCGGGGGAAGAAAGGGTGCACACAGGCAGACAGCCAAAGCAACAGCAAAGGCGAAGGGGAAGGCAGCCGCTCGCACCCCCAAATCCAAAGCAACTGCTGCGAAAAGCACACCCAAGCCGAAGGCGAAGCCTTCCCCCAAAAAACGAGCACGCCGCAGCAGCCAAAAGCTTTCCGACACTCCTGCGGACACCACTCCAGCAGAACTGGCAGGGGCTTTGAGTGCTGAAGTGCAACAATCTGGGAAAGGCACTTGGTTTTGGTTTTTGATCCGGTCGAATTTTTGTTGCTTTGTTGATTTGTTGGCTGTTATGAGTCAAGATTTGATACCAATGTAAAAATGAATTCCGAAAGTTAACAAGACCATATGACTCATATGACTATGACAATGAGCAGGGTCCAAAACCCTTGTTACATTGTTACTTTCCATAAACTCGTTGGCAAAAAGGGATCTATATTCATATATCAGTTTCTCAGTTTGGTTGGTCGAAATCGCTCAATAATGGGGTAGTAAAACTAAAACCCGTTATACCCTGAACACTGCCAGTGCTGATATGTTTTGGGTAATCCTCCAACAAACTGTCAGGTTTGGGTCGCAAACGCTCGAAGAAGCAGAAGACCGCTGAAGAGGACTAAAGGAGACGAGATGTGAGACGCCAAGTGACTATTTGTTCCAAATTGCCATCTTCAAAGTTCAAAGTTCAAAGACCACAATTCAAAAGAATTGCCATGTATTTCAATTTTTCAAGTAGAGGGGTCCAACCGACTTTTGAACCCCCACTTTTCGCAGGACCCCCCTGTGCAGTGGACACCCGTGCCGAAGGGCATGCAATGCAAGCTTTTGAGGGATTTAAGCTTGACTCAGCCGGGATGTTAGGGACCACTACGAAGTAGTGGTCTACGGGCAAAGGTGTGAGTGGTGTTAGTTTTTCGCAGTTGATTCTAGACTCTATAGACTGATTTTTTTTAAACATGTAAGATAGATTTATATATGATAATCATGAAATATATTTATATATATAATAATTATTTATATACTACCATCTATACTATATTAAATATATATTGATATTTTTTGGCCTTTTACACTTACGCATTGGGCCTCCTTTCATCCTGGTAGCACTGGCCAGAACAAAAGCTGGCAAAACAATTAAATTAGTTAGCAATCCATCGCCGTGCCCATGGACGTCTTGGCATTGACGTGTCAGAGGAAAAACGAAAGGAAAACAAGAGGAAAAATGAATGGGCGGGGTACTGGGAAGGATGACGCGATGTCTTTGTTTTTTGAATCACCGGCACTTCTAACTTCTAAGTTCTTCTAAGTACCTTTGTTTCCCTCGAAAATTCCTGCACTTCCTGACCATGATTTTGATTGGTATTCCCGAACCAATGAACCAATAGGTCTCAAATACCAGCCATAATCCACCCGTAGATTCTAGATGCGCAAAGGAATCATTAGTTGGCCCCATCCCAATATTGCAGAATTTGAACCTCAAAATATACCAAGTCGTTTATTTTCATTTGGATCTTCATAG
>OMLO01001074.1_pt1 | contig 20302 bp, 14 predicted proteins | sample 1674811 | NCBI WGS metagenome assembly OMLO01 (sample SAMN06265003, study PRJEB25207) | coral metagenome | isolation source: Coral host | place: Mexico:La Bocana,Puerto Morelos, Mexico | collected 2008-11-13 | reverse complement strand
CATTTGTGATAGAACGCTAGTAGATTTATACTAAAACTCGATAGAAACACGGTACATGTTTTCTATTTCTTAAATATACCATGATGGCTCAGCCAATGAAATCTCTTGAATTTCCGCCTTTTAAATTACTCTGGAGTAATGTGAACGTGACCTCAGAAATGACGTCACCTCACATTTGCATCTTAATTAAAAACAAGGCGGTTATCGTGAATAATTCTTATATAAATAAATATATATATTATAAATACAAATCAATAATAAGGAAAGGAAATCAGAAAAATTAGGAAAGTATTACAAATACAAGATTAATATATTTTACATAGAAATTAATAACTTTGTCTTTCGACTTCATAACGTATGTTACCCCACGTCAAAGGAACTGTTACAAGGGTATCAGGAGTCTTTTGAATGACTATAACTTCTTTCGCTTAGTGAGTAGCATGGGAAACATAACTTTGATTTGTTTTATTGGGGCTAAATACCAAATTATATTTAACAGTGCACGGGCAGACACTATAATTGTAAATCCCGCTTTATTGCACACCAAATTAAGAAATAACTGGATAACGGCTAGCTGAACCTCAGAATTTTTAGAATTCTCACATGCGGATGAGGCTAAATGCAGTTATTTATATTTATGAACATGTTATGGGTTTTTTTCACAAGAATGTACGTGAATTTTCACTTTAGCCAATAAACTGATACAAGTTTTCTCTTTTGAATGTTTTGGTCGTTTCTGTAATCTTTGTTGTTTTGTTGTTTTCCTTGCTACTGTTCTTGTATGTTGTTAGCCTCGTTTAGGCGTTCAATTAGTTGAGGCGCAACGCGAAAAACGCCCAGTAAAGTCTTGACGACTATGAAGTAGGACTTCAATTTCTGGCCTTGAAAATAAAGCGCAAAAGATGCGTTATCTCTGTATTGTGTTGTGTAGCAGCCTCAGACCCATGCCAAAGGGGCGGTAGTTGAGCACCCCCCCCCCCCCTTTTGGAGAAGCAAAACGCAAAAAAATGGCAGCGGTTAAGATTATGGCAAAATACTGGAAGACAAACTAATTGTACAGGTATTTCATTGTAATATCTACTTTGTGGCATTGCTAGCTAGTGTTTCTAGTGAAAGGGTCTTAATTGGGTTCCAATTTTCAAATTGCTACATTTTGGAAACATGGCCTATTGATTCTGCAGCCCTAAGGTACCAGCCCAGTGTGATTGCAATCAGTGTGATTGCGGTTTAGCCGCCGAGCCTTTGGCAATAAATACTGACCGTAGGTAAATAAAGGACTTACTTTTTATTTAATTTTATTCATTCCTTTTTCATTTATATTATTTTTGGTCATTTCGATGAACTTCAGATAAAACATGAAGGTAAACGGAGGTTGTGTCGCACGAGTCGACCTTAGATGCCCATAGAATCGACTTCGATTTGTAGGGAAAAAGACTTCTAGTAGACGACTTCGTTTTGAAACGACCGGACACCAATTTATAGACAGAGCAAACCTATACAAGTTACTAACACATCTACTCGACCTTTGATCAATATCGGCGTATACCTCGGTGAATTAAATGTAACCAATGGCCACTCCTTGGAACTTGTGATTGGCAGCCTGACTACCTCAACGTGTTCAACACCGGACTCTTTAAAAGCAGGAGAAAACGAAAATCGTGAAAGTAAAGTAATCGACCGCGAAACGTGAGGATGCATGCATGCAGAAAGTTACGTAACTTGAAAGACAGCTGCTTCCACTAACAAACGTTTTTACCATAAGGTCCATTTCGCGCCGGAAAATGCCAGCGTCTGGCCATTAGTAGATCTCAATCAAGCGCGGAAAAACGCTTTTACCACCATGACCACCAAAATTAGTGTAATGTAATTTAATATAAAGTTGTAAAGCTTCCAACAGCTAGATTTAGGCTTAAGTAGGAATCGTTCCAAAGGCGTCACATTAACAGAGAAATTTCGTTTTCAGCATCCGCCAGATGAAAGCTTTCGGGATCGGCCTTTCCCAGTTTGTTTAAGTTAGTTTTTGACGGCGGGTGACTTCCAGACAGATCGGCACAAGACAGAAAGCTAGACCCATTTTGCCAACTCAAATTAGAATTGTAATGACTTGCATCCTACAGCAATCATTAAGGAGACAAATGAACGGAAAAAACAAATTCTATTGATCGCTAAGTTCCTAGAGCTATATCTACAGAACGTGACTATGGATGTGAAGAAAAGTATTATGTAACGTCTTAAAACAAGCTGCCCTCACAAATGAAGCCTGAAGACTCTGCAAGCGTTTTGCTACTAAAGCACATTTTCCCCCGCAAAATGCAGATCAATGTTTTCAATAAAGGTGCATTTATGGAGGGTTCATTACCAGCAAAGCAATGGGATATTTTAGAGTCAGTGTCTGAAAGAAAGGAAAAGAAAGGAAATTCGCAATTGTCTAGATCTGTTTTGTACGCCAATGGCTCTAAGAACGTTAAGGCTGAGTATGCAATGACAGCGTTCAATTCCAAATGGAAATACGAAATTTTAGTCGTCTTCTATCGCGTTTCTCAGACTACGCAGAACCTGGTCATTTCACGTTGTTGGTGAGAGGACGGCAAAGAAATGAACTAAGATTTATAACGCACGTGTATCGCCATTGTTTTGTTCATTAAATGCTCCCTGATTGAACGGGGGCGTACGTTTGTTCGTATGCTTAATGGCCTCGCTGCGCCGAATGAATTACTTTCTCTGTATTCCTGTTCAATATGTTTCACATCTGGATTTACAATTCCGTTTATGATCTATGTTTATAAACAACTACAATGGAAAATTGTAGTTGAAATTTTGTCCATCCACACTGCACGGGAGAAATTTGAAAACAGCGTTCTCACCCTCGGACAGGAATATGACATGATTATAGTGACGTCATCGTCGTTATCGTTTTTTCTACGAGCGCCGTTTTCAAAGTGTTTCAAGTCTACACGAAAGCGCATAAGCGGCGTTTTAAAATTCCGTCGGCTTGAAAAGCGTTTTCGAAAAGCTCCGTTTTTGTGACGGATTAATGTGCTCCGTTGGGCTATAAAACAAAGCTGCATAGTTTGGACAGGGCGTAACTTTTCTTTTACTTTAATAAATTAATTACTATTTATTCATGAAGTACATACAAGCTATCTGCACATTTGTCCTTAAACCGGTGACCTTAAACTTGAAGTGACAAGCCAGATAATCTCTTTGCTGAACTGTTTTAGCCAGGGACAATCAACCAGATGGTGGCCAGGGGAAACGTTTGAACAAGAAAAAAAAAATTACGGTTACATAACATTGTCTACTGTTCGACACATGACCATACGTGCAAGCAGAAAGTTATGTAACGTAATTAAACCAGCTGCTTGCAAGAAAATATGAATTAAATATAGTCAGTGAGAGAGCCTGTCAAGTGGTGTTTAGCTTATATAACATAATGGAAATGTTCAATATTTTGCACTTTGAGTACTTTCATGAAATTAAGTTGATACTATAACGAGGGGAGAGCTTGGAATTTTTTATGTCAGCTTGCAAACGCACAAAAGTGTTTTTTTTAAAGAACTGATATTTATCTAGATATCTTATGCATTTACAGAACCATCTCCCGCGTTGATTTCTTGGATAAACGTATTGAACGAAGTCGCTAAATATAAACAACGAAGCGCGGAAATGTTGCTGCGTATCATTTTCAAACGATTAACAGACAAGAATAAAACAGGAAGGAAGGTATCTCCATAATGGTTACCATGAGAAATCTGTTACCATTCAGTGGAAATTTTTTTCAAAGCTTGTTTTTCCCGTTTTTTTTTTTCGCGCTTTTTTCCCGCGCTTTTTTATTATTCATTATAAGAACGTAAAGTTTCCATGGTTCAAAGTGCAAAGGTTCAAATTTTATGTGTAAAATATCTGTATATTGTTATATAAGGTTTTCAAGTGGACTACTTGGAAAAATTCAATAAATATAGATGCAGGTAGTTGTCTGGCCTATAAGCGTGCAAAGACAACAGGTAATAGAGTCGGTTTTGTAAGCCTGAGAGCAAAACACCGCAGGCTTTCCGGCCTTAAAACCCAATCATTTTCAATCAAGGTTCCTGCTGGTAGCTTCATTTTCAATTTAGCGTCGATTTTTACCCTGATTAGTAACCAACCTGGTAAGCTGCGTCAAAACTATTTTTCAAATCAGTTATAATTCATAAGATCCTTTTACCCTCACGTGCTAATTCACGTGCCTTTTTTCGCCTCGCGTGCCGTTTTCCTATTTACCATAAATGGAAGTTTTTCCACTCCCTCCAGTGTGTCGCGACTTCATGATCAATTTAATCCATTTGCCTTGCTGCTTCTGTTAGCATGGTTCTACTTCAGGCTTATGAGAAGAAAAACATTGAAAATTCTGATTTCACAAGAATTGATTTGAAAGACCAGGTATATCGGGTTTCGAACCGTAAAGAGGGAAACGAATTTTGATTCGAAGAATTCGGTAGTTTCGAAAAATCGAGTTTTCAAAACATCGGGATCCTACTATATCTTGAAGACTGATCTTAATCTTTTCTCGTTAAGTTTCTACATTTTGCCAAGTTTGTATTCTCACTTGCGATTAGATAGAAAATAAAGATAAAATTTGACTTTAATGACGGGCAGTTATGTTTTGTTTATTGGAACGAAATTTCAAAACAAACAACTGCGATGACAGATTACCTTCGACCTTTTAACAGAAAGAAAGAAAACAACAAGATGTAGCCGGCTGGTTTGGCAAACAGTTATCACAAGTTCAAAGAGCTTACAAGGTGCTAACGCTACTTTGTAAGTCAAAGGATCGTTTTAAAAAAGATGTTCATAGGTGTTTTTTTGCATATTAAAATATCAAATTGTAAGAAAGTAGGATTGCTAACATGCATCATTCATCGGGCACATTGAGGGGTATCGTACAGTATTGGAGATCCTGTTGAGAAGTTTATATTTAAGCAGTATCTCCCGGTGGAGCGGACACCGATTCGAACTCAAGAGTTATATAACGTTTTTATTTAACGTGTGTTGTGTAAGGAGCTAGGTTTGACCATGCCTTCATTAAAAATAGAGAAACAACACGTGCTTAAGGTAAAATTCGAGTTCGTTATATTTGACTGAAATCTTTTTACAGGTTGACCTTAATATTGATCAAACGCATTCAGTACGCAAAAAATTTGAATATTTACATTCAATGACTGAAGGGCTATACAATAAAATGTTGTACAATACTGTATTGAACCTTCTACGCTAATTCCTGCCATCTTCCGGGACTTATTTTTGGGAATCATTTCAATAACTACCCTATATTGGCATCTATAAGTCCATGCTAACCAAAACTAGACTTAACGCAGCAATACGCTCTATGAATAATTCAAACGACTCTTTCCCAGGGCAAATTTCCTTAGTAACACTGCCACACTTTCGAAAATGCGATATTTTCATTGAAATCATGAACGTATTTCCGTACAGTTTCATTGGAAAATTACATTCAAATGTTTAAAGTTCTTTATTCATTTCTTCTCAGGCGAAGGGATGGTTGAGCCTTCAAAACATCGAGCTCCTCGACTTCTGCTTTCACCAATGATAACTGTTTTCGCGACTCCTTAGTATCTTCCACACACGTGTATCAATTTTGCATTTAAGTAAAGTGCTCAATGCGTTCGTTTTCGATGTGATTTTGTTCGGATGATACGCTTTCGTTTTGACGGGAGATCTCTTCTCGTACTGTATACTGTTGAAATAATTCATCCCACGGTTTGTTGATATCTCGAATGTCTTCAAAATCCACACTGTCTGAACGACCGTTCACTTTTCTGACCAGAGATTCAAGACCGCTATGCAACAACTGAACTGTGTTGCTATCGTAAAAGTCACAAAGCAGAATCATAGGTTTATGCGTCAAGTCCAGCGCTTTTTCTTTAAAACACTTCATCTTCTTCTTCCAGCCACCGTGCGTCTTTTGCGGCAATGGAACAAAATAGTGCACTTCTTCCAAATCAATTGACCATCGAACTCTTCGAGGTTTCTCTGAAAAATCGTTCTCGCCTCCTTTTATTTGAAGTTGCTCGGTGTCTTGCTTCGAGATCTCCATAGCCTGCTAACAGAACAGCGAGTGTTAAATCAGAGAATGTGTAGCGCTCACGAAGACCAAGTTTGAATGAATAGAGATTAGGACGCTCGTTCTGTTATGTATATTCAAGTGCAGAGGTCTGCAGGTTTTAATTTTCTACATTCTCTATAGAAGAGTCGTTCTGATAGGCTGTTAAGAATAAACAATTGGAGTTGAATGGCGTTATGAATACATCCCATTTGTTTTCGCTGTCAATTAGACTCAAATTATTTTGAAACCCTGCAAAGTGTGATTAAGTCTTTCTTCCTTTCCACCTGTCCCGCGGCGGAAGACACGGTGCCAATGACGTCAGAGAAAGCGTTTTTTTTTCTTGCCCACGAGTTGGAACATAATACCTTCCCGGCAGAAATGGATTTAATTACCAGGTTATGTTTCAATTTGCTTCTACCAAAACATACAAATTCTACCAATGCGAAATTTTAAAATTCATATTACTTGCTGCATGAAGCACTCGGCCAGCAGAGTCTATAATTATACCGAGCAGGGCCTGAGATGGAACATTTCGATGATATATATAATTTTACGGCCGCGTTTGGTTGGTTGTTCATTTTCTTTGTTGATATCGAAGGATAATGCCCTCTGGTGGGATAAACAGTGCCGTGAAAACATATTAAAAGCTCTATCTACTTAAGAACCGCAAAGGGTAAATTGTTTCCCGTCTTCGAATTAAAACTAAGGCCATCGAATTGAGCACTCATACTGTAATGCACATAGTATATAAATTAAGCATAAACAATACTGTTGGAAGTGACCTCTATTTACAATCAAAGCTGCCAAAAAAATAAAAAAATAAAAAAATGCACAGACATCACAAAAAACACAACTATAGCAAACCAAAGCAAAACAAATCAAAAATGAGGCTTGCACCGAATCAAACAGGATAATTTTTTCCGCGACACTCTAGCGACGGGCTACAGATTAAAAAAAAAGCACCTTGATTGTAGCCTCAAAAATTCTGTTTACACTCGTCTATGAGCTTAAATAAGGATTCAGGATGTATTTAAAGATCATGAGTTTTGAAAAAAAAATACGAAAATACCGAAAACTACACTTTGCTTACCTCAAGTACACGTTTTTCCACCGTTTGGTTCAGTTCCTCTAAGGATTTTCATGTGCGTACTTCGCGGAAATGTTACGCTTACAAATATTATAAAATTTGGCCAGGTTCTAATTTAAAATAACTACATCATGTAGCTATTTTTAGACGAAGTTGACGGATGTGACAGTGAGGTTTATTTTCGTTCCACTAAATCCACAGGAAGTTTCAATCAAAACAGTCTTGGCAAACGAGCTAACTCCAATTTTCCACCACGCGCTCGCAAATTAATATCTCGTGAAAAACCTATTAAACCAGTGGGTACGCTATCGAATTCCCAGTGATTTGATCGCTCATTTCTTTCAAGCCACTTGAAAATTTGCAAATTTGCACGAAATGATCCTCCTGTTTTCTTCACCGCCGTATTTTGTGCTCTCAAGTAGATCGTATAGTCTAATGCGTGTTCAAATTAGTAGCTTTTTTACCCCTTGAATCACCACAAGCAAACAGAAGTTAAACATCCGCATTAAAGGCTGTGTTTTTCGTCAACGAAGACATATCTTGTATAATCAGCCGCCTACTTTTCAAAACACTTATCATATCCCAAATAACGCTTAACATTGCTTTTATTAACTGTCAACTTATTTTGTCACTATTTTTTTTTAAATTCGCATTTCGCTCAGCAGGTATTTGTATCGAGCACTTTCCTTGCTTTTATCGAAATATCTTTGAGTGATGGGGGATAAAGAAACTTTTGCTCCTTTTTTGCAGATTGTGGATTCCTTAAATTGACTCGCATATTCCATTATCGACTTTGTTATAACTTAGCACAGGAGGGGATATAGCAATAAATAAGATAATCTCAATGCAGAACGGATTGATTGATACTAATTAAAAAGTCAGGTTTTATGACAGCTAAAAACGTGGCACGTTAGCCGAGCTCAAAAATTGTAAACACCTTTTCATGCCACGTCGACTCTATGGCAGCCTTGGTTGTAAGGCTTGCCGATAACTCTTTTTTAAGAAAAAAAATAATAACAAGGCGACTATTTGTGAATTTTATGTTTACATCAGTGAACCAATGATTCCGCAGGAAGTAGCACTTAAAACACAAATTTTCACTGATTGTTGGTCTGTAAAATCTTTGCACGCAACTCAAACCATCTCGAAAACTGGGGAAAAAGCTGTGTTCCCTGTAACTCAATAGCACATTTCCTGCAAGCCACATCTTTGTAATTTCCAAAGTTAACAATGCCTCGCTATATTTCTCGGTTTTACAGATTTCGTGATCTCAACTTAAACGTATACTGAAACTGTTTTGTCTGAAACAGAAGTCAATAAACGGATGATATGTAATGTAAATGGATTAACATTAAATTCCGTTTTGAAATAGGCTTTCATTTCCATCGGTGAAGACTTCTATCCCGCATTGCCAATCAATTTAGCATGATAATGTGATGGAAATGTGGAAGCACATTTGTCTTCTTATTATGTGGAGCTTTGCAGTAAAATTTCGCATTTTTATTAAATTCAGAACACTTTTAAATGCCGAAAAAGAAGTTCTGGGAGGACTTGTTCAACTGGCCGAAATATGGAATACTGTAAATCAGCCTGCTTCCTTGGCTCTGCAGTTTAATCAATCTCGCGCATTACCAAATTTATCATGCCAGGAATAGCATTGAACTGAAAGTCATTTGAATAGACTGATGTTTCAGTATTGAATTGTCTTAACGTTGGGATTACATTCAGACAATCAAACAAATATAATTGTCGCTACATCTTAGTTTCGTTACAGCCGGCTTGAACGTGCTTGGACATGGAAGGGAAGAAGGGGTCGCTACTGTTTTCTCATAATTCGAAAGGCTTCCTGCTGTAACTATGACATGCTGAAAGTTTATCATCATCCCTCGGAGACATTTTTCTGTCACAACAGTCTCTTTCGCCATTCTTAAAGTTGTCATGGCTACTCATTTTGACAAGCCAGTTTTTCAAGTTTTAAAACTTTTGCTCTAACCCTTCGTGTTTATGAGATTTTTTTACAGTTTTCTGCGGTAATCGTGGATTGCTTTGGAATGTCACAATCAAATTTTGTTAGTTTGAACGTCATTAAAGCTAGAAGATGCCAGAATTGAGTAGCATAATTTAAATTGGCTAGTATGAAATATTTCATATTTTTTCATACTTAATTTCACAGAGTTCGCAAGTATCAACAAAGTCAACTATAGCCAAGGAGGAGCGAACAACAACAACCAAAAAATACAACTACACGCATAATTCATCTGCGCTCACTCGGGCTTTTTGTTGGAAAAAAACTGTGTTTTCTGTGCCTGCATTTGCCTAATTTTTTTTGTGGAATTATAGGTTTATCATACAACTGTTTTATGTCTTTGTATGCCAGAGATGAAGGTTTGTCGCAAATGTACACACAGGCAACCTAATTGTATTACGTGACATTATGTTGTTCATTTGCGGTACAATATAAGCCGTTTAACAAAATATGAGGAAGCTTCGAAAATTGCTCTAAACGGGTTGCCTCGTCTAAAGAGAAAGACAACCCGGCAGAAAGTATAGCTGGCCTAAATGGCTCCAATCCGCCTCCAGGAACACGGAAACACCAAAATAACGCAGTTAAGACATAACTTAAGCAACTTTTCTTTATAGTTATATTTTACGTCTTGCATTTAGAACAGTTTTCGTCTTATAAACGGTTAAAGTTGTAACACAATGGCCAACAGTATAATGTTACGTCATACTGCGTCTCTAACCTTTCTGTAAACCTTTCTGCTCTTGTTCCATAAACTTTTCAAACTTCGTATTAGTATATTCTGCTTGTTTTACGATCACGTCTAGATACACGATGAGATTTGCGTTTATGTTTCTCTCCATTTGCATTAGATAGCTCAGATTCAGTTGATATGACACATGTTTCTCGATGAAAGATTCACTCATAAATGTTCGCTCATAAAGAGATCTCTCATAAGGTTCTTCGACCGACCCGTTCCCAAAACGCTCGACATCTTTTAATGTAAGTCTACCACGAACGCTGTGTGCATATTTGTTTGCGTTTTGAGCGCATTATACACGGGGCAGTATCTGTGCTGATTTTCAAGCGCAAAAACCTCTCTTCCTCAACCATTACATCAGAGTCAAAACGTCGCGCCTCCGTGTTAAGGACTTAACTGCGATTTAGCAGAATTTCAACTCGGGCGTTTCCTTTGGAAAGCCCTCGAGTAATAAGAAATATTATACGATAAGTGCAGTTACTGGAATGCCGTTACACATGCGCTAATGTTTTTCGCCTTTGTTCTATCGCAAATGGAATAACATTGATATGCAGAAAATGAAAGGTTTTTTTTGTTTGAATAACAGCGAATTATATGATAAAAACTACCGATAAACTCCCCTTCTTGCGTGTAGTTTATCATTCGTGAAATTTACATTGAAGAGACTATTGAAAATTTCAAAACACGCCTTATCTCGAGAAGCCACCCGGAGCAAACATAAGAAAATACCCTCTGATAAATTAGATAAATTAGAAGCTCTAAAACAGAAAAGGAGAACGCGCACAAGAAACCCGTAACACTTTGTCAGGCGATTTCAACTGTCATTTCCAAAATTGGAAAAGCATAATCACGGACAAATGGTATTTTTAGATACAAACACTCAAAGAGACGTCCACTGAAGTCATCCTTGATCTGTTATTGAAAAGGAAAATCGCTTAAAGACGTGCTTGTAAAAGCAAAACAAATGCTTTGAAGAGCACAATAACTACACAGCATGAGTCTCGAGATCTGTCTACTCATTTTAATCAGCCTACACAGGACAATGGTTGCGCCCGGCTTATTTTCAATATTATTTGTATAACTGAGCTTCCAAAAAAGCCAAATAAGCCTGTATACGAACACGATTTGTGATATTTCAGACCATTGCGAGAGACCAATTTCATAAAAAGCCTCTTTACAAAATCCTTTTCTTAGACGTGCAAACATTTCCTTCTAGCGACTTCCTTCTAGCAGTGTTTGACCCTTGGCGATCCTAGAGTTCTTTGCGTATAACACGGGTATTCGATTGCTGGCAACTTATACGTTGACATTCAGCCCCAATGAAAAAAATATTTAAAATAGTAACAAAGTGGCAATCGTAGTAGTAGTAGTAAAATAGTGATAATTATTAGTATTAACTATTATATAATAATTATTTGATTTAGAAATCAGTTTTCATACTTCCATTCTCACTACTTGGAAGATTATAAGAAAGAGAACAAAAAGTGTGAAGAGACCACACTTTTTATGTCCGTTGGTAGTTTGTTCCAAGAATGAATATAGACCTATTTTAAAATGAATAGTTTAAGTAAGTAAGTTAGTTCTCTCAAAATACGCGTTTTCTAACGAACTACTGTCTGACAAAAAAGTCTTAGTGGCCCGATCAGTATGCATTACATTAAAGTCAAAGAAGTTGTGTTAATTTCAAGCTATTTAAACATTTATGTAGCTTTTTAGTTCATTCGCTAATTTTCACAGGAAAAAAAAACTTGGGTGGGAACACTGGTAATAACCAGAAACACAGCGCTGAAATGCTAAGAAATTTGAAAAAAGTAATATTTTATTGCCATGTAATCACAGAAAAATGAATTGACTACCTAGTGCACGTCAGTCCAACGTAATGATACGCAGTCACTGTGTTAAAAACCGTTTGCGGTGTTTAGGCAATGAAAAGACGAATAGGATTTTTAAGTCCACGAATATAACAAGCACCGTGCTCATATTCCAAGCTTTTTGTCATACTTTTGCATAACTCGTTACACGGGTTTTTGAGCTGGAATCGAAATAAGTCTTTAAAAAAATAGAGAAGGATATTACACGTTTGTTTTTATAAATTTTATGTTTTTTTTTCCGCTTATAAACTTGCATATTACGTGCTTATGTAAATAAGGTAAACATGTGCCTCAGTTTTTACTGTCACACAAAAGAAAAAATGTTCCGCGAAATCAGATATTTTCTTCCTTTGTCGATTTCATTTTGTCCCACTTTCGCGGGCTCGTCCTCGTCAGTTCATTTCTTTTATTGCTTGGCCTTTTTCCCCGTTGGGTTTCGTTAAATTTTAAGTTTCTGGAATTTTCGTGACCACGAAACGTTCCCATACGTGGAAATAATATTTTCTGTAATTCATAAATGTTTTATTAAATGAAACCACAGAAAATTTACATTTTGCATTGACAGGATTAAGAGATTTTGAGATATGGCACGATTTGACGCGACAGGTTGTTTGAAATAAGCCTTGTTATTTTCAAATTTTAATAGTTATCTGGAAAATCCATGAGCCACTTTTCAGCGATCAGCGAAAATGCGAAGAATGCTTCGACTTTCGATTTTAGTGGACTTAACAGAACCACTCATCCACATATGAAATAAGACGTATTCATATCTACCTTGGCTAAATATTACTCTATCTGGTTTATTTATTTCGTTATTTTTGTTCTCAGTTCTATTTTTTTCTTTGTTTCGTCTTTGTTTCACTGTTATCTTCATCTCCAATCGAAAGATCATGATACAGATAGAGGGACAAAGACAGATCGTGATTCGCATCCTGTGTGGAAGTTAAGTAGGCTATTTTTAGCACTTTTGTGGGTGCGCCAATTTAAGATAAGCCAAACACGAACTAAATTAGTCTTAACTTGCTATAAAACCGGATCTGATTCAGATAAACGCACAGAAAACTGCGGTGCGTGCTCGGTAACGGTCAGTCAGACGCGACAAACTAATCGACTCGAGTTGTTCAAGAAGAAACTAGTTCAGTCCCCCAGACACAAATGGCAAAGAGATCGCTTTCGCTCCCGGGAAGACCTTCCGGATTTTCGCTTTTGGACGGGAATATGCGAAGAAAAAGAGTTCATTGGTCTTCTGATTTAGAAGAGGTTATATACTTCGCCCCTGACACCGCAGTAAGACGGTACGATCTGTCGACGATGAGGTCTTTCGATCGACGTGTGAGAATTTTACGCTCTAGGACCAGTTCTGTAAACAAGCGACTGCCGCTGAAAGCAGGCCAGACGCTTGCCAGAAGCATCAACGATGCCAATTCGACGTTATTCCGTACCGGAGTGGATATTTTCTCGCATCAGTTCGACAGGTTCAAGAGCAAAAGCGAGAATTTAAAATTATTTGACGATAGTATTAACAATCGTTGGAAGGAACTTTTGGCGCTCTATCAGAAACGTATGAGAGATGAACTCGACAGCCAGGAGGAAGAATGGGTTTGATGAGACTCTGAGTGGGTGTTTGATGCGTACGACGTTGAAAGCGTGTTTCTTGTACAAGTACGGTTTAGAACACGCAGGCGCCTTACCATGACGATACCAACCAAGTGAAGATACGTAGGTTTGCAAACCTTGCCCACACAGTGAGGCAAAAGTTCTTCAATGAAAGTGGACTGCATCAATCAATACATTGATGTGTGTGGGAGAAGGAAGCCCCAAGAAAGACATTAAAAAATTTAAATTTTGAAGAAAGCTAAGGAAGTCAAAATAATGGATTTGTATAAAGGAGCAGGAAAGATTTATATGTAATTTAAATAACTGAGCTATGAGTAAGCTAAGCGACCAAAATAATTATAAACTTCCACTGCGGACTTTATCCCAATTTGAAGTTTTAATTGCTAAAATATCATACGAAACCATTGTAATTTTATACGCCACAGGGTTCTCTCACAAATTCCTTATCTTCAAGGTTCCTGTTTGATCAATATATTCAAAAGTTTGAAGCCTTCCTTTAGATTCGACAGCTTTGTATATTTTCTTACTGACAGTTTTAATGAAGTTCCTTCCTACGTTTTAGTCATTTCCTAAATAATTGTATTCAAGCGCGCCGTCTTCTCGCATTTTAGCCCTTGTAAACTTTACACTGCATGTAATTTTGCGACCAATGAACGACAGAGAAAAATGTATTTTGAAACGAATTTACTAGAACAGTCTGTCTTGTGCTGTATTACTACAAAACGCCGAGTCATTAACAAAGATAAGCAGCTTGCGAAATTTTGTGGCTTCATTCATAATTCACCCTCTATAAAACAACGTTATCACAAAAAAAATGTAAATCATTTAACCATTAGATCTTTAAAGAACTGTTTCCTTAGGCTAATAAAAAAAACGTAAAAAAATGAATTGAATTGGTCTCTGGTTAAAATTAATCGCCATGGTCTGGAAATTTCACGCGAAAAACTCGGATCGCCCCATGCGACCAGAAGACAGCGAACCGCGCGGGTATCGAGTCTATCTTGTCCGCGTTTCTCGCGCGCGATGGCCACTACATTCGCTTCCTTAGTGAACTTTAGGGTCAAGCTCATACAAAACACATTAAGCAGCAAAAAAACATTGAATGACGTAAAACCAAAGCAGAATTTCAAGATCATGGTTTTGTGACTGATTAACCGTTAATTTCTATGAAATGCTAATTTTCGCTTCCGTTCATTCTATTTTGACTCGTCTAGTGGAAGTTTCTCATAGTAAACTTTTCTACGAAGCACGGTCGTCCGACTTTGGAAGGGAAAAATGCCTGATCGATCGCTCTTTTAACCTTCTATTCACTGCTTTGAAACTTCTTATCCTACTCTTCTCAACAAATTTTCAGAGAATTAATTCTAGAGAATTAAAAAAAATTAAAAATCCAGATCTGAGCTGATATGATCCGGGGGTCAAGTTCAAAATAAAACAACGGTAGATCCTGCAGAGAATATCCCGCTGCCAAAGTCTAGAAAATACGAAAGGTTAATTGGAGAGTATGAGCGTAAAACCCTCCCAATAAAGAATAACGTGAACTGGCAATATGTTTTCCCCCCTCAGCAATACCTTGCGTGGTTTTATAATTTCCACTGACGCGTAGTATCTCACCACCCTGGGAAGGGAGGGGAGCGCGGTTGGGGGGGAAGGGATTAAGGTACTACCAGAAAATTCCGTTCGAATGCATTGCCCGTCTTGAAAACCAGGTGTTTTTCCACACAAAATAAGATGATCAGATTATTTTCGGAAACCATAGTTAGTAGTACTAACTATGCGGAAACAAAACCCGAAAATCTGTCATTCTATTTCAGTGCTGACCCAAAAATGAATAAAGCCCTATTTTAGACCTCTGAAATGAGTTCACTTCTCTGACCCTTCATCTCAGCTAACCACAAAAAACTTTCATCTGCGTCAACGTTACAGAAGGGTGCAAACTCTACGATTTTAATGAAAATTATAAATGTTACCGTCATCTAAAGGAATACCCCGTTGTATGCCAGGGTGAAAAACAAACTCCATTTCAGGACAAGAGTTAAACTCTGTGCCCCATTTATAACAAAATCACTCAAAAACTTTTCCTAATATAACTTCGCTTATATCTATTCCTTCGCCAGCAAGCGTCTATAAGATAAGATCTCAATGCAATGTTTTGTTTTGTTTGTTTTTTTACCAATCGTGCATTCAAATATATCTGTAAGGCAAACCAAAAAAGAAAACGTCCCCGGCTGCAGGCTGGCCATGGTTTAGTGTTTTATTTGTCCACAGTTGTTTTGACTTGTCTCGATTGCCATCGTCCTTTGTCTTGGTTCCTTCATAATGTTAAGAATTAGCTAAAAATAGATTCAAAACAATGTTAACGATAGATGTCTTGTCATTTGCCTTTCCCACTCTTTGTGTCAGACCCACTCTCCACCCCACAGTTATTCTCTTTTCCGCGTGACTGATGAAGTGAATTGCTCCAGGGAACCCGGCAAAACAGTCTGTCCTGTTTAGTTTCCTTTGAAACGATGAAAGCGCTTATTATCCATGCAGTCTCTTTTTGAAAGGGAACAATTGCTGAAACAATGGACTCCATGTAGGACGTACTCAGCTTTTTATTGACGGTTAAACAATACATTCTACTACCAAAGGAAGCCCGTAGTAAATCCAGCAGCACTTTAGTTTGTTTTGGACAAGGCATGTGCTGTGTGGCCAACATAGCCGGAATTTGGCTGCGTTCGCTCAGAGCTTCGTGTCTCGCTTGGTCCAGGAAGCGAAGGTCTGGGGTCGAGAAAGTTTAAGACCAAGGTGGACCAGTGATAGGAAGCAATTAAAGCCTAGATACGTGGTGTTACCGGTGACCCCCCTGAGCATATAGTGGTTTGATCGTTGATTCGTTCTTTTATGTAAACTTTTACCATATATGGTCTCATACCAGTATATGTCTGGAGACACCACGTAGCTACCAATTAAAGAGCAAGTACAGCTGTCCACAAACAGCGGGCACATATGACGAACATTATTGAGTTAACAAGTAGTATCTTCGGTCACAATGACGCCTTATCACGACAACCTCTTAATATCTGCTGATTTTGGGTCACATTCGAGGAATTTATGTCAACAACAGTAGTATATATTTGTGGGAGAGGCGGTGGCCACATGAATAGTGCGCTTGACTTCGTATCGAGCGGTACGGGCCGGAGAAATTGTGCTGTGTTTTTGACAAGACACTTGCCTCAGTCACAGTGCCTCTCTTCACTCAGGTGTACAAATGGTTGCTGGCGAATTCAATGCTTTGGGTAACACTGTGATGGACTAGCATCCCATCCAGGGGGAGTAGAAATATTCCTAGTTGCTTCATGCTACAGAAACCGGGATAAGCTCCAGCCTGATAGGTCACTTGGCTCGTATACAGACTTTACTTACCCTCTAGTGGTATGTAATCGATCTCGAGTGACATTAAATGAAACAAGGTGTAGTTTGCAACTACGTGTGATTATCATTTTGATATCATGACGTTGCAGCTGGAATACACAACGGTGAATCCTCCAGTGCTATGAAGGTGACGGCTCCCGGCTCCATCTATTCTCATGTGGAGAAGTTTCAAACTATGTTGACAGTAAGAGTGCCTTGTACACTAGACCTTTTCAGCTTGAGCAGATTGTGCCCCATTTCAGGCCAAGTGATGGCACTCTTGAGAAATCTTGCTGTCGTGGTCTGTTATGGGAAACCAAACCGCCCTAGATCTAGTATTAGGAAGCGGGACAAGCTGTACTGTCTTGGCATCAATGCATGTTAATAGGGAAAGGCATTGAAGTCGGTTCATTTCTCTCACTGGAGACCGGATTGAATTTTCATTAAAATAACGTGCCATAACAGATTATACAAATTAAACAAATTGAGACATTTATTGCCTCTAAGCTTTATTCTTGGCGTCTAAACCGTGTCTGGTGTGCACGTTAACCAGTTCGCAAACTGTAGCCAAGTGGGATACCCAGTTGTGTTATTGTCAACACAATATCTTGTCTCTCGTGATGTTAAACCAGAAGCACAACACCTGATATGCTTCTGGTTAAATCCACAATTATCGAGTTAAGGATTATTAGAGAATGTCAAAACAATGACTTCTTTGAAGGAGAATACTTTTCTAATGTCATTTCGGTTGAACAGTACAGTTTAGACTGTCGTACCTACTGGGGGAACTGTCCCTTGCCGGGTTAATCACTTGACTCTCACACGTTCTCATGGTGACAAAGCTTCCATAGTGACAAAGCTTCACAAGAATTGATTAGATAGTGGTGCAGCACCAAACTGTCCGATTTGACCTGTCCGATTACTAGCAGCTTGTAATCGGACAGGTCAAATCGGACAGTTAAACAGCCAATGAAAATTAAGCACTGAATGCTACTAGCCAATAAAATTTAGCTACCTAGCCATGTTAGCCAATCAAAATCAAGGAGAATTACTCAAGTGAGCAAGTTGTCCAGGTTCAGGTTTTTATTTTCTATTTTGAATGATTTGTATATTGTATTAAGACTTTTTGACAGCTTTAGAAAGTTGAACTTTAGGCGGATGCATTAAACATTTCATTTCTCAGTTTCTCGCATTTTGTTATTGACACAATTAATTGGTAATAGGACTTCGTGTCGTACAATTCACGACAGCCCGATTTCTCCCTGAATTGTACTCCACTCAGTCCTATTACCATTACTAACAACGTATCATGCTCTCCAAACTTCACAACTCGATATTCTCACGCTATGCGTGAAACAATATTTGCGATATTTTTCTACTTATTTACACAAGCAGTATGGGCGCATAGACGGTACATGATTCACAATACACTTTGGCTGATCACCATACATACTAACACGATCAATTTCATTGTAAACCTCAAAATGCCCAGTGGCGTTCATCTTCAAAAGGGCTTCAAATAGACCATCACCAGGTGTCGTCTGAAACTTGATTTGATAGCTGCATGTTGCATTTTCTTTACCCGAAAGAAAATTCATGTCTGTCTCATGACTCGGCAGCTTTTGATGGGCTTCAAAGATAGTTTTTAGCTCCAGCTGATGGCATAGATTGGCTGTTGTGGAATGAGACAACAGAAGTTGGTTTATATGAGTCACTGCCCCCTTGACAGCTTTCTGGACGTGCGGATGGGCTGTGTCGATGGCTTGCCACCTCAAACACGGACAGTAATTGTCTGGGATGCCTGTATCTTCGCACGTCCTGTTATCAGGAAGTGGCTCAAACAGACTTGCTCCTATTCCAGCCGTTTTAGTAGGGAACGTTAACAAATGCTTCATCGTCGCGTAAAGGTCAAAAGGTGACGAGATCATCCGAGAATTCTTCACCAAGGCTGCGACATGTTTCGGATAATTGCGTTTGAACCACGGTGGGAGAGTCAAAGAAAGAAAGGGAAGACGGTGTTCCAACTTCCCCTGCGGACTAAAACGTATTTGCTTATATGTTGGACCATGATCAGACATTGTGATAAATATTGTATCGTTCAAGAGACTCTGGTTTTTGAGTGACTCAAAAAAGGCCAAAAATCCGTTATCCCCTGCACGGAGAAGATTAGCTGATCGATGACACAAGTCCGACAGAAATGTGAAACCAAATTTTCGTTTTCCAGGATAGGATTTCATGAAGCTTTTCAGGTAATTCAGTTGTAACACATACTGTGGCTGGGAGTTTAAGCAAACCCTTGCACCTCCAACTGACCTCTGCCATTCGTACCATAATATCCTTCCATAATGGTCTGTCGGTTGATCTTTGAATCCCTTCAGGCGAAGATGAAATGCTCCTAAAAATGAATGAATCAATGAATCAATCAATCAGTCATTCAATCACTTAATCATTCAATTATTTATCAATGAATCACAGTCAGTAGAACAGTCTGACATCCACTCAGTCGGCAAGCCAGTCAGTCAGCCAGCCAGCCAGTCAGTCAGTGAATCAGTCAGTCAGTCAGTCAGTCAGTGAGTCAGTGAGTCAGTGAGTCAGTGAGTCAGTCAGTCAGTCAGCCAGACAGCCAGCCACTCAGTCACTCAGTCAGCCGCTTAGTCAATCAGTCAGTCAGAAAAAGACACCCAGTCAGTCAATCAATCCGTGACAGCTAAAACAGCAGTACTGTCATTTGTTATTACCTATGTATGGTTGATCTTCACTCCACATAGTGGCAATTCCAAGGTGTTTCAAGTCCTTAAATATAAATGGCCATTCGTCCACGAAGCTGGAATTTTTTACCCCTTTCCTCGCTTCCTTGAAGTTGCAGTTCTCCGACAATGACTTGCCCGTCAAGAAAGCAGACATCGCTGGGGTTGTGTTAGGTCCAACGATTGAATAACTGTTGAACATGATTGAATCTAGTTCGTCCTTTAAAAACGCATATGTCTTAGGTAGCATCCTTTGAAAATGAGCCGCTGATGTCCTGTCTAAAGTCAAGATCATGATGTTTAAGGGTGAACTGTGCGTTTCTTTGCGCTGTGCAACTTTGGCTATCTCTGAAATTGAGGCGTGGAAATACGTTCCCTTGAAGCCACCATTCAGACGAACAGTAACTTTGAGAAAGTCGCTATCCAGGCTGGCCTGCCTGTTCGTCAGGTTTAGAAATTTCTTTTCCCCAAGTGCCACTTCGTAATCAGTAATTCGATAAATAGGCTCTGCAAAGATTTCATCGACTTGACTCCCTGCAAATAAAGGAATGCAACATTGTGTAAAACTAGATCTATCGAGCCTAGAGCAAATGTCCGTTAAGTTCTATACAACAGTTTATTACGCAAGTAGTATAAAGTATAGTATAGTGTGAAGTATGTTTGGAGTATAGTTTTAGTATAGTGTAAAGTATGTTTGGAGTATAGTTTTAGTATAGTGT
>OMLO01001073.1_pt1 | contig 20305 bp, 18 predicted proteins | sample 1674811 | NCBI WGS metagenome assembly OMLO01 (sample SAMN06265003, study PRJEB25207) | coral metagenome | isolation source: Coral host | place: Mexico:La Bocana,Puerto Morelos, Mexico | collected 2008-11-13 | reverse complement strand
GCACAGCCTTCACAAGCTTTGCCTGCATCGGTGGCCTTGCAGCTTGGCGTTGGCGATGCAGTGCTTTTCACTGGCGCAGCAGAATCAGCGCCTCTTTGTGGGGCCGCAAGAGGGCCGATTGAAAACAGCTCTGGAGAAGTCAAGTGGCCTCCAATCCACGGTTCCAACTTGGGGTCAATTGTTTTGGCAGGCTGTGAAGAATGAGAATGATTTGTATGGTCTAGAGAAGTCGATCCAGAAGTAGTTGGTCATGGATACACCGGTGCTGCAACTAGAGTCGATAAACTGACAACTCGTTCAGCTCGAGGCTCTTGGAGGCCAAACACATGGTACTGCTAGATTAGTATTCTCCGCATCTATGGTGCTACAGATGTAGTGAGCGCGGTGGCGACCAATGGTGGACATTTTAGAGCTTGAAGCTGAACGCTGCTCTCTGCGCTTCTGACCATGAACGGGCCGCGCCTTGTCTGTCGGACTCACTTCGTGCACATTGGTTGGCAACAGCATCTACGGCCCCTTTTCAGATGCCACTAATTCAGTTTGCTGATGAGAATGTGTCTTTGCGTTCCAACTTTGGCTCGCTGAAGGTGTGGGGCCAGGTTACCAAGAGATCGAACTATGGAGCTACGTTGAATCATCCAGATAAAGACGACACGTAGAGTTTGAGCAAATAGCCCCCGCTTTGCGAGGCGTGTGTGTGCGCCCCTAGTGACACGGGGCCCTCCTTTTTTTGAATCGAACATGAAGGACAGTGGACAGTTCAGAAGACAATTTGGATGTGTAAGGCAGCCTTTCTCCGATTTCACAATGACGAGTTCCTTGACGGTTTATTTGTTACCTTTGCAGACCAGGACCAGCGTTTCGATGACAGTTTTTTCGAAGACACAATTTCGATTTCCGTTTGAACTTTCGAATATGGGGGGGACAGAAGGCTCATGGAGCTGTGCCCAACGAAGCTCTCTATGGTGACCTTAGGATTCCTGGTCTGATCAACCAGACGTACCTGAGCCAACCTAGAGAGTCATTCGATCAACTAAATACTCTACATAGAGGATTCGTTCATGAAAAAACTTACAATTTCACAAATGTGGTTTTCTTAAAAAATCACGATTTTTCACGGTCATGGCCTTTTTAACGGTCGTAGATTTCTGCTCAGCATTTGAATTCTCAACCATTCACTTTTGATGGCAAGGTTCTGCCTTATAGCCCTAGGCTCATACCATGTGGCTTGAGCCGTGTAAATACAATGTACTTTCCAAACCAGCGTTCTGCAGTTGAGGGTATGGCGTTCCACCTCAATTGAGGTTTAACACTATACCCTCCATATGGTTTGGACATATATATTTTATAAAAAAAAAAATATATATATATATATCGTGTATATATATATATATATATATATATATATATCCCATATCCTTCGAAAAAATCCAGATGAAAAAAACATTCCACGGCTGGCAGAGCTTTTTTATTCTCACCTCAGCTTGTTCAAAGCATCCACCATCTTTGGACCCAGCCCTAGAATCCATCTTCTGAGGGATTGTTCAGAAGCAGTCCGCTTGTGTGTTCCTTTTTTCGTGCGCATTACGCGCTTGACCCAGTCCTCATCCATGCACGTGCTGTTGACATCTGGGTTGAGCCTCGAGTTTCTGCGCTCATGAATGCAATGGTCCAGCAGATGAAATTTGGGACGGGTCCTCCAATATCTCTCTCGCAAATTCAATGACCTCCCAGCAAGGGATATGTACATTGAAAGGAATATAGACCCCACCATTTCCTTGTGGAGCTGCTCCTCCTCTGTAAAGAACATATCGGCATGTGCAAGCATGCCCACCCATGAATCTGCTGCCCAGAGGCAGGTGCACATCTCATTCAGAGCAACCTGCATGCCAGGCTTTGCACTGACAGGTGGATTCTGCGAAGTCTCCTGCGCCAGCCAGCTCAGCACTACGTATGTGTCGAACCCCTTACATTTCAGCTCTGTTTGGTGAGCTTTGACAGGGTGAGGCTCAAACCACGTGACTTGGCAAACCTCTTCAGCTTCAAAGATGCATGGGACAGCGACTTCTCAATGCTGGCCCCAGGAAAGTACCGTTCCCTCACCGAAACTTTCAACGCGGATCCGAGCAAGTCACGCCCACATCCCAAGTGAAAGGCATGAAGAAGATCGACCGCCAGCATCTTGATGCTAAAACCTCTGCACAATGCCAACTCCGGAGTACGCTGCCATGGAAGGGTTGTCCACTCAGTGCTACGCCAGGCAGCATCGTCATTCACATTGGTGTAGGCGTAGTTCAAATCATTGGTGCCCTGGGACGCCTCACAGCGCCAGCAAACCTGGTAGGGGCTGAGCTGCAGACCGGAAAGCAAAAAAAACATGTATATATCTTTTACATATAATATCTATATTCTTGTATTATTGCAAGAATTTGAAAAATGTATTTTCTGTTTAAGGGCACAGCCCAATATAGGGCCATTTTTTTGGTTTCCAATGAGCTAAAAACCATGAATAGGGCCACAAAATCTGGTTCAAGATCGCTGCAGCCGTATGTGGTTTGGATATCGCAGGGGCCCCCAGGCCTGTTCGGTGGTTCCGTTCCAGAGTGAATAGCTGACGAATGTACTTCCAGCCCCCCTTGAAGTTCATGAGGAAAAAATGAAGTTTGAGGGAGCCAGCATCCTTAGTTTGAAGCCATCAAAAAATTGTAACATATGAATCTGACATTTTCCCCTTTTTGTTTTGGTCAAAGACAAAAATGTATATGCGTACAGCTGAGCTGCATCGCCACACCCAGGAATGGCCACCCCATGGTCAGATAATTCGTTGATGGACTCACGGATGACTTTTGCCGCACTTTGCAAGGTCAAATTGACAGCGCCATCATACCCCTATTTGGGGCATTGATGATGAATTTATTCCACACTTTTTTGGTCAATCTCACAAAAGGAAACTTCAAAAATTGATTGATGAATATGGCTGACCAAGACACATAAAAAGTCGAAGGGATTGTATAGTGATCATGAATCGGCTCAGGCCAGCATTTTTCAGCACTGGTGACAGGTCTGGTTGCCAATGAAACTCCATATATGAGCCTCCAAGCGCTTGCCCTTCATCACCTGCCAGCCCAAATGGAAAAAATTGAAAGGTCAGATACTCTGGCCAAACATACATGTAAGTTTTCACATTGAAAAAAACAACATCATTTTTTGAAGCAAAGCTTTCAAAAACAAATAGGCCCAAGGTGCCATATAGGCTTATGGGGACAGACTGTTGAATCAAAGCACCAGCTGGATGGTTGGGATAGTCCAGGAGCATTTTGTGCCAGTATGGTTTTACTTTGTCAAGTCGCACCAGTAGCTTCAGGAAACCATTGTTGATGAGAGCTTCAACCTCATAACTTTAATCAACAATTTTCTATTTTCCCACGGGGTAGCCAAAATCCAGGAAACCACCCATTATAGATCGACTTGTGAATAGAAATATTTACAAACCAAATCAAAATTTGAAAAGTGCCAAGCCACCATCATATGAGGGAGAATAAATGGCCATGGCATTAGCTCAACCACAGGATCACCCTCATCATCATAGCCTGTGCAGACAGGGATCTCACGGTAGACTACTTCGCATCCCAGGCCCAATCCATGGCGTTGAGCAGCTTTGTGAACTCGTCTTTCGCTTTGATCAGGCCTTTTTGGGTGGACAAACGTGCATGTTACGAGGCAAAGTCGAATGCACAGTGCCACAATCATTTGCATTTTTTGAAATATGTTTGCAGCTGAGTCACGCTTTGAAGATTTCCTTAAAGGGAGGCAATATGTTCACAATTGAGTGATCAATTTAAAGTGAAAATTTCCAATCAATCAAAAGATGCATTCCAAGTTTCACTATCGAGGATGGTGCCAATCTCACACGCCTGCTTGATGCTGGAACCACCACTTCCAACTCCAGACGCCAGCCTCCAACAGATCACAGAACACTTGGTCTTTCCAATCTGGATGTCTTCCAAATATGTGAACATTAATGCAGCCCAATGGCACAGACTCCACCCGCTCCACACGATCTCTCCAGGATGTTGATGGCTCTTCATCAGCACCTCGGCAAAACTTCGTTGAGTTCGTGGGCAGGGGTGCCAACATGTTTTGGCAAATTTGTGACTAAGAAAATTCTGGAAGCATAAGTTGGTCCTTTTTTCTTTTGCGTCAGAGCTCAAGATTGTACGAAGTGGGGCACGCCACCCAGCCATTTAAGATCGACTGACCCAATGGATCTCTAATATGTGACACGCACCCTGCCATATACATACAGAACATTTGTGAATGTTTTTTCACAATGAACCATTGTGTCATTCAGATATATAAAGGGTTGTCTTAAATATGTGAGCTGTTTTTACCAGGCAAGGTTAAGGGTGTCACCCCCATTCAAAGCAACGCCCCATCTCCAGAAGTACATTAGATCTACTTACTACTTTCAGCTTGTTTCTTGATTTCAGCTAACACCGCACGGCCTTGAGCTTTCACAAGGCGCATCGCCTTCACCTGCAAAACGTGTGAGGGAAAGGCACTGTCATATGGATCCGCAGGAATGGGTTGGTAAAACTATATGGCCTCAGCATCCAATTCCACCTTCAAATCCTGACAGTTTGCCATCGAAGTCATGGCTTTGAGCCTTAGGGCAAACTTTGGGAGAAGAACCTCCATGTGATTTTTTTACTTGAAAAAACTATGAACTAATGAGGTTAAGGCACTCATCAATGGAATCTTCAGACCGCTTCTTGTACTGTCCCAACGTTACGCGGATATTGTTCTTCAGGGGAAGCTCCAAACTGAGATTGGTGATGGCCGTCATCTCTTTCTTGAGTTCACTGCCTTATTTCAATATGAAACCGAAACATTTGATATGAAATGATCACACTGGATGATCCTAAATTGACATCAAACTTTCAAACTGCGCATTTATCATGTCAAAAATTGAGGACAAAACAAATTTCCGCCTTGAGTTCATCCATGGTTTTTGCCTTCACCTCGTGGACACCGCCAGGTGCAGCTGCAGCCTTCGCTTTGGCTTTGGCCTTTGATTTTGCTGCCCGACTCTTGGCAGCAGCGGGTGCAGGTTGTCCTGCAAAAAAAGGGACTTAAGAAGTCACAGGTTAAGACATGATTTTTTACGTTAGATTAAGAATGGCTATAAAAGGTGTTTATATATAGCTACTATTTTCAAATATATTTATATATATACAAATATATATATATATATAACTCACCTTAAGCCCGTCCTTGCGGTTGTTGTGCTGCGGATGCTGCGGCCATAATTTGATCCAAACCACCAGCAGGCAGAGCTTGCCGTACACCAGCACCAGTAGGGCTATCCAGCAAAGCTCGAATGCCAGCCTGATCTATGTTTGCTCGCAAAGTTGCAGTTGCCTGCTGTTTGACTTCCTCTGTGTCTTTGAGCGCGCAGCTTGTTTGGACCCAATAGCGATATAGACTGGGGATGTTTGGACAGTCCTCGTCCGGCAACCCCCTTTGCACAGATTGCGTCAATCTTCTCCTTTGGAAAACCCCGAGAAACCATTTGTTGAACTGTCAAAAGCTCCCGTTGTGTCCCTAGCTTCGAAGTAGATTGCTAGGAAGGATGCTGAAGCAAAGAAACTTGAGGAGGAAGAGATTGCCAGGAAAAACGCTGAAGCAAAAAAACTTGATGAAGAGATTTCCAGGAAGAAAGCTGAGGCAGAGGAGGAAGAGATTGCCAGGAAGAAAGCTGAGGCAGAGAAACTCGAGGAGGAAGAGATTGCCAAGAAAACCGCTGAGGCAAAGAGACGTGATGAAGAGATTACCAGGAAGAAAGCTGAGGCACAGAGACCTGAGGAGGAAGAGATTGCCAGGAAGAAAGCTGAAGCCAAGAGACTTGAGAATGAAGAGAATGCCAAGAAACTTGATCGGCCAGGGGAAGGGCCACCAGACCGCACGGTGGAGCTTGCAGGATTGCAGGCTCTCATGGCTGGTCAGAAACTTCGAGAAGCAGCAGAAGCAGAAGCAGCTGTGCCTCCACCAGGTGTTGAAATCAGCTGGAGTACGCGCAAAAAAGAAGGTATGAGGCTCAAGCGTCTTTGTGAAGAAAATGCAGACGCTGAAAACAATTTTCCCCACATGGTAAAGCTTTGGCAAGGAAGCAAGGAGGACATGCAGGGGGGGCAATTGGGTGCGTGGGTTGTGGAACATCCTTTTTGGGAAAAAAAACCCCTTACTAAAATATAGGTCTTTCAATCAAAATCTGTTCAATTCATAACGTTTGCCTGCTGCAGGATCGGCGGCAATTGCTACGTCAATGGGTTCAAACAAATGGGGATGCGGCCGCGATAGAGGCAGAGATTGTGGTGTCTAGGACCTTCCTCCTCAAGTTTCTTTGCCTCAGCGTTTTTCCTGGCAATCTCTTCCTCCTCAAGTTTCTTTGCTTCAGCATCCTTCCTAGCAATCTCTTCCTCCTCAAGTTTCTTTGCTTCAGCGTTTTTCCTTGCAATCTCTTCCTCCTCGAGTTTCTTTGCTTCAGCCTCCAGCTCCTCCTCGAATTTATTTGCTTCAGCCTCCAGCTCCTCATCGAGTTTCTTTGCTTCAGCATCCTTCCTAGCAGTCTCCTTCTCCTCGAGTTTCTTTGCTTCAGCATCCAGCTCATCCGCAGCTTGTCGTGCAGCCTCTAGGACGGGCTCTTCCTCAGTAATATTGGGTTTAGATTAATATCGTCAGAGTGAAATTATATAAGATATAGGTGACAACATTTTTGCACATATAAAGCTGAGAATCTAAACGCTGGGATCTAGTCAAAGCAGCAGGTCCAGATGGCGCCTCCTTTTGCTGAGACTCTAACTCCTTGATGCGTGTCATAGCAGCCGTCAAAGCATCTTTCCATGCTGTTTGAACTTGATCAGGTTGGCTGTCACCCAACCTAGAATTTCAATCCAGATGATTCAAGATGGAGTAGTAGCACTAAGACAGAAAAGTAAATATATTTATGTATATATATATGTCGCCGCATGGTCAAATCTTAAGTTGCAAAGCAGTGCATCCAAGGAACATGATCGTCGATGCAGTCGAGATGGAGTCTGGCTCCTGGAATTTTCCGGGACACTGCTTGTTGATGAAGTCGATGGCCGCCTGCAAAGTGGAACATGACCTTAGTATGGAACGTTGCTGTCACAATCAGAAAAATAAATCATATGTTTCAAATATCACAGTTGCTGTTGAACCATTGGCAATCATTGACTTGACGTTTAACGCAGGCACACACACACAACAAAAGTACAGTAGCAAAGCCAAGCCACTATGATTGCTCTTGACTGTCCAGCTGGGTGTCTCCATTGGGTTCACTTGGGGTGAGTTCCTCTTTTTCTTGGTGAAGCTGATCAAAAGAAACCACTGCCTCAGGAGCTGTCTCAGTCACAGGGGCTCGACGTTTCCGTGTGACCTGTTCCTCCTTAGGAGCTGTCTCAGGAGCTGTCTCAACTGGGTTCTTCTCATCATCCTGCTTGTCCTTCTCAACTGGTACCTTCTTCTTCCTCTTCGGTTTCTCCACCATTTCCTCAGGTTCTTTACTCTCATCCTCACGTTTCTTCTTCTTCTTCTCATCAGCATCGCCTGTCTGCTCCGTTTTCTTCTTCTTCTCATCAGCATCGCCTGTCTCCTCCGTTTTCTTCTTCTTCTTCTTCTCTGAATTCTCCTTCTCATTCGCCTCCGTGTTCTTCTTCTCATCATCGTCAGGTGTCTCCCCTTGTTGAGTCTTCTTCTTCTTCAGCGGCTTTGCCTTGTCACCATTCTTTCTCATTCTCAACCTCTGGCTGCCTTGATGAAGAAGACTTGGACTCTTCTACATTACCAGGTGCTGCTGCCGGCCTCTTCTGCGGCCTACTTTTTTTCTTCGGTTGTGCTTCCACTTCTCTATCATCCTTGTCTTCTTCAGCAGTCTTGGTCTTCTTGGCACGTTGTTTTGGCTTCGGTTCAGGGCACAGCTCCTGAGTGATGGAGAGACTATATATATAAAGACACAAAATATCTATCTATATCTATATCTATATCTAAATCTATATATCTATATATCTATATATCTCTATATCTATATATCTATATATCTATATATCTATATATCTATATATCTATATATCTAAATATCTATATCTATATCTAGCTACTCAAAAGAAAGACTTTGGCACATATAAATCAGAAACATCTATAGTGCAAGCAAATGGCATGCAAGGGTTGTGGCGGTTCACCCAAGACATGGACCATGACGGTGAAAGTTTCAGCCTTACTGAAACCTAGATGGTCTTTTACCGCCCAAAATTTTTCCCACGACAATTCAGATATGGGGAAAGGTAAGTCGGATAGTGAGGCCATGTGCTCACAAAAAAAGGTGGTTCACCACAAGCTTGATGCACAAAATGCTGCAACAATTAATTCACAGTCAGGCTCACATATATAGTAGAAAATGCCATATGTGAAATTCACGAAATTCACGGTGTTTTCACGGGCATTTGGGGTTTTTTCACGCGCAAATCACGGTTTTTCACGCTAGATTTTTTTTCACCCCCGATCTAAATGTCCAGAGTTGCAGGCGTTGTGGAGAATTCCACTGGCGCCAGATTAATTGCACCATCAATAGCTAAAAGATTCTAAAAGCTTTTCAGGGCATGCTTGAGGTCGAGGTGCTCAAAGATGGTAGCCTCATATATGTACATGTAAGGCCTATGATGAATGCAGAGACACGTACATACATATGTGTTTTCCGGTTGAGGCCACGACCCAACGACCACGAGGAGCAAAGTGCTTGCAGCCATGCAGATATTTGAGGACTGCCGGGATCTCTGCCTGTGGAAAGTTTTCAGAAACACATGAAATGAAAGTGAACAGTCAAGAGACAGATAGTTGCGATCAAAGTACATCACACCACATATCACCAAGACAACGGAATTCAGCGCCACCAAGTAGACCAAAGAACCGTTCGAAAAGCTCTGCATCACCACATAGCGGATCCAGCTCCAAGGGCTCTCGGGGACCAGGTAGGGCCTTCGAACAAGAAACATAACCTTCAGTTTTGCACAGACATGACTATTGAAACATTTGTAGCAGGCCTTCCCAGGATTGCCAGCAGCGATATCAGCGATGAGGCTTCCAAACTCAGGCGTGTATGCCCTCGGCAATACAATTGGGAAATTGAAGGCAAACAGCATATATCAAAGGTACACATCACCAACTCTAGCAGAAAAGCTTTGATTGTGGCAAGTCACTGGCTGCCTTTGAGACGAGAAGGCACATCACCATGTCGACGCTTGCCATGTTTGTCTATGTATTTGCGAACCAAGCCTTCCCGGGCACCTGGAAGATTACGTAGCGCTTCACGACTAAGATGACCACCTCCAATTGAGCAAATTTGAGCAAATCCAAAGTCTCTGGAATTCAGCAAAAACTGAATTAAGAAAGGGAATTTTACAAAAGATGCCGTCCCGGCCTTTTGCAACCACCTCATTGAACAAAGCCTCGCAATTTGACCACAATCTATGCCTTTTTGCAGTAGGACCATTGAAGGCACCCATCCAAAAGCTTCCGGTGAATACCTCAGCGCTATTTGTTCAACACATAAAGACAAAAAAGATTTCAATCCTATATCGCACAGCTTTCAAACACATATTGACCGCTGTTGGATTCTCATGAATGTTTTCCACCCTTTAATATATTTGATGGCATTTTGTTTTCAAACCAAAGTATTTTGCCAATCTTCAAGATGTCCTGAAAACATGGATGGTGCGGTAAGGCGCTCCCTTCAGGCTGTTCCACAACCCACCTGATTCCTTTTGCGAAACACAATATAATCAGCAAACTTAGCCGAGAACAAAACAAGTTCCCCAGCTTCACAAAGGTGTATCCTTGGTTCCCCAAATATTCATTGAAGATGTTGCGGCCATGGGTGTGGTAGGACCTTAGCAGATCCAATTAATATGAACTGGAAACCAGAAACACTTGCACAAATCAAGCGGGATTGACTGTGCAAAATTTCATTCAAGCAACATTTTTGTGAAGCTGTTGCAGCATATCCCAAAAACAGCTATGCCACCAGGAGCGGTGTTCCAGATTTCTCGACACACCAACCTTAGCACATATGATGGCAATGATGAAAATTTTGAACTACTTTAATTGCTGGAGTCACAACTGCTTTAAGTTCACTGGGGGAATCACAATGTTGGAAACCCAACCCCAAAAGAAATGTAAACGTAGAATTTGAACAAGTAACGCGAAGCCATGAACGGAGGACATGTCCATCAAGGTGGTATATTTGATGTCATGCGCCGAACCGATAAGCCCCCTTTGCCAACATGCCAGGCTAATCGCACCACTGCCAGCAAACACTTCCACAAAGTTGTTCACCTTTTCATTGCTTGCAGGAGCCAACTTGTCGTTCTGGACGAGGAGAACGATGAGCAAGATGAGCACCGCAGGCGCCCTCCATCGCAAGAGATCGTAAACAACCATGGTTGTGTAAGGATGATGGTATGATGTCTCAAACCATGACACAATGAAGTATACAGGTAAAATTAATACATCTAGATTTATGTGTATGTTTTCAAATTCTCATATATATCTTCATTGTACGTGTTTGGGCCGTGGGCTGCATATAACACTCAAAGTCATGCAGTCAAAGTCAAATGGGTACCATGCCTCAAAAATAATCATCCAAACATCCAAAGGGTCAAGAAATGCAACGTTCAGTTGACTCAGTTCATTTTTCACCCCAAGCGTGCACACACACATACATGCCAAGCCAATAGCGATTCCACCTCCATTGTAATTCGATGGCATCAGCATGGCCAATGCGCGAACAAGATCAAATTTGTACCATGTTTTTTGACATGGCCAGTCAAAATAATCCACCCAAAGCTATACTGAAAGAAGTATTTCCCAGTTATAACTAGAATATTTTTAGAATATCAAATACATACAAACCATCACATCAATATCTAAGACGCCCATGGGTGAACTTCCGTGCCTTTTGGCGCAAACTTACGTCGCTTTAACTCAGATAAAGGCAGGGAAGCTAAAAGTTTTTTTTGGTATCACTCAGGTTCCAGGCATTCACAGCCTCCTCCCGAGATGAACCGCCCTGGATTTGGCCATCTAAAAATTTCTTTTTCACGGCCGCAAAGTCACCAGGGGCATATTCAACTAGATTCGGTGTTTCAGAATCGGCTGTAGACACCTTCACATCCTTCACCTGCGCAGGACCCCTTCTACGTTTTTTCTTCTTCGCATTCTTGCGATCTTTGGGGCGGCCGGCAGCCCCAGCATCATCACCTTTCTCCTCTTCACATTGAAAAGCATTCTTGTACTGGGAATTCTGAGCAAATGGCTCAGTCTTTGGTGCTTTCAAAGCCTCCAGAACCTTAGATGACAATCAAGCAACCCAAACAATTCATTTCTCAATATATTGAACATCCTTGAATTGTTGTCAAATTGTTTGTTGATACATTTTGACAAGTAACATGCGAAGGTAGCTCATATTTCTTGTCCAAAGTAGCTTTACTACGCAAAGCACTCTCTTGGGGCACTGAAGGGGTCTGTTTCGATTCTGCGGTAGATTCAAAAGCTTTCTTCAAAGACATAGCCACTTTGAGAAGATCAGATTGAGTCCTTTTCGGACACGGGTCTTTGTGGATATCAGACCATGTCTCCGATTGAGCATCCAGCCTGGAAAGAAGCTTGTCTCGACTGGTTGGCTGAGGTGTCACAACACTGCAGTCCGAGGTCCCAGAACCCAATTCAGATAATGTATCGACGCAAGAAGCATTTTCATCATCAGATTCTTCAAGTTCATCAGGGTGAGGTGCTGCAAATTCCTTGGATTAAAAGATTGAGATGCACCTGTTTTTTCAAAAAACAAAGTATGAATGCAGCTGATTGAAAAATTGAAGGGACAAGGGTCAAAGCCCTTTTGCCTCAACTCTTCCTTCAAGTTGTTGGTCCGAGGCTGCTTTGCAGTTTTGGCTCTCTTGGCAAGTGTGCGGAACCTCGAAACCTGAGATGTGGAATCAAAGGGGAAAGGTACTGCTAGTATATAGATTTGCAATAATAAATGCTATGGAGGGGCCAGCCCTTTAAGGGCAAGCCCCATTTTCAGGCTCCATTTCTGTACACTATCCATTTCTTTGGTGATGCCTTTTGGGAAAAGCCGGCTTTTCTCGAAAAAACCCACGATGCAAATCTTGAGCAAATGGGAGGAAAAGCGACCTTTCCCCTCGGTCGCCAACATCACAGCATGGATGGCCTGCAGGGTCACAAAACAATATCAGTATCAAGTGAGCGTTGCAAAAATTCACTGTGAACGAAAGCAGTTGAAGAAGAAAATCATGAATTTAAGTATACCTGCAAACCCCTGCCTCCACATTGACTTCCACATCTTTCAAGCTGGGCTTGGCAGACTTATGGAGTTTGCCCGAGCAGTCAATTAAGAAGCTGAAGCCATTGTTCTTGAGGGATGGAAATTTCTCAAAGCACTCTATATAGGTTTTCACCAGCGATTGATCAAATGCTTTCGGCATGGCAACCGATGGATTGTTGAAAGTATGTATGTTGAAGTACCCTGTGTTTGTGTGTGTGTGTGAAATCTTGAGAGCACGATATCTATGTACGTATTCAAAGTGGCGACAGTTTCAAAATTCGACACATATATATTACAAGTTTTTCAGAAAGAAATATCACACATGGTATTGATATGCTTCCCCTCAAAATTGCTACGGCGTCAAAAAAGCTCGAATTGATATCTTGAAAGAATTAAATACATACAGCTCACCAAAAAAAGGGGCCTGGTTTTGCTGAGGTTGGCACTTTGCTTGATTTGCCAAAGTTTCATGAAGACCTCGAGGACAGAGCATATGGGCGGAGGCTACACTAGCATATGGATGGTGTCAAAGATCCAAATGATTGAGTTCCAGGCCAGTCAGGCTGAAATCAATCATACAGGACCAAATAAGGGGCCTCACAGCACAAATTGTTCTGTGTCAAATTGTTGCAGAATTACATATACTGGGGTCCCAACTAGTAGACTGACCTCATTTTTCAAAAGCCATGACGAAGTCCAGAAAGCCATCAATAAAGGCCTCTCATGGGTGACCATGGCTTTGCTGGCTCTATTATAGAAATCTATCGTATATTGCTCGACTGGATTTGAAACTCAAGTGTATGGGTGGCAGCCATTCTTTTGCAGCTGTAAGCGCAGGCGATCAAAAACAGATATGCCAACTTCTGGTGGGCAGTCTTTTTTCATCCGAAAAAATCATTATATACAGATATATGTATATATTGTTTCAACAAGAAACAAAACCACCAGAAAAAATATCACTAAATAAAAGTCACATATGTGCAGGTTTTAACAAGTACATATTTCCATTCACATTGCACCCACCATGTGTGACACCTCATATACATAAATGGAGGGGCAAGGCCAAAACGTAGAAGATGGCAAATCAGTGAATCACGTGATATTTCAAGCTTTAATTTTTCAAGGCCCCACTCAAGTTTCAATTCTTTATTCGAATGGCGATGCCACCTCGTCATCATCACTGCTGATATCATCGCCCCGCTTTTCTTTGGGGGCCCTAAACCTTGATGGCAATGGTACAGGTCCGCCACCACGTCCTTACATAAAAGAAAAATCGACACGGTAGATTTTGAGGATAGAATTGGGCAATCCTCAGGAACAGGGTCTGGTACGTCTCGGGCAGGTGGTACGTCTCGGGCAGGCCTAGCTTTTGATTTTGCCACTAGCATAGGGCGAAGTTCCACATGAGGTTCCACAGGTTCAGGCTCCTCAGGTTCCGTATATCAAGCCCAAACATTTTAAAAACATCTTTGGAGCAAAATGATACACCCCCACAAATCACCTGTCATACCGTTTAGCTACACCCCCGCAAAAAAGATACGATATATATAAAGCTTCTATCTCCTCTTCAACCTCCACATTCTCAAACTCAGCCATAGTGCAGCAACCAGCCAGGCAAATCGAGTGAGTGGCCAATATGTGTGGCACAAATTGCGATCTTTTGAGCCGTGATGAGCCAAGAAACATGTGTATTTGCCTATTTTACCTTTCATTTCTTCAAAGAAGTACCATGATATATAAATATATATGTATATTATAATATAATTAGGTGGTAAAAATGAGATTCGTCAACTGCACAGACTGCACAACTCAGATAGCTCAGATCGTGCCTCACGATGTGGATCAATGGCACGGGCAAAACCGGGATGGAGAAAAATCTACCGTGGGTAAATTTCATTGATGTATTGATCGCAGGTGGCAAAAAATCTTCTTTTTTTTATAGTTTGCACGTATCATAGGCATGTGACTTCATTAAAAAAAAAACGCTGAGTTGATGAGACCTTCTGTGTTTGGTTGAAGCCTGTGAACGCCCCCTTTTGGGCAAATGTTTTCACTACCTGAATATGGCTGCAACGGCGTCGCGGCATGGTTTGTTCAAATCCTCAAAAAAATGTTATTTCTCCAGTGGTGAATATGTGCAAGAATTCATGGGAATATAATGGAATATAAATGTATATATATATATATTTTTTTTTTATATATATGCCGTGAATTTCTTTGCTATTATTTGTTTTCTGTACTGAAAACAAATAGCAAAGCATGTTCACTTCACAATCCCTTTATAAGACATATATTTGCACTAAACTCACTTCTGGGGCTCTGCAGCAGTGCTTTGTTCACAGCATGATCACAGCAGGTAGTCAAACTGCAGTCGTTTTCAAAAATTCACGATTTTTCACGGTCATATGGGCCATGGGTCTTTTCATAGACAAATAGCCCAACGCAGCACGTGTGACATTTAGTGCAACATACGACGGTCTAGGAAGAACCTCATTCGGAATGGCAGCAGGCTAAGCCGGGCTGGGGGCCGACGCCGAACGCGTCCTGAGGGTGGAAGGCCTTAAACCCCAGTCCCCCCAGTTAGACCCTAAAGGATGCAGGCATGTGTTTGGCTACAATGTTGTTTTGTCACTTTAAAACCCTTCCCCCACTTTAGTCCCCACCCTAAACCCCAGTCCCCACCCTAAATCCCACCCTAAAGGATGCCTTTACATATAAAGACATTGTAAACGTCGTTAAAATGCTGTTCCTGCCGTGAGAAAGTATATGCTTGTGTTTGAAAATGACCCCCGGGTTTTGTCTTTGTGTTTGAACATGACCCTCACGTGTGTTTGGACATGACCCTCGGCTTCTTGGGGCCCAAAAGGATGTCCCTGGCAGTAAAAAAGGGTTCTAAAGTGCTATGTGTTTGAAAATGGCCTGTGGAATGTGTTTGAAAATGGCCCCCCTGCTGGCCAAGCCCAGAACCGGATGATTCTTATCCGGCAATTTTCGATGAGCGTATCAATTAAATGAACCATCTTTCTACTACATCATCTAGGCTGGAAACAATTTGACTAAAATTGTTTAAACAGGCCTACATGATACCGTTCGAGTACGCCTCCTTTACCAGACAAATCAATATAACGGTCATCAGTTTGTCTGTGTGTGTGCGTGTTTTTAAAAAAAATTCAAGTTCCTGGACAAAAGGTTCGAGGATTTTGAAGTTCCAGCCTTGTGTTGAGTCAGTTTTTTTTAGTTACAAAAAGTGATAAGTGAAACTGCTTTCCGACCAGATTACCGCCAGCTAGTTCTTTAATTTTCGGGCAAAAAACCACGTTTCCAAGACTTCCTACCAATCCCCACCGTTTGCTGCCCAAAATGTATTGAACAGGTCTTCCGTTGTGGCAGTGCTGCGGCCTGTCCCGGCGGAACACCAGGGTCTTGCTCTGGCGGGTTGGTCGAGACTCCCTGCTCAGCATGCCCTGCAGGCACGGAAAACACAAAACATTTTTTTGCAGTGGTGTGTACAAAACAACGCCCCATTCGTTTCAAGGATTAAGGATCAAGTTGCAACTGATTATTTTTGTGGAAAACACGGTAAATCAGAGGGCGGTTGGTAGTCACCAGGCATTTTGACATACCAAAACACACACAGACACACTAGCAAAACTTGGTAGTCACCGATTTTTATCAAGTGGCACTGGAACCCAGAAAATCCAAACAGGTTGACTGGTGGTGATTTCACTGACCTTTTTGGTAAAGGTTTGGGAGATTTTCGAATCCAATCATTCATGCTGTTGGCAATGTGTAAGCCATGACCCATCAGATGATCGTGGCTTAGCCTCTGAAAATCAGCGGTTGGAAGATGAAATTTCCTTTTGGGATAATCATGGGTTATGTTAGTTTCAGGGACGGTAAGTCACAAGGGCTTTGATTCCCACAAATTGAAAGGTTAGGATGATGCTATATCTTTTGGATGCGAGTTTCGCAAACATTTCTAGGCGAGCTTGGGGATCCCCAACTACTAAGCCAACTCACATCCTGGGGGTAACTAGCATCCCAAATATATCTTTGGACTTGGGATCTTGATCGGATGATTCTTCAAGTTGTCAGTCGCGAAATGGATTTTCCGAAAAGCATCATTTGCTGTCCCAGTTTAGATCTTCAGTGAATCTTTAGGATTTTTTTTGGGTGTGGATTTGGGTTGTTGACATCTCAATTTGAGCTTGATGGCCCAGGTGAGACATGGACCGGCTCAACTTGTGAAGATTGTGCAGGATGGCGTCAAGCAATCTGGGAAACTTGGTGAAAAAAGCCAGTGAGAAAAATGTTTTTTCTCCCCCGACAGCGATAGCTGTGGGTTTTTTTGAGCTGTAGTAAAGGTTTCGGAGCAACATTGCTTCCAAGGTATGGTCTCGCTGCTGGGGATACCGGGGTGAATGAGTGATGTATATTCCTTGCAGTTCTTGGGATACCGGGGTGAATGAGTGATGTATATTCCTTGCAGTTCTTGAGCGTATATGTCCCATCAAGTTTAATTATCTTACAGTAAGGGTTGGAAATTTTCTAAAACCAGAATAAATAGATAAGTATAGAGAAGTGAAACCAAATTAATCGGCAGATAAATGAGTAACAAGCAAATAAACACATGAATCAAAACATAGATGAATAGCGAAGCTAAGTTTCCATTTGAATACATTAGATAGATAGATATGGATAAAAGGCAAACACAGACGACATAACCAAGTAGTTGAATATGAGTGTAAAGTGTAAAGTCTTTTATTTCCGAATGATTGTAATTGGCATCATTGTGCATGTATTTGAGGATGACCCTCTATCTCTCTCAATGAATGTGTATCTAGATTAGATTGTTTATTCATACGGATATTCATATCCATATGGGTGTATCTGTAAAAGTGACTGTATATGTACACATTTTTAGTATTTCACTCAGTTTTTACAGACATATCCTTCCATGTATGCATAGACTTCTACCTGGCTATGTGTACCTATTTCTATTCACATATTTATATGTACTATTATCAACATACATATCTAATATCAATATCTTTTTCAATTTCTAGATCTATATTCTATGTCTCTATCTATATACTATGTCTCTATCTATATACTATGTCTCTATCTCGATAGATCTACGTATATCTAGATCTATATATCTATATCTAGATCTATATCAATATATTTATATCAATCTATCTATATCAATCGATATTTCTCTATCGATATGTATATCTATACCTTCATATCTACATGAGTCCATACTGTAATATATTTAGTATTTCCAGTATATATTAACAACATATCCATGAGAAGATGACATTTTCGCCTTGACTTTCCCATTTTTGGCCGACTTCCGCGAGATGTCGAGACGACTTATGCTGAGGGCCTGGCTGTTGGCGGGGTTTTTGTAATGCTGACCATGATGTACTACTTAACAACGTCCAAGGCTCGATCCGAGATTCGATGAACCAAAAATTGGGGGTCAGTGGAGTCAGTGATTCAGTGGGGTGACGATGTGACCTGGAATGTTTTGGCGGGTGGATCTGGTGGGAAGTGACCTTTTTTTTTGAGTGTAAGGCGGTTTTCCCTCAAACCAATGTTGGTTGAAGTTGATCTAGTTCAAACGAATTTAGGCCTTCAAGATTTACATGTAATATAATACTTACATATTATATATATACACATAAATTATGAATATATGCATACATACACAACGTCTTGAAAGTGTTTGTTAAATGTTGGTTTTAAGTCAGTCTCGTACAGATTATCTCGGAAGATACACGCCTTTGGCAGCCAGCAATGGAAAACATGATCCTTTACCAAGCAGAATGGTTGAAGTCAGAAAACTTGCATCATCCGATAAAGGGGAACGTCATATAGGGGGCAACCCCATAGGTTCTAGGCTGGGGTTGGGTTGCGGAGGGCTCCGAAAGAAGTATGGGAAGGTTTGCCTGGGGTGTTGGAGTTGTCCCGCGCTTTTGGAGGGTTGCCCTTTGGCTTTTTGAAAGTCGAAAAGGAGGGTTTCAGGATCAGGAGTTCCGGAAGGCAGCAATTTTATGATTGGAAGGCCTTCCTGACGTATGATTTTTTGGCAGCTTTGAGTTGGGTTTCAGGACTGTTAGGGTACAATTGGACCACCGAAATCAAGTTGTGAGCTGTAGAGTTGTGAGTTTTTTTTTGGGGGGGAAGGTTCGGGAGGTTCTAAGTAATTTTCCGATTACACATAATTCCGCTTTTTGGGTGGTTTGCAAAAAGGTCCTCGAAGGGGCAGGGTTCCGATGAGGTTTCCCGAGAGAATTCCAGCGGCTATAGGAGAGAACGTTGCGGTAGGTTCGGAGGTTTTGGGGATAGAAAGGTTCTAGATAAAATTGTGGGAAGGTTCCGACAAGGTTGGTAATAAAGAAGAATTGTCCAATCAATTTTGATTCCATACTGCTCCGGTGGGGATATCACCTGAATTGAACTGGAAGTTGCCCAGAATGCGAAGGTACACCAGCAACTAGAACACAAGTATATATATATATGTTACTATACAGCACCTGGAGATTGCAACGGCTATGCAAAAGCTATGGGGTAAAGAAAAGCAGTGTTCAAGTGGACCGATAAGTTGTTCGTTTTTCAACCTCCACTGTATGACTGGGTGTCCAGGATGTACTCAGGTCATATTCATGGAACTGAAATGGAGTACCCTCCAAATCTCTGGAATCTTGTAGAAAGCGATTCACCTTGGCTTTTGTCATGCCAGGTGACAGCAAAAACCACAGTTCTCTTTGCCACCACCGCCTCGTTTGGGATGCTGGTGATGTCAATGCAGAACATGGGTTTGATTGGTATGATGACAGTGGAGTGGCCAGTTTCACTCGATGGAATCTTCAGCATTTGTAAGTTCCTCCTGCTGGACATCGACGCCTATGGTTTCAGCTGCATTGCAGGCAGGACCATGACGTCCACATCTCGGATGATCATCAGTGGGTGTCGGGCACCGGTTTGAGATTTGACATGAACATGTAGGAACCATACAGCCATACCCCTATCTTTTCTCTATGCTTCGCACAAGTCAGACATCTTGTTGTGATTTGAGGGCCATCATTTTGAGATACACCGGTACCGCAGGATACATGATGATACACCAGCTTAATACACCTTAATACCCTCGATTGTAGAGCGCGAAAACGACCACTTCTCCGCTGGACACTGGAAATGTCCATCTTCGGACTGGAACACAGGTCAGTCCGAACCCATCCGCTATCTCCTGAGCGCCTTGATCTTCCCGGTGGGTGTGGCTTGGCTCGTCATTTGCTGGGGAGTGTCCAAACTCTTTGCACAAGAGTACCACTGGAATGGATCAAAAGTCGTTAGCTGCATTGGTGCCTTCCTTCAAGTGGGATTTTCCACCATGAGTGCCACATCCTTGGCACCAATGATGTGCTACAAACATCCCAATGGCCTGCGTAGCATTCTGAAGTATCCTGGCGTTCTTTGTGGCAGTGCGGATCATGATCTGATGTTGGTTATGGGCTGGATCTTGTTGACGGTCTTCGTGTTGGGTTTTGTGGCCCTGTGTACCTATGCAGTCAGTATGGATGCTCGGCGTGCATCATTCTTTGGGAAAACCGTTAAACGAAAACACCCCTGGAAGTCGTCGCCAGTGCTGTTTGATCTCCTCCAAGATCTTTTAGATTTCCGGTTTCCAAGAATCTGGTGAAAAGGTTGGGATTTGGCGACTGCCACTTGGTAGGTGCCAAAATGGAGTGCTCAAAGGCAGGATCATCTCGTGGCGGCCGTGCGCTTCTTGGTCTTCCGTTTTCGATTGGACAGCTGGTGGTTTGGAGTGCCACTGCTGGTTCGAGGTCCCTTGATCAACTTGCCAGTGGTCTTGGCCAC
>OMLO01001072.1_pt1 | contig 20306 bp, 25 predicted proteins | sample 1674811 | NCBI WGS metagenome assembly OMLO01 (sample SAMN06265003, study PRJEB25207) | coral metagenome | isolation source: Coral host | place: Mexico:La Bocana,Puerto Morelos, Mexico | collected 2008-11-13 | reverse complement strand
TCTGGCTAAGATCTTAGTGTTTCACCAAAGTGGAAAACCTGTATATCATGACTTGGTCTGCTAAACTTAACTTAAGCAGTGGCCAAGGATCTTGTTGACACTTGACAGTGGTTGCTCATTACAACATGTCTTGAGGTGATAACTTAACTTGAGCTGGCTAGTCACTGGGCTGATGTCTTAACTTGGCATTATCTTGAAGAAGCATTGAGAAAATAATGTGTATCATGCCTTGGGCTGATAACTTTAGCTGTGAGCAAACCCTCAATGAGACTTGATGTTGGCAATATGCCTTTGGGCTGAAAACAGGTGAGCTGCGACAACCTCACTAGTCTATACCAGACTGGATCTGGAAAAAAAACTTTACATTGGCGCTATACATTGGGTGATATCATTCAACCTGGATACGATATAGAATTTTTGTGAAAAGCAACTCAGAATCCTTCCCAGACCCCAACACTTACGACCATAATGATTTTTTGTTGATTATTTTTGGGGTTTAGCAGAAAGAGTCTGGCGTGTTATGAACAATGAAGGTCTGCAATAATAAACGCGTGCGCAGTTCAGTTGGACTATTCATAAATTGAATGCAAACTGCAGCTCTTCTTTAATTGCCACCATTCAATGTTGAAAACCAAATGAAAATATGGTGCATTTAAAACATGTTTCTTGCCATTCGAACGGTGTTTCCAAGTACGTACACGTCGTTTCTTGAATGATTGCTTTTAATGAAAAGCTTAACGATGTTTCACTCAAGAGGTCATTTTTTGGAAATCTCTTTAAGGACATTGTCAACATGAAAGCGGAACCATAATACCGCTGAATAGAAAAAATCCTATGGACAAAAAACTCCCCCAAAACATACGTGAAAAAAGCGGATTTCATCCGCTGAATTTTGCAACAACCACTTAGACAAAAACTTGCAAGAAAAAAAGCGGACTTCATCCGCTGAATTTTGCAACAACCACTTAGACAAAAACTTGCAAGAAAAAAGCGGAGTTCATCCGCTGTATTTGCTGCAACAACCACTTCAGGATGATTCGAAAACAGCTTCATTTTTTGATCTCAAGGCTATGGAATGCTGAGTGCCAAAGATTCGCAAACTCGCGTAAACTTCAATGACTTAGCTCACGTCCAATTCGTCGTCCTCTGGCATTTCCTCTTCGCCCTCTTCACCATCATCTGCTTCTTCACCTTGAACGGCAGGCATGTCAGCTTGCATCTCCTCTGCATCTGCAAGCTCGGCAGGCTTGGAACTTGCAGACCCTCCACCCTTGGCAGCTGCAGCACCTTTCTTGCCATCATCACCACCACCTTTCTTCGTCTCCTTCAGGCTGTTGGCTGCTGCATCCAGCATGGAATCCTTTGGATCAATGGAAGTCACAGAAACTAGCAAAGGTGACAAACTCAAAAAACTGTATGGAGTGTTTCTGAATATCATAGAAGTGTCGACCATAACTTGGACATCCTGCGGCTTGGTACCCTTCTCGCACTCGCGACGTGCATGCTCCTTAGTACATGGGAATCGTGACTTCCAGTGACATCGATGATAACTCCAAAAGTCAACAAACTAAAAGAATATACTTTCAAATTCAACAAAATCATAGATGACATCTTTCAAATTGACCTGCAAAATCAGCAAAAACTGCTAATGTTTGAAGATAAGAATCACAAATCTCGTTCTGCTTCTCGTGGCTCAAGCCTTCTCTGTGCCGTACCTTGCTAGAATGCAAAAAAGATCAAAAGAACTAAAAGGAAAGTCATAGAAAAAACATTTCAACCTAGAGGATGCTAGAATCATCATTGAGAAAACTTCAAGGAACAAAACGATGACGCAACGGATTATGTAAATCAAGGTGCGTATACCAATTCGCGCCCCGGTGGAGTCACCTTGATGCCAAAACGTTGTGGCTTCTTGTAGTAGCTCTTGTGTGTCTTGATCACTTCCTTGTCAGCAGCTGCTGGACGCTTCAGAGACGCAGGACTGGCACTGGGTTTTTTCGTGGTCTGCTTGGCTTTGGCTTTCCCTTTGGCCTTCGCTTTGGCCTTCATGGCCTTCATGGGCTTCGATTTGGCCGCAGCCGCATCTCCACCAGCACTATCTTGTTCACCTCCACCATCTTGTTCACCTCCACCTCCAGTGGGTTGTTCTTCGACTTCTCGATTTTTTGGAGGCGGTGCCGTGGCAACTTCACCAGTGCTCCCACTTGCAGGGGCCTCGGCATCTGAAAGCTCAGTAACGTCCTTCAGCGGCATTGCACCTTCGCCGCTGCCCTAAATTTCAATCCAAACCTTGAGTTTCGAAATGCCTCAAGTTCAAGGATAAAACACTTGTATTTGAAGAAATCTACAGCTAGAATAAAACCATTTGAATTTCAATCTGAACCCGCCAACGCAAACAATCTGGTTCCTTTGTTTTTTTTGTTCGTCACTGCAATCTCACAGGAGGCTGCATGTCAAAGAATCTTCTAGGTGCATATTCACCAAAAGCTGCCACCCCTACGCATGATTGCGCAAGTCAGCGAGGAAACCACATAATAAATCAAGCACCTTCTAAAAGCAGGAGACTTTGCAGAGTGTTTTCATTGAGCAGGAGCACTGTCCAAAAACAAAAAAATCCACGATTAATCGAAAGTGCAATATTTTTCAAATGTGTTTGCTTTGTTTGAACACCTCACACCTTGCCATGCGCGCCAAAAAGAGTGGCAAGCTAGATCACATGGAAGAAAGCTCATCAACGTTTCACGCGATGAGCACACTTGGCACGAAGCGTGGTATTTTTCAAGAGCCACATCTTAACCTTTCGAGGAACAATCTCAGCAGGGACGGACCTTTCGCATTCCACCTCACACGTTCAATCCAAGCGAGAAAAAAACAAGCAAATGCGAGTGGAAACTTTGTTGTCAAATCATTGCAAAATTACTGGCAACCAAGAGACCTCCCAACAAACTCGAAATGCATCAGTCTTTGGGAGTAGATCGAACTTGCCATGGAAAGCTCCGCCAATCACTGTGGCACGCAGGTTCATCAAGTTATCTTCAAGCACTTTGGGTGTGAAGCCTGCCACCTTGGATTTGGGCTGGACACTATATCGAAACATGCGGGCTTCACCAGATTCACTGCGCAAAGGAGTCACATTGTGGTCTGTGACAGTCACATCCATGATGCCACGGGTTGAGGCCATATGGCAAAACAGAGATGCCAAACTCATAGGCTTCTTCCTGCCACCAGTCTCGGACTGAAAGATCAATGTGGTAGTGTCATTCTTCAAGAGCCAGGGGAAACAATCTGGAGGGGAACCACCAACCGCCAGCTTTTCGGAAAAGCCGCCAAGCCCAAATCCGAACAATTCAGAAGGTGGCAAATGCAAATCGGTGTCGCCCTCATTCACCAGGTAGAGGTCATGTGACTTGCTGATGCGGATTTTGAGGTGTGGGCTGCAAACTGAGGCGCCACATGCGAGGAGCCTCACAGAGTTGGTTTCAATTCCAGTCACCAAAAAGTCCTCAACAAAGATTACATAATAACACAATTTCTTTGAACCATGTTATGGCGTCAAGAAACTCCATATGCGCAGATGCTGGCGTGATATCTGACTCTTCAAATTGAAAAGCTGCTGTTGCATCAATGGGGCAATCTGTCTCAGTAAAATCTGGCGTGGCCACAACACGGCTGTTGGTGACAGTGGCCCTGTTGGGAGACTGAGAGTTACTGACTGCAGCAGCACCACTCAGCAGCTCACCCCACCGTTGGTTCCACTGCTGAACCTCTGTCACCAACTTGCTGAAATTCGTCTCTGAATCTGGACAGCCGCTGCTTGTGAACTTTTCCTCCAAAGCACCAGGAATCCTGAGAAAAATCATTATCCATGCTGCATCAGTCACCATCAACAATTCACACGTAATCTCGCTACAATTTCCAACAGTTCGAAAATAAATTTAAATGGAAGGGTCGCCAAAGCATTGCTGTTGCACGCAAGAATTGCCAAAGTTGGTTTGGCTTCATCAAATTCCGGGGAAGCCCTTGTCTTTGGGCCTGCCTCCAGGCAACTGTCCCACCATTCCTAGGCAAAATCTCGAAAGAGCAAGGTGGCAAGTCTCTGGGTAAACTCAATGTACTTATGCGGTAAATAACATGGTTGTCTATAAACATTCAAAGCCATTGTGCTGATGAGAAGCGCTCATCATTTTGCCATGGGTTGTTGTGATGATCTTGGAAGCAATAAAATCTCGGGTATCATGATCTGGGTTGTCTGCGATGAACCCCAAGTAATGCCACTGGGGTGTCGGAGCGGTGCCATCCAGCTGCTTCTTCTGCTTGGCCCACACTGATTGTCCCCATTCATTGAACCTCGCACCATTAGGTGTGACCAACATCACAAGCTTGCAAAAGAAGCGTGCTTGAACATCAAAATGCAAGAGAACTGAAGGTGCACCAATTCATGAACTTCACAAAACATAAAGATACCATGGCCTGTTGACCAAGAATTCGCAGACCACAATTTGTTCGCACCCAGTCGGCATAACGCCCTCAAAGCAATGTGACAGGATCTGACCGCAACCAACCACACCTCTCTGCATGATTCTTTGGGATGGGGTCAAAGCTCGGTCAGCTTCAACTGTCTGCAGGTCTTGGACCCTCAGCCTGTCGACCGGGCCGATGTTGCCCAAGCTAGCTTTGCTCTTCGTCCATGGAGAGTTGGCCGAATGCACTGAGGAAATGCAAAGCCAACCTGAATAAGCATTGTTTGCTGGCAGGTTCTAGCTTTCTTAGATGTTGCACCAACATTGACAAGTATATACAAGCAAAAGTATTATGCTGAGTCTGAGTAACATGGTTGGCTGGTTCGTCGCTTGTCATTCCCATGTGCGGCATCGCTAAAGTACAGTGATGTCTCCCAACATTCAAAGCGCCTCAGATTGCGTGAGGTTTTGTGGATCTTAAATCAAATTTTGAAAGGAGAAGCAACGCTTTCTGATTCACATACATGATTCAATGGTTGTCAAAGCCAAGTGGCGCAAACATTTTGTCCTCGAATTTGCGGCGTTTGTCCATGATTGCCAGCTGAATCACACCAGAATGAACCACTGGACACAGCACAAGCAGAGCTGACATATTGTTGCCATTGCAAACAGCTTTGGCAACTTCGAGGCATTCATCTACCCACGCAGTTCCTTATATTACCCAAACCATGGTGACATGTTTGCCTAAACATCATGGCACGAATGGAGATGATGGACAGCAGCAACACCAGAACATGTTCAAATTCAGGTTAATGCAGCTCTACCTATTGCTGTCAAGCCACTTGAAGGCCAGCAAGTCAAATCCAGAATCATCAATGTCATCCTGATTGTTCAATGAAAAAACAATTTTGAGGATGAGATTTGCAAAAAAACATGCGTGTTTCATCGCAAAAAAAAACTTGAAGACAAAGAAAAAAGCGGCTTGGAGCCGCTGAATTTTAAACCAGGTCTACGACGGTCTATGTTTCAATCAAACATTGTTTCTTTTGCTTTGACAACTTTTGTTTTCGCACCCTGAAATCTTCAGATAAGGGACGCCGACCCACCTGAAGCAGCAGCATTGTTGCAAAAACTGACTATCTCTGCTTGGCACGAACCAAAGTTCTCGTCGCTGATCGCGATCTGTTTGTGCTTGCCTTCGCAAAACTTTTGCACCTTGGACACTCCCTTGGAATATCTATCCTTCAAATATCGAACGTCCAAAGCACCTTGACGGTTTCCGTGCTGGAGCTTACGCTCAGCCCACTGTGCCATCGATGTCAGCTCGGCATGAACCTTCTGCGCATTCACCTTCAAAGTCACGGACTGCATTTCCTCACGCAACCTCAGAGTCACTAAAGTTTGAAATAACCGAGCTTGGTTTCCGTTATCATCAACTTGGTTTCTTCAATCTACCCCAAAAGTCATTTGTTGTCAGGATCAAGTGGCTTTGCTGCTGCCTTCTCACTGGCCTGATCTACCTGCAAAACGAAGCATTTGGAAACATTGGCATGGTAGAATTTCATGAGATGGAAAGAATTGCCAAAGCAGAGAAACAAGTGGGCAAACAAAAATAGCGCCTGACGTTGATATTTGAAAAGGGCACTGCGGAAGTTGCTGAGTTTCTCCAATTGGAGCGGCGGCACAGTTGAAGCGAGAATGCCCTCCATCTCTGCGTCCATGTGTTTGGATTGGAACCTCAAACACTAGCTAAAAACACTCAGGATGCAAAACAATTCAAACAGTCAGACAGATCTGATGATGACAAGCAACGCTTTCCTCAAGCTGCATTGCTCCACATTGAAGAAATCGTCAGGAACTTTTTGCTTCAAGGCCTCCAAAGATGCCAAAAAGAGGCAGCTGAATTTCTGCAACGATTCCTGAGATGAGCGGTCCACCGCTGACAGTCTGAAAATGCGTCAATTCTAGATGTTTTTACTATTCTTATATTCTTGTTATTATGTCATCATCTGTTCCCAAAAAAACAAAAGCAGTCATGAACCTAATCATGCCAACAAAATCTGAGGTTCAACCTCTTTGAGCCCATATGGACGTCTCATCTTAGATGCCAAACCTTCATAATCTGATTTCAATCTGTCAACCATAAGGTTGACAGAAGCCACAGAGTTTTGCAACTGGCTGTCCCACGGGGCAAGACCGCCTCCAGCACCATTGAAATTAGTGTTCAGCAAGCCGGAGGCCAAAGGTTCATGAGAAATGAATCGAAAGAAGCTGTGCTGCCTTGGCACATTCAATTCAAAAAATAAAGCTTCACTGACACTCATCCAAAATGCAATCTTAGTCATGTCAGTCTAGCTACTGAACCAGGGCCACAAGTCGTTTGGTCACACCACTGTCAACCTCTTTTAGAAGATTCCACGTGGCTTGCGCTTCTTTGGGGCCTATGGCAAAAGCAGCCTGGAACGCGCCAAGAGAGTTCCAAGCCTGAGCAGCAGAATGAGAAAAACTGATGGGGAAAGGTTTGAATTTAAATGATGACTTTAAATGACATAATCAAACAATGATCCATCGCAACTTGAAATAATTTCCAACAATGCAACCTCTAAGTGGAAAAGAATGTGATCAATTGTTTTAGTAAAATTCCTGCAGGTTCTATCCAGCAAACAAGTGTTGAACTCAAAACCAAAGACCCTTGGCCAAAGAGACGAACCCACATGTGAAACAAGAAACGTCTGTGAATTTCTCTTGTTCCTCATCCGTCTTCAAGAGACAAAGCTGGTGAAGCAATTGAAAGCAGTTTGGCCTTCTACGCACAGCCACCGATGAATAAGTCATCCCTGGCAAGGAAAAGTTGTAATACACTTGTGACAGAATTGAACTTCATCCCGCCTCGATTGGAAGCACAAAGACCCGCCATTCCAGTAGATGCATCAAAAACGTGCACGGCTCCATGCACCACTGCAAACGACCTCGGAAAAGCATGTGCCTCAAAAAAGGAAAACATCATATGATCATCTGAAACTGAGACAGGTGCCTTTTGACAGCATCTGGCATCGCCTGAAACGGGGCAAGCCATCAAGAACCTAGGTGAGATGATGTTAAGATTGTCGTTGTGGATATGGGCTAGAAAGTCACTCAAATTCTTGGAACATGTTGGGCCACAAAACTCCATTGGCAATGAAGTTTTTGCATCAAACATACAGCAACTCAAAGGAGAAATCAACCAGCTGCCTGTAGAAAGTCTTCGCTCTCCCATGCGCAAAGAAGGACGCACATGGCTGCCATGGACCTAGTCCATCCTTTGACTAGGAAAACGCCCTGTGGAACCAAATAATGGTGTTGACTGCTGCTTGAAACCACATCAGCTGGCTTCAGTTTCGGCACATTTGCTAAAAGATTTCCAGGTGGGGCGCAAACCGTAAGTTTCTCCACAGATCCAAGATTGGCATCTGTTTGGAACCTGAGCAAAAGAAGTAGCTAACCAAAATCAACAAAACACAATCACACACTCAGGTATTGGCCCATTTTGGCAAATGAGGCTTGTCAATGTCAACAATACATCCTTGGCACATAAAAAAATGCAAATGGCTGAAAAGCAAAACTACATTGTATTTTGAAGTTTGAAATGTGCTCCAAGCTCCTGGCCGGCTCACAGTATCCTTTCATCCCGCTGGACGGTAACCATGTCAGATGCCATGGTCGCAAAAAGACACCTGTCCCTGCTTCTTGCATGTCAGCCAATGTCGCATACGTCCTGAGAGCTGAGAGAAACTAAATTGAAAGATGCTGGGAGAGGCACCAGCTGAGGCCCTTACACGCCAACTTCTTCTGGGAAGGCCAGCTCCACAAATTGAAAAAACTTCTGGATCTGTTCCTGGCAACGCTTTCTGACCAAAGTTGAAAAATGATCTACGAAAACATCATGCCTCATCCGCAAACTTCTCTTCGAAGTAGGCGTGCAAGTTCTGGTGGCTGTTGACCTTTTGCTGCCTCATCCAAATTTCAACTTCATGGGGAAACTCGACACCAAAGAAAAGTGACTGAGACTCTTACATCCAATCCTTCATCATGGCAACACAGCGTTGACATTCTTCCAACACTGGCGTGGTGGAAGCATCTAACACCTTCTGCTTTTTCACATCACCCAAAGCATGCTGGCCAGATTTTCTTTTGGGTGGTCCCATGTTTCCGGAAATGAATCAGATTTGACGCTAGCCAAAAATCTTCGGCCACAAAACGAACAGCAACTTTGACACAAACAACTTCTGCAAGAGTTGACATCATGGGAAATCATTAATCACGAAAGCGGCCGCTGCCGCTGAATTTCTAAAAATGGCTGCGTTTAAGCACAAAAGCGGCTGCTGCCGCTGAATTTCCAAACATGACCGTGTTTAAGCACAAAAGCGGCTGACGCCGCTGAATTTCCAAAAATGGCATTGTTGATGGCTGCTGCCCCTGAATTTCTCAATCAATACATGTATATAATGAATAGGTTTGACCAAATCCCACTTGCAATGATACAATGCCAGGTACATGTCCCTTTGTTGAACTCCAAAAAAATGAAAACATATTTGAAAAGAGCGAAATCTCATACTAAAATTCTAGAGTCAATATACTTCTGAAAATTTGTCATTAATTTTGGGCCGGGATTTTGTGAGGAATCCCGGTGGGATTCCTCACAAAAATATATGGGTTTAAGGGTTTAGGGTTTAGGGTTAAGGGTTATAGTTCATGATATAGCTTAGGGTTTAGGGTTTAGGGTTTAGGATTGTTTTTTTTGTTTTTTTTGTTTTTTTTGTTTTTCTTTTTGGTTGAGAAATCATTTTGAATGATGTTTTTTGGCGCGATTTATGTCAAAACCAATAGCTCAAGAAAAATGTGTGCAACTTTCAATCTAGATTTAAATCCAAAAACATACTTTGGAAAACACAGACTGGAAAACAATATGCCCATGTATTGCAATACCGCTTTGGACTTTGACAACCAAGCCTCCATATTTAGAATCTTATTGTACTTCTGATTTTTTCACCTTAAGTTGGACAACCATTTTGTGATGAATCCTGACGGGATTCTTCACAAAAAGGATGGGTTGAGAATTCTTTCAAAATAGAAATACATAAATATTTCCGAAGTTTTATCCTAAACATTGAAGATAAATGTGAGGAATCCTGGCAGGAATACTCACAAAAGTTTCCATGGACTCAGAGTTTCAGGTTTGATTTTAAACTCATCCAAAAATCAAGGAACATTTTGTGAGGAATCCTGGCGGGAATCATCACAAAAGTTGCCATGGACTCAGAGTTTCAGGTTTGATTTTAAACTCATCCAAAAATCAAGGAACATTTTGTGAGGAATCATGGCAGGAATCATCACAAAAGTTGCCATGGACTCAGAGTTTCAGGTTTGATTTTAAACTCATTCAAAAATCAAGGGACATTTTGTGATGAATCCTGGCAGGAATCATCATAAAATCCTTGTGCTATCAACAGGTCTCATCAAAAAAACAAAAGAAAGCGGACCTTTCCGCTGAATTTCTGAAAGATGCGTGTACTTAAAAACCTCCAGCTGGAGCAATACAAAATTTGCCGCAACATCCCAGTAGGAACCCTCACAAATCTCACAGGTTTGAACCTTCAAGTGAACCTTGTCTATTGACCTCTAATGGCAATATGTGAAAACTTGCTTTGAACATGTGGTTGTGTGAAGAATCCCACTAGGTTTCTTAGGCATTTTTCTCTTTCTATGGATGGGTGTTTTTATGATGATTCTCCTTTTTCCATTCTTTTTCCTACCAATTTTTCAACCAAAGGCGCTGTTGATCTACCGTCTGAAGGCTTGCTCAGCAATTTGCATCGCAGCATCCCATTGCATGCCACCATTTGCCCAAAGATTAGCAGCCACCCTATACTTCTCACGCACAGTCCAGCGAGTGCGGAAATCAAGCAAAGCTCCATGGTCCATAGCTTCTTGGTTTAAAGCCACCACGTTTGGAACCTGTTCAGGGTCAATAAATGTATGTACTTCAGGTCATTTGATGGTTTCCTTTATTTTTTATCCAAAATGACCAATGTTCACAGCATCCACCCAAGTACTACTATGAACAACTCTTGAAATCACTACTGGTTGAGATGTTCTTCCCCTCCCCCCACACAAGGAATCTTTCATGTGCTCATGGATGCCTTGTAAGTCACAAAGGCCGCACAAGAGAAACAAGTGCAGACTGTCTTGCACATGCGAGTACAATCGAACGTTCCAGTTCATTAACTTTTAATTTCAAAATCACAAATTCCATAAGACAAGATGCTGGACCAAAGTCATCTCCAGCAGGTCGTATTGCTGGAACGCCCAATCCAACAGCAGGCCCAGGAGCAAACAACCTGCAGGCATCAATGAAATGTTTTCAAAATGAAGTTACTCCAATTGCCCACAATCTCCCCTGGCAAGCATCAATGAAATGTTTTCAAAATGAAGTTACTCCAATTGCCCACAATCTCCCTGCCTGCCAATAGGCAGCAAAGGACTTCGATTCCAAATACCGTTGGCCATGTTGCAGAGTTTGTCAGCTGCTCGATGCATTGCATAAGGTTCCTGACCTTATGAAAGGCATATGCACCAAAGTCATTCAATCGATGTCACCACATGTTGGATAAGTATTTGCCCAGTCAAGGGGCGCATTTTTTGAGCGAACTGCAGCAGCTTCGTTGGGTCAGCTGCTTGATCAGCTTCTCTACGAACGCGGTCAGCATTGAGGACTTAGAGTAAAACAGCTGTCTCAAAATTGGCTACCAACTAGTGATTATGATGCCATCAATTTGCAACTGACTCGGTTTGTGTACAAGCAACCTGTTGGGACCAAATCAGCCACATCTCGGAAAACACCCTGCGGCAAATATAAGAGCATCTCACGCCGAAAGTTTTGGTCTGACAGGTATTGCTTCATCCTTGGAAGTGGCCACAATGATGTGATGCAACCAAGATGATCCAAACAAAACATCTTAAAAAACACTACAGATCAACAACTTAAACCTGTCACATTTAAGCAGAAGCACTCCAAAATCACATCTCCATCATTCTTTGTCGCAAAACCTCTTTTCCTCCAAAACTTGTCATCAGCTCGTCCTTGGCGTCCCATGCCTTCAGGAAAATGGAATGTCAGGCATCCGTAGAGGAAGCTAATCACGCAACAACTTTTTGACTTCAACCCATGTGGTGTTATGATGGGTGCTCAACACACGGAATTATCTGCACCATCCCTTCAAAACACAAAGATAGACGAGAACGCACCTCTGGAAAAAATAAAGGCATGTGGTGCGCCCGGGCCGCCAATTCCTTTGATTTGGCAGCTGTGCATGAGTTGATGCAGGTGCCCACGCCTGACCACTTGTTTGTCATTGTTTAAACTTCAAACTTTCTAGATGGTTCCCTTTTTGTTAATAATCAGCCAAACCCAAAGAAGAAAATTTGCCATCAACAAAATTTTGCTCAACATATGGGCAAGAGACCAAAATCTCGTTTGATCGACCTTGAACACTCCCTTGTGGGGCTCATACGGTCTGAATCCTGGAGTTGCCACAAACCTCTGCAGAGCAGTCACAAAGTCATCCGGGCAATGAAGTTCTGCTTGCCCCTCCACAAAACGAGCCAGCGCTGAAAACACCTGATCAATGTCTTCATGGCTGTGTCCGGACTGGAGGCAATTAAGCTCTCCAGTCCGGATACGCCTTGAAACACATAGGGCCGCCAACCATCTGCATGCAGTGTTATGCTTTAACTCCTTTGAGGAGTTGTCAGCGTGTAGCTTCACATGGCTCGATCTCAGCTCCAAGTCAGGGCAGCGCTCACAGATAAAGCTCACTGCGTGGGACAGGATGTCGATGCTCCAGCTGGAATCGTGTTGAATTGCTGGCTCTGACACATACAGGAGGAATCCGTAGCCGTGCAGGATGATGCACGTTACCCCAAGGGTAGGACGGATGAAGGTGGAGAAGTCCTTGCTGGACATGGCAGCACTCCTTGGAAATGCGAATTTCGAATGGTCAATCGAATCCATCGTCACGCATAGCGTGCGAGAACCGTCGTCTAAGCTCTTGTCACGTGACCTGGATCGATTGCGCCAATAGATTGTTCGATCATGGTATTGTTTGTCTAAATGGGCCTGATAGAGCATCATCTGGGCACGTCTGCCCGGAACGTTTCGTCTCAATTTTTGCAGAATCAACTTGTGGCGAATACATTGAGAACACTTGGAGTGTTGGCTCCGAGGTCTAATGAGTAAGCGGTACCGGTAGCTCTCCTCCCAGACCTTAAGGTCCAAGGACTGAGAAGATGGTCCAAGAACAGAGAAGAAGGGGTGTTGAAAGCATTTGGGATAAACATGGTGGTCTCAGGCCAAAAGAAAAACATGATGCGTAATACAGACGAGGTGCCCTGCAAAATACTTTCCTTCCGATACTCAAAGATGGATACTCATGTTTGCACAGGTCATAGTAGTCGAGAATCGAACCTGGTGGTAAAAATTTCACACCTGCAATGTGTCGATCTGATTCGTCCTCCTTGAAGATGTGCCTTGGCCTCTTTCCTCTCTTCTTGACTGGGCCAGACACGAGTTCCACCGGGTCTTGCAGGCCATCGTCCCTGGCACGGCTCTCTGGCAAGGGCTCTGCCACAGTGTTGTACAGCTTCTCCAAAAACTGCACAATTTGTGGTCTCACTGAAGAAGGAGGCATGTATGTATGCCTCTTTGGCATAAACCTGCCATCAACAGGACAATCCTCCTTTCGAATAGCTGCACGTCGAAGGCGTGCATAGCGGAACTTTCCTATACCCAAGAGTAAGCGAAAACTCCGCTGGCACACTGGTTCCCCCAACAATCTCAAAGTTCCTCGTTCATTTTCACCCTGCATCCCCAACATGTCGAAGACCTCAGGTGGGCATCTGATTCACATGAAATTTTAAAGAGCAAACCAACAGAATGAAACTGCGTTTGCTCCTGGTCCACTGTTGTAAATGGCACAGCGCCATTAGTTTCAACCAAAGAAAGTTACAAAAACTACCCAGTAGGAAAATTGTTTTTAAACCGAGAATCTTCCTTGTCAGACTCTTGCTTAGGAAGGTCCGCAATGAGCACTCTGCGTTGAAGCAGGGCTTCAAACTGAACAGGATCTTCCTTGAAAGCTGCCCTGCAATTTCGATTCTTGCATTTGCAATTCGCATATGCAACCACACGAAGCCGATCACGGTGGTGAGCCACGTCAGCTATCTTGTCATTGTTTGCCTTCCGCTTTCGCCGTCTCCCCTCTGCTGGAACAATTTGACCATGTCCTGGAGCATCGTCATCAGAAAGAGCCCCTACGTCAGGAGGAAGGTTCTGCAATAATGGAGGTTCTGCAGGAACGATTTGTGCATTTACTGCAGGATGCGGAGCCCTTTGCACTCCTTCATCATCGGATAGCTTGTCGACATCAGGAGGGAGGAACATACCATGGCGAAGGGAATTCTGGAAAAGAAAAGGAACGACTCATTTTCTGATGTATCTGCAGTCATGACTGAGACTGGTTGTTAGTTAAAGGTTACTCACCGCACTCATCTCAGATCAAATTGCGATAGAAATGCAATTTTGTCAAGAATGCTTTTTGAGTTAGGAAAGCTTCCATCTAGGAAAGAAAACTCTGAAGTTGTTTGGGAGCAAATATGTGCCACTTCCTAAAAGCGGCCATGGGCCAAAACGAAGTTGGATTCAACATTCACAATTTTTTGAAGGCATGTGACCTTGCAATTTCTAGAGTTATAAAATTAGAAGTCAAATCAAATGTGCAATGTAGCTTTGACCACGCCATTTGAAGACTCGAAAAAGAAAGATGCATTCGCTTTTCAATACCAAAGTGGAATGCACTGATCCAGGAACATCTCTGACTCTTGAAAGATCATTAACATTTGGGGCCACCTGCAACAGAAACCCACATGAGCAGTGTCCATAAACATTTTCACACGCATCCCCCCTAACAATTGAAACGTCTGGAACAAAATTCTTATGATTGGCCAGACCTCTCGGTGACTCTGAGTCACAGAGCTAAGATCAAGCACAATGAACATCATCATTGCTCCCCAAAAGAAACTCACACTACTCCGGCTTCTCAGTTGCAGTGCTTTGAAGAGGTAGCGCAGCCATAGCCTTCGCTTCCTTTGCTCGCTTCCAAACCTTCATCTTCTTCACAGCCATGGCAACTTTTGCCGCTACTTTCTTTGTGTCGGTAAAATCCTGGGGTTCCAAGATGGGTCATAGTGGCTAGGCATGTTCTCAACTATAGTGTCATCATCATGACATCTTTGAGATCGTTTTCTCTTTTCAAAAACAACAAGTGATGATTTCAGAGAAAGCCAAGGAGCAATCACTCTGACATCAGCTTTTTCCTCGCAGGCCTGTGTCTCGGAGTCATAAACTGCAAGACGGGCAACCAGATATCTGTCAGGCACTTTGCCATCCTTGAAGACTGCATGCCACTTATCGGTGCGGAAAAAAGCAGCGTTTTGCCGCCGCAATGCCATGATGAGAGCGAGCGAACTGCTGTCTAAACAATTCTTTTCAAACTGTTTCCCACTGAAGAAAGTCAAACCTTCTGGAGAACCACGGTGTAACACAATGGCAAATGATACTGCGCAATCAACACACCATCGAAAACTCCAGAAACGAAAAAGAAGGGGCACATGTGTTCTCTTGGCTCACATGTGGAGGGAGTCACCGAAAGCTTTGAAATCATCACAAAAAATGCCATGACAACTGACTTTACTTTTTTAAGACAAGTCTGAAACTGTCAGAAAAAAAAGCGGCCATGGCCGCTGAATTTACTTGTTTGAGACACGGCTGAAAGTGGCAGGAAAAAAGCGGCCATGGCCGCTGAATTTACTTGTTTGAGACAAGGCTGAAACTGTCAGAAAAAAAGCGGCCATGGCCGCTGAATTTACTTCTTTTAAAACAAAGGTGAAATTGTGAGAAAAAAGCGGCCATGACCGCTGAATTTACTTCTTTTAGACAAACCTGAAACTGCCAGAAAAAGAGGCAAGAGCCGCTGAATTTATCTTCAAACCTGTATGAAAAAAAGTTGGGAGCTGAACTTGTGTTGAGAAAAGAGTTTCAACAAGTTGGACAGTAAATGGAAGTGGGTCAATTGTCATTGTGAATCAAATGCTCACACTAAACATGTCTCAAGTCCAGCAGACCGTCATTCTTCCGTTTTTTTTCAACTTCCATCTCAAGCAACTTTGCCAGAAGCAGCAGGGACGTCCTGCAATCTGCGGCATTTGAACTGCCTCTTTATCCAAAATCAACCATGTGCCCAAAAAACGCAAGGTTTCTTCTCTTGACTTCGCCTCAGATCGTCTCAGTCAAGCACAGGCTTTTTGCCATGTTGCAGCACAGACTTGAGTTGATCCGTTGGGCATTCAAAAAGCTCCTTCACAGTCAGGCCAGGGTAGATCTTCAGCATACGATGGACACCAAATGTCAAGCGCACACCATCAATCTCAGCCTTGGCCACGACAATCGAGCAAACACTCGTCAGAAGTTAAATTCCTACAGCCACATTTGCCACAAACCCAAAGCTCTGAGTAATTATCTAAGGAAAAAAACCTGTTCAATAAAGCTTGCCGAATGACGCAAGTGTAATTGCCTGAATCCTTGGCCCTCTTGATGACCTTGGACCGAATCTTGGTGATCAATTCCTTGCCACCATGCCTCACTGACTGGCATGCAAACTTGAAGAAACATGACTTGCAATATCTTCCAAACAATCATATTGTCAAAAAAATCAACTTCAAATAGTTTAAAACAAACGTGCAAATTTCCTGCAAGATTCATAGTTTGCTTCCCAATCTCGCGGCCCATCGGTCCAAAAAGATTCACAGCATACCCACCTTTCTTTCCCTTGGGCATGCGAATCATGAGAGTCATCAGAGGCTTCTCCAAGGGCTGCACCAAAATAGGATCCAAAGATGGATCCACCTTGCCTGAGTTTAACCAGATACAAAGAATCTGCTCACAGAAATGACGTTGTTGTCAACATGTTGCTTGTTACTATGCCCAAAAAAATGCTAAAGTGTCGAATCACAACGCTGCTGCACACATGGTTTTGAAAATTTGAAGCATTGCCAAAACTCACTTCAAGCCAAACTGCGCTGGCACACAATTGCATGGCGCCAGTCCTTGCGCAAATGCTTGGTGGCCTGGTACTTGAAGGCAACCATGGGTCCAAAAGTCAAGAAAAAGTCATCTTGACTCACTGGTGCCTCCGCACCACTTGAAATGCGCTCAAGGCAGCGCTTAGACGCTTCCGTCCCCATGGGCATCCAGCGCTTGTCCATGATCTTCTGGGAAACAAGGTCGCGAGGTGTGATCCTCTCGGCGTCCTTGAAGCTCAATTTGCAATACTGCGTTTTGGGCTCATTCTCTTTTTGCTGCTTCAACAACTCCAAGTTGACCTTGCTCAGCTTCTCATCCTTCAGCACTGGCTTCACGGTCTTTTGGGGCGTCTTCTGAGGCGTCTTCAACTTCTGAGGGGTCTTTTGGGGCGTCAAGACCTTGGTGTTCTTCACCATGATATTCACCGAAAGAAAGTCGGGGAAGACACGGCCTGCTACGGGTGATCGATCAATGATCAAAAAAGCCTTTCAGCCAAAAGCGTCCACAGGCCGCTGAGCGCAACTTCAAACCTTTCAATTCAATTTGATTGTTTCACTTGCAGCCAGACAACTACTACTTTAACTTTACTTTCCAATCAGCTGATGTGGGTTCAAACAGTGATCACAAACATTGAAAGCGGTTTCCGCTGAATTTTCAAAATTGGACGAATAGCAACATGGGCACTTCGGTGTATAGATGACATTTCATATTCATCCTGACCTTATTAACATGCTAACTCCAAAAACGAAAACAGTTCAAACGCGAGTGGACATCAGCCTTTTTGGATGCCATCACCACCGTCTGGGGTGTTTGAATTTCTGCTCGTAGTAGCCAATGTTTTTACCGGCACGACGCCGATTCCATCCAGTCGCCCTGCGCTCAAGTTGTCTGTTTGAAAGTGGATAGACAAACCCAACCATATCCTCAGGAGGGAATGGCTCTGGGCCATCCTCTTCAAAATGGTCCATTGATTCAGAAGCTGGAGTGTGCGATGTTGCATCATGAACTTCCTCCAAAGCCTGAGTTCAAGCAAAACTGACATTACAGAGATAGCAAAAGAATGCTAGCTAACTCTGTAAAGAGATTGCAAAATCAACAAAGAAAGAACGAAAGATACATAGATAGATAGATAGACAGATAGATAGATAGATAGATAGATACAAAGATAGATAGATAGGTAGATAGATAGATAGATAGACAAAAAGAAAAAATAGATACATACATACATACATACATACATACATACATACATACACGCACTCTAAATGTATTTAGATAGATCAGATGGTCTAACATTGACTGAAAGAAAGAACAAAGCTGCTAGATGAAAAATGTTACCAGACTAATAGATAGACGATATAGAGAGGATTTTAGGGTCGATAGATGAACAAATCCTTAGATAGACAAAAGATAGATAGTAGACAGACAGTCATACAGACAGATAATAGATAGATAGGTAGATAGATAGATAGACAGACAGATAGACAGATAGACAGATACACAGATAGACAGATAGGCAGATAGACAGATAGACAGATAGACAGATAGACAGATAGTAAGATAGATAAATAGATAGATAGGTAGATAAGTAGTGGATAGACAGACAGACAGACAGACAGACAGACAGATAGTAGATAGACAGCCTTTGGCATTTAAGGTAGCTGGGAAGGAGCATAAAAAGACAATTCCATAGGAAGACAGATCGAAAGATCAATAGATAGGTAGATCAACTCATGATCAATTTACAGATTGAATCCAAACATGCTATCTTCTGGCAAGCACTGACAAGTTGGTTAAAAGAAACTGGATCAGGACTTTCATGGGGACGATCTGCCGCCACATCAGAACGTGAAGCAGATGAGCTGGAAGAAGGCGCAACCTCATGGAAAAGATGTTTACCCTAACTCAGAACTAGTGGACAGACTGAAGGCAGTGAGGATCTAATTTACACGGCTTAAACCAAATCATACAAAACAACTTAGTTTGACTGACGTGATAGAGCCAGCTCAAAAAATCTGGGCAGTGGCGAGTGACTTCTGCTGCTGGCACAGAGCTCTTGCTTTCAGAATCATCTGCATTGATCTCCTTCTCATGCGAGGACCTCTTCGGCGGAGGGGGCATGGGCGTTGCATCCTGACTGGCAACCACATGGCTGGTAACAACACCAGGTCAATCAAAACCGAACTTCAAGCTCAAGAAATGGACATGCTCCCAATCACAAGTAAAACAAACATGTTCTCATGATCACTAAATAGTGCCAAAGGACTGCTCTCCAAGGAGGGATTGACGTTTGTATGGCATTGCGTAAGCTAGCGACAAAGGGTTCGACAGCACTTGCATGCGGCGGCTCAGCGAGAACTGGCCGAGGAGGTCCAGCTTTGTGTTTCAACCCGGTATCAGCAGGCATGGCATCAGCAGGATTGTATGGTTGCAAGTTCAAAACAGGAAACATCGCTGTTCGACACAGTGAGGGCATCAAGAACTGTAAATCCTTCGGAACAAAAATTTGCTTGAAGTATTGGAGAACTTGGAAGACTAGGTGTACTCTGAAGTAGAATTCCTGCACTTGAAATCATTTTAAACTTAAAATAGCTGCGGAAGCGTTGAGTTTGCGCAGACAGCTACACAAAACATTTTATGCCATGACAAACCTTTCCATCTTATCTTTCAAGTGATGTTAACCGGCCACATACACCGCGTCAAGCCTGCGCAACATCTAATTTTGCTGCTCATGCGACAATGCCATTTTGCAGTGAATCACTTGAAAAAAAAAATCTTGTGTTCTTGATCGTACACGTCAAAAACGCATACAGTTGCAAGTTTGCAAACTGGATCCACTTGGAAGTCTTGTACCCAAAAGTACACACTTTCCCAACAAATCACCTGCCTGTCCTGACTGAAGTTTTGGTGACGTTCCACCAGCCAATGATGCAATTGTACGACAGGTTCTTGCACACTATCCAGCGGCATCCACTCAAGATCTTGCTTGGCTTTTGCTATGATGGCAGGCAATGAAACACCAGGATCTCGAAATTCAACCTTCTCCACAATAGCACATTGTGTGGCAGCGGCAACAAAAGCAGCTTGCTGCGCACGCTGATCGCTCGACATCGGGCCAACTAAGAAGTGAAAGAAACAGAAAGAAGAAGTTGTTCTACTTATATCTTGAAGCCTTGTGCTCATAAAATTCTAAGTTTGCGAATGCACAACCACTGTGATTGTCACGATCCGCAAAAATGAAATTCACATGGGTACAGCAAAAGTGGCGCGAGCAAAGGACAGCAATTTTTATCACAACCATCACAAAAATCACAAACACCTTAACTTAGGAGGCTGCAGTTTGCATTGCATGAATTTGTCCAAAACATTCCATTCATTTCTTTTTCCCAAACCATGGTCCTACAAACATTCTCTAAATAATTCAAAACAGCTGAAGATTCGCGACATTTTTGGGAGAAATGAAAAAATGTTTGATACAATATTACGCAAAACGTAACGCAAAAATCATTAATTAGCATCGCAAGCAAAGTTGTCACAACTCACAAATTTTACCAGCGCAAAAAAATATGTTCACTGTCATGAACCAGCAAGATCATAGCCAGAGATGACACCCGCCCAGGAAATGATATTCAAGTTTTCCACTTTGGTGAAACACTAAGATCTTAGCCAGC
>OMLO01001071.1_pt1 | contig 20319 bp, 12 predicted proteins | sample 1674811 | NCBI WGS metagenome assembly OMLO01 (sample SAMN06265003, study PRJEB25207) | coral metagenome | isolation source: Coral host | place: Mexico:La Bocana,Puerto Morelos, Mexico | collected 2008-11-13 | reverse complement strand
AAATTTTATTGCAGTTTTCAGTAACATGCGAACTCTGAAATTCAAACCTCAACTAACGGTTTACTTTTTTCGCTGCCATCAATCAAAACAGAAGCTCACTTGAGCCGGGTCAAAAGGTCACGTCTTTTGGTCGTGATTGGTAGATTTCGATCCATTTTGTTTGTTTCTGTGCTTCAAGGTTCGTTGGCTGTCGCCATAATTATAATTGACGGCAGCGAAAAATGCAATCGTCAGTTGGGCTTTGAACTTCAGAGTTCGCATGTTATTGAAAACCATAATAATAGGTGGCTAATCGACTTATGGTTAGGTGCTACTTGTCTTGTGGACACAATAAATACTAAGTATAAATATAAGGAACATTTACAGATACCCTTGGAAATAGGATGGGCAATGTATATGTACTGTACTTCTAGTGCAGCAGATTATTACGTGAATAGATATAAACTATTCTTGAAAAATCTTCAATGTTTATACTGTTGGTATTATTAAATTTTGTTTTTTCATATGGCAGTCAGTGGTTTTGTTTGACTGGAAGCAAGGTGTACCATGTCACAAGTGGACTGGTCATACAAGAGATATCACCAAAGTATGTATATTTACTAAATAGACTAGTGGAGTATGCTGTATACAATACATAGTGTCATGGCAAATGATAAACTTGAGACACTTGGACTTATATACTTGTCTTTTCAGTGAGTCTGAGACTCTTGTAGCATTTAAAAAAAGATCTTGTGACTCTTCTGCAGACACCCATTCTGTCAAAAATGGTCATACATATATATATGTACCATTGCCATTCCTGCCTGTGCTGGTTGATGCCACAATGGGTTTTGTGAAATAAATTTGAATAGATAAAGTTGTACTTGCTACAGTTGAAGCACAGTTACAGTAAAAATTGTGTATGGTAATGTTTGTTATTAATAATATATGTACATTAGTTCAAGGAAGGACTATAATTTGTTTGCTCCCTTAATTTCCATGTCAGGTAAAACATGTAGATGCCACTGTGTATAGTTCTTCAAGAGATAAGACGATAAAGGCATGGCAGGCCCATAAAGAGAAAAATGATCCTTTAATGACCTTTGAAGGCCACAGGCTGGTGGTAACTGCTATAGATCTGAATGATGGTGAGACGTCAATTTTAGTTATTTACTTGAATGTGTGTTTATGCAAGACATGCGCACTGCTTTAACTTGAGCAAAAGTGACAGATTTGTTAAATCTTTAGCTTCTACTACATTATTTTTACTTATCTTCAATAGCAAGACAATCTCAGCATGTTCAAATTAACATGCATTATGAGGGCTTTTTGGAGGAGGTCACCCTAAGTACAGTACTGTGCCAGTATGACAGGGGGTATCATCAAAAGTAATGAAAATGTCAAGGTTGTCATCATTCAGATACCTATGTGTACCAGAATAGAACCACAAATGTTACATAATGCCGTGTTCACAACTATTACATGTCACAAACTTTCTGTGAAGGATCATGTTGAGTTTGAATCAATCATTCTCATTTAACCTCTCTTGTAAAAGTACACTTAGAACAAAGGTTAGGAAACTGTGTTTGGCCATCTTGGAAGAACATTTCTAAATTCCCTCTTGCCACTTCTTTGAAGGAACTTAGATGCCAAATCTTTGATTTAAAACTGACAGAAACAGAAACAAATAAACAACCACAAAAAAATCAGAAGAAATGATTTATTGAGTTTTAATACCACCCTATGCTTATGACTTCAATTTGTAGATGGAACATTATTATTTTCTGGGTCAAGAGATAATTGTGTGAGGCTTTGGGACACCACTAGAAAAACAAGTGTCAGTGAAAAGGAAGTGTCTAGAAATCTGGTGAGAACTGTTTTCTTCTCTAAGTATATGAGAGTTAACTCTTAATAAGGAACTTCATTGGGAGGTATTAACAAGGTGCCATGGAGGTGGGGGGCCTCAGAAGTAGTTTAAATTTAAGATACATCACGAGGTATGTCTTCATTTGGTTTGTGGTCTAATGGTTATATTTGTAGGTCACTTGTGTGAAATGGATTCCTGGAACTCAGACTCAAATTGCTCAAACTGGGGAAGACAAAATGCTAAGGTACTTACATGTAATATAGGGGCGAGTACACTTATCATCATGTTTGACACGCAGAACAGGCTAATCAACAGGGCCAAACCATCTGACACATAAAGGTGATATTAGGTAATAATAATGATCAATTGTATTTATCAAGGATAACACAGAACAGTAGTAACTCAAAAACTGGTTCTTGATCATCCTATGAAAAGGCGCAGAAACCTTTGCAAGTAGAATTGTTTGAGCTTGGATTATTCTCTTCAAATACTGTTATAGAGCTGTGTGGCTGTGCTGTGTGGTTCTCTCTGCATTTTAAATCCCTCATTTCTTCAGGGCAGATTATTCCCGTACCAAACCACCTACATTTCCATTGACCATACAATGGATGTTGTGTAGTTATTTCTATTTTTCTTTCCATCCAGGTTGGGGTTTCCTCTATTTCTACTACTCAGTTAATGTGTATGTATATAAACGTTTCTCTAAGATGCTGCAACAGTTTTTGGCTTGGTCAAAGTAGTGATCAGAGCAAGAAAGATGACTATATTACTGATGTTACTACATGTTTTGGAAGACCCTGAAAAAAATGTTTTAATTTGTCTTTTACCCTAGAGTGTGGGATACAAGGAACATGCAGCCTGCATTTACATTTCCTCTTCAGCAATACTTTCAGGTATTTTATCTCTTGGATGAATTAGTTAACTGCTGGTACCTTCATAACCTGCTCCCTGTGAAAAAATAATGTTTAAACCATTAGGGTAAAATCTGAGATGCACTGAGATGTAGTGAACCATGTTTGAATGATTGGCCCTTTGCAAAGGCATCTGAGATTGCAACTTTCCAAAAGGCACAATGTTCCAGATGCATTTTGCTACCTCTAATAATTGGTGCCTGTTACTTTTTTTTTGAAGACATACTGTGATTGCTCAAGAGATGGACAATTTATTTTGACATGTAGCAATGGATTCAATGGAAAAGGCTGTGAAGCCACTGTGAGTTACACTTCTGTTTTATGTTGCCATTGATCAAATGCTTCAATTGAGGTCTCAGAGCATGTGTTGTGTCCTTTCTGTATGTAAATTATTACAAATGAACCTCCTGTAAGTGGTCACTCTGGGGACTAGAAAAAGTGTCCCCTTAAGAAAGGTGTGTCCTTATAGGTCCATTACTCAGTGTCAATTTAAGAGAGATGTCTGCTTATGGGAGGTTAAAAATGTAGTGTTTGTAAGTGGCTGGGCCTGTTACTAAGTGCCCATTTACAGGTGGTGTCCACCTCCAGGAGGTCCAGTATATGTTAGCCCAGGTTTGATTGAGAACAGCAGTTAAGGTAACAAGTGGGAACTACTTTCTGAACTTAGTTGGAAGTATAGTGACCATTTGGCTATTGTGCCGGACTCCAGTTCAAGCGGTCTGACTTAAAGTTCTAGCCAGGGTTATTGCATTGTGTTGTTGGGCAGGACACATGTTAATAAAGCCAACTGTTACAGTGCTTCTCTCAAACATGCTCACCCAGGTGTGTAAATGGTTAGTCCCAAATTTAATGACTTAAACCAGAGAAAAATGTAAAGTACAGACCTGTTTGGCCAGTAGTTTTTGCACACAGGCTTAACCATACTTACTGTCAACTATCAAAACCTAATATTACTATCTCATGTCCATTGATATCTGTTTGATCGACAGCTTTGGGATGTGAGAGCACAACAAATGACCTGTCGGTACATAGGCCACTACCAAACTACATCAGCTTGCATTTTTCTTCCTCATTTGGAACATGTTTGGCCTAAAGATCTGTAAGTAGTATATTAAAAAAAGGAGTTTATTTTTAAAGTTAAATATTATAATTTGTTGGCTGGTAATGGTAATAATAATAATGATTTAATAGTAGTAATAATAAATTATGGTAATATTTACATTATTTTTTTGTAAGGCACATTTTTTAGCTCAATGTGCCTAGGAATAGAACAATAAACTCAATCAACAAAACCATTTCAAAAAGCTGAAAACAAATAGTCATACATCTCATTGTTAACTTACTGATCAATCAACTCATTCAGATGTTTATCAAGTAGAAGTGATGTTTTTAATAATTTGTATTCAAAAATGACAATTGAACATTTTAAAACTCTGCTGTTATTGCTTTCCTATCTTTTTTCTCAGAATTGCTACAGCCTCCCATGATTCTACAGTAAAAATCTGGGAAAGAGAAGGAAAAGGTAACTAATATGTTCAACATTCCTTTGCAACATTTTGTTTGGCCCCTGAATTTTAAACTGTGTGCTTTGCTCCTTCTTTATTTGAAAACACATCCCATGATTGAACCAACACTCGTCCTCTCATCCAAGAAGGTATCTCTCATTTAACCTCAATCATTAACTTAATTCTAGAAGTCTGAATCAGTTCTGTGTGATGCATGCAAGATGAATTTTTAAAGAAGGTACAAATGACTTTTATTTATTTTCAGAATGCATTACCACTCTTGATTGTTCTGGAGCTGGTCCATTGACTGATCTCTGTGCATGGGATGATGGAAGGTTTGTTGCTGTCACAATCTCTTCATTATAAGTTTTATGTCGTGTACTTTTAGTCACTCAGCATCTTGTAAGAAAGAGGGCAGGTTTTCTCTAAAAACTTTGTTTTGTACTTGACTTTAACTGTTCTGATTCAAATTAATTTCCTGTGTGTCCCACAAACTGTTACTAGTTCCACATTACAGAAATGGCTTATTGGTTTGAAGAAAGCCAATTAAAATGTTCATTTTTTTAACTATGGAAAAGACGTGGAGTTGTTCCTGTTTTGTCTAATCATTTGTTCTTTCTTGATCAAATAGTATATGCATTTCCACAACAAATATGGGTGTGTTCCAGTATGAATTGGACTCTTGTGAAGGCAAACCACAGCTCAGGAGGAAATGTCAATTTTAGCTTTTGTGTGTAACTATGTAACATATAGATGATGACTAGAAGTTTTAATTCAAACCCAAAAGATAAGAATTTAAAATTTCAAATAGGTAAAATGTTTAAATTTTCATGTTTGTAATTTGTCTTGTAAGTTTATTTATGTCAGGATTGAACCCTGAGCATGGCAACACAATTTGCTTTTGCTAACTTATTTACTGATTATTTAAATATTGAACATTCTCAGTTATACACACATCTTATATTTTTGATTTTGTTGATATTTTTTTTTACAAATTTTGTATTTCTAATTGTTAGAATTGATGGAATAGTTACATACAAAACACAATTTCTTTGCTTTTAGAAGCTCTTTCACTTCCAAAAGTACTGAATTGGGCCACCTTCCTGTCTTAAACTCTTTTGATTATAACTACACATCTGATCAACAAGTAACATTTCTTTGGCAGATTCACGAATGATATATTGTTGGCTCCAATTGCCATTCGTTACCATTGTAGATTCCAAGTGTTGTGTAAATATTTGGTTTGTACCGTAATGTAAATGTCACTCCCAAAGTCCTGAGACTTCTCTCAACAGCCCACACTTGCTCTTTCTTAGTGAAATCTTCATTGTAAATGAGAATGGTATACTCCATCAATTGGTTGTCACTCATAAACACATTGGCAGCACTTCCTAGGGTTCCACTAACCACTGCTTTGGCAACACTTGTCCAAATTTCATCAATCTTAGTGCTGTGAAACACAGTAAATATTGTTTTCAGATTACAGGCAGTTTTTTCTCAGTTTTTCTGCCAGATCTAAGTGAATTAGACAAATGTGTGAAAATATCATACCAAGAACAGCCCTTCTATTTTCCTTGGTCCTTCACAAGTGAAAACTTAAAGGTAAAATGCTCTTGCATGACTGGGAAAATTGTGAATGTGCATGCATTAATTTGAACTGCCGTGCAAATTGTAGTGCAAAAAAATAGTAGCAATAAATTGGTTGGCTCTTAGCCAATCACAATGAAGTTCTTTTCTCAGTTGTTGATAAAGGTATTAACTTAAATAGTTGATTAATGAATTAGTTTCTTGTATGGCACTACACAAGATTTAATGATTACCAACTGATTAATGAATTAGCCTGTGTGTGGCACTTAGGGTTAACCCTACTCCTGGGGCTATGCAGAACTTGGGTTAGACTGTCACAAAGTCTTAAAATATTTGTTTCACAAAACCTCATGCACTCCTTGTGGTAATTGAAAAAATATTTTCCTTGCCTGCCGCCAATGTAACTCAGCTGTTTATTTCTGAACTCAGTTATTAACACTTTACACGGAACGTTTCATGAAGTATCATAAGTCAACGCGGGTAGAACGAAGTACGCAATCACTTCACTGCCGTCACTCTCACGTCATTTTAAAGCAATTGCGTGATCACCCGCTGTGTCACGCAACACACTTCGCAGGGTATACGTACATATAACAAAAATGTTGATTCAACCAAAGTGAAGCCAAAACAAGACGTCGCATTTAATACACTAATCTTTGATTATAGCTAGTTATATGTAAATTACATTACATTTCCGGTCGATTGGTGTTCCGCCTCCAAAGTAGCGAAACTGATCAGAAATAGCTGCTTGTATCCAAATAACAGTGTTATCACAAGTGTTATGCTTTTCGTCCTACCTTGGACAATTGAATAACCACTTCCCTGACTTGTAGGAAGATTTCTTTGCTAAATGTTTCACATCATCGCTGGTAATCTTGCCACGTTTCTTTGTCCTTAATTTTTCCCACTTTTCAAGGAGCGTCTGTTTCTGAGGTTCGGGAATCGACAATGGGAATTCAAACACGGTAGGTCGTCGTTGAGGATCACCTGCGAAAACCGCCATATTAACGAACTTCATAGAAGAAGGTCGGTTTTTTTCAAGGAAATCGTCAAGAGGAATACTCCCATCGAAAATTATCCAACTCGCCATTTCGTGATCTGCCATGTTCTCATTCTAGTCACCAGTCTGCTCGCTGGGGAAAAGGTTCCAGCGAATAGATCGGCTAAAAATTTGCCAGCAACTTGATTTTTTTTTAGAAATGATCATTTGTTGGATAAGTCGAGGCCGTGATGGTCCCTGATTAATTCTAACTTATTGACTCGTTGTGTGCCCTTGGTTGTTGGACCCAGCTGAACTTCACCCCACCCCCACCCCCCCTCTAAGACTCAAAATAGTTTAGGGACTGATCTTCGTAGTCTCGGAATCTCGCGCAGACTCGCCAGTAAGACACAGCCATTGGAATAGTGTGCTGGATGGCTTGCATTTATTTAATGATTGCATAATGGAGTTTTCTTTGTGAGGAATTGAAAGCTAGGGGAGGGCAGGGCAGCTCACGGGGAATCGAAGGCAAGCCAACTGACCAAAACTGTTTATAAGGGAAGAAAGTTTTGCTCACTGACAATATTTCCATGCATATGATTTTGATAACTGGTCGCTCAAACAGGGACGTCATTATACATGAACACTCATAGTACGATAGGCATTATTATGAGATAGCTGGGTCGCCTACCATGAATTTTACCTGTACACCCCTGCTATGCTCTAAGCCCTTGTATACCCCCGGGGTGTATACCCTACATCTACATCTACATTTTATTAAGTCGGTAAAAGTCCATTCGGGTACCCTTGTACCCGCGACCTTGTATACCTCTGTAAACTGGTGCATCCTTGTTTCAATGAGGATTCACTCAAATCCTTCTCTTGTTGCCGTGTTTGTGTTTATAAACTGGTGCATTCAAATCACATTGTCCACCGACCACACTTATTCTCAATTAATCTGTGGGAGTTGAAGGGGGGCGGGGCGGTCGGTGTGACCTACGACGGAACCACCATTAAAACGCTTACAGATTTCACAGGAAGTACTATAAAAAGCCTGTCTTTTAGCGCAAGCGCGCATTTTCGCTTGAACGTTGGTCGTCGTATCTCCCCAGACGGTATTAAAACGGATGCGAGGGAGACTACCAATTACCTGGCAGTCAGGAAATCTTTCCCTTTTTCCACCAAAATTTCCATTCGAATCTGCTGACAATGCTCGATCTCTGTGTAGAACTACCAAGTGTTCCGAACTTATCTGGCCTCTTTATTGAATTGGTCACTTTGCCTAGGAACACGACTAAAGTCCGCCACAGATTGTGCGACATTGTTTATTTTACACGCTATTTAAAAAAAGAAAACGTAGCGCGGGACTTGCGCGCGTGACCAGAAAGTTACTTCTGAAAAAACTCTTACGCTCGTGCAATGCATTTATATGCTTCCGGGATTTTGATGTGATCGTTCGCAGCATTTGGATCTTCAGTCGAGTGCCATGCTTTTAGATAAAGTCGCTCGTGATAATTGGCCTCAAGTCCAACAATGCTAACGTTTTCAAAATTTATTGATGGACATAGGCAGCAACTTTCGAGTTGTGATCAAAACTTGACCGCTGCCTTTCTGTGCTCCGCAATTCGAGTCTTGGTCTCTGTGTTTGTCCATAGTATACAAAACTACACGGTCAGAATCATCTTGCTCTTTAGGACGTGGAAACAGGCTGTTGATGGTTAACTGAGGTCTGTACGACTGACTCCAACCTGTTGTTGTAACAGCCTGTTTCCACGTCCTAAAGAGCAAGATGATTCTGACCGTCAAAGATCAGGCATAGTGTACAGAATCGGTTGCACGCAGTTTTGTATACGTCCAACAAAAAAAAAACCAAAAAGAGTCAGTGACAAACCGTTAACTTATAATATGTCAACTCCTGACTACCCGTAGTTGGGTTTCAGTAGGCCCCAATGCCTCCTCCACTTTTTGGTACAGTTTGTGTCCCCATACACGATGAATCTACCAAACAGTCAAGATGGCGGAGTACTTTGACGAAGTTGTTCTCGATGCAGGAGATTTAGAAAAGCTCTTTCAGGCGGCGACAGAATTTGTCAGAACTATGCGTAGTTTGAGCGACGAGAAAAAGCTGTCTTTCTATGCTTTATACAAACAGGTTAGCCCCTTAAATTTTCTTGTAAATTCCCTCTTTGTTAGCAGAATTTTTTCCGGTACTTTTTGTTTTTTAAAACCTGTCAGAACGTATTTCCGTCATCACTTTCAACTAATTCCTTTTTGTCTTATTTATGTGTAAGGCAAAAGAAGGACCATGCAATACGTCAAGACCAGGGTTTTGGGACGTTGTTGGAAGGGCAAAGTGGTAATTCTATGGCATACGTTAATATAACTTAATAAGTTTACATGTACTGATGTGAATCCTTAGGAATTTCCTGTCATTGGTCTGTGCACAACATAATTCTGGATGGAAAAAGAAAAGATGGGTCTTAATTTTTTTGGGTGATGAAATGATGCCAGTATCAACAGCCATCCTTTTGGATTAACCCTTGGAATTCCCACTAGGGTCATTATTTTGTCTGGGTAGCACTATTGGCTGATTTATGAATGGAAATCTCCTACTTGACACAGATCACTTGATTAGTGTGAAAATCCGTATTCATGTCAATATTCAAACAGTGAAATCTATGACCACCTAATACCTCGAGTGTGGCTAAACTATGTAATAATAATTGTTATTGTTAGGTGTGGAAGGGGCACTTTTTTTCTGTTGTAAAACATTTTATTATGGTTCTCTCAGAGTACTCTATGGCTATGCCAACTGCCAACCGGTTAGCTCAGTTGGTAGAGCATCCGACTACCGTGCGGGAGGTCGAGGGTTCAAGCCCCAGACCGGACCAACACTCAGGGTCTTAAAATAACTGAGGAGAATGTGCTGTCTTAAGTTTGTATTTAGATATGCAAATGGTTAGACATTCTAGTCTTCTCGGATAAGGATGAAAAAATCGTAGGCCCCGTCTCCTGCATCTTCATTGTTATATGGTTATAGCAGGGGACATTAAAGAACCCACACATCCTTCGCAAAGAGTAGGGAACGTATTTCCCGGTGTTGTGGTCTGATCTTGTTGTTTTTGTTCGGGTTTGATGCTTAATATAGGGCTAACCTCATTGCAGCTTGTTCCCCTTGGACAGTGTCCATAAAAAATCGACCGTAAACTATACAATTAGGAAATGAGAAGAAAACTGTTCCAGGCTTGGTTTTTCAAAAAGAAATCACAATGCTAAAATAGAGCATTCCTAAGCTTTAATGGTCAATTCCCTCTTTGAGACGTGCCTGCAGGGATTTATGATAGTCATATTCATCAAATTGGATCCAGTTTAAGATGAACAATACAACTATCATGATTCCCCATAGGTGCATCTATCAGAGGGAACTGGCCATTTTCATGTGAATTAATAAGATGATCCTTGTATCTCTTATCATTTTGTAAAGGGACTCCTGGAAAAAGCTTGGAGAGATGTCTAAGCAAGAAGCTCTTGAACTTTATGTCCAGACACTGTTTGAAACAGACCCAGAATGGGAAGCAAAGTATGCTGTCACTGATGACTTGGTAATTTATTAACATTAGTGATGTTTTACATGTATATGAATTGTCAGTTTTCTATTGGTTTAGTTTAAGTTTGTGGTGATTTTTACTACTAAAAATACCCAGGCATAGCCAATTCATAATAATCAATCACGGGAATCAGTCAAGTCAATCGCTATCAATTGTCAATTGCTATCAATTGATTTCTGCATAATTTATGATAACAATTGAACTTACAGAAAAATTTTTAATCAGTTGCTATTGATAGGTTGTGTAGTGGGATCGTTCGGGTGAGGGTACTTCTCAAAAGAACTGTTGTTAGTGTCTCCCATTTTGACAACCCGAGTGGATTAAAGTTGTCTTCAAGGTTAAGTGAATATTGTTTGTCAGTTGATGAAGTATTTATATGTTTCATCTGTTGAAAGTGCTTGGTCAAGTTTAGCCATGATGATATTGGCTGAAAGACTCGTATAAAGTTTGCTATCAGTCATTGGTAGGCTTGGATCCACCTATTGTCTATTCACTGGACTCTGAAGATGACTTCTGCTGAGGTTGTCCAACGTCAGTCACCAACAACAGTTCTTTTTTTAGCTATGATTGTTATTGATGGACAAAAATTGGTAACAATAATGTTACTGTCCTCAGGAATATTGATTGTTATCCAGTGATAAAAAAAATTCACAATAACTATTTAACAATATATCCATTCGCCCCCATTCTATCAACTGCATACTGAATATCTAAACTGGTAACTTTCCATAAATCAGAATCCAGCACAATCTGGACCCTGCACCCCACCAGATCATCGGCATCTTTAAGCAAAAGGTGCCTAACTTTGGCAGAGGTTGTTATTGCAAAAAAAAGATTTGACTTCACTACAGATTTCCTTGTTTTACTCTAACATTTTAACACAGACTGTAAAGGAAAGTGAAAAACCAGTTCAAAAGCAGACAATGGGCCTCGCTGTAAGCACACTGCGAGGAGATGATGATGATGATGTTATAAGGTCTGTACTAATAATGTAATTTCTGTTAATTAATTTATGTTAATTAATTTATGTCAGGGTGAATGTCTTAATGACTAAATAATTCAGGAAAAAAAACACAAAGTACCGGTTTCTGCACTTCATTCAAAGGTGATCACTGCCCTGATTTCCACAGAAATTGAAGTTGCTGGTGATCAAAATTCATGTTACCGGTAGGTTACTCCCTCATATAAGCTATTCTGGTGCTGCCTGGGGTTCAATATTGTGTCTGATAGTTTTCCTGTCTAATTTGAAAATAAATATTTGTTGTATTGACATGTTTTGTAAAGTTGATTTTACATTCATTTGGGAAAAAGTGTTATTCCACAATATTTGATCACAATTCTCTTTCATTATTTAATGGCCATTTAAGGCCTACATTCAGGGGACCATTAATTTTGATCCAATGTATATAATTATGTATGTTGCTGGTCAAAATAAAATTCAGGTTAAAATGATTTTAACTTAGTTTGATGCTCAATTGCCTTTGCCTTCTAACCCTAATTATTCTTTATCTATGAAAAATTAGGATTAAGAGACAAAGGAATTTTATTTTAAACTGAATTACATTTCAACCTGCAAGACCTCGGGCACAGTTTTTCCCAATATGGACCGACCTAGGCTGGTGAATAACATTTTAATTTTTTTTTCTGCAACATGCAATATTTGCGAAAAACCCGCCCACCCCAGGAACCAATAAGATTGCAGGATTTGCTGAATTCTGCCTGCTCACGAGCTGAGGAAAAGATAAATACTAGATTTCTGGTAGTTAGAGATCCAGCAATGACACACCTAAGTCTGTCTGTGACTTGATTTCACTTCACAGTGATGCTAACAAGTCAGTGTTTGATTGGTGCAAGGAAGGAAATGCAAAAAAGATGGGTGCACTTCTTACAAGAGAGAACATTAACAGTAAAGACGAACAGGTATTGAGCTGCCATTCATAGTATTTTTTTGAAAGGTTTATTACGGTAGTCTTGTTGTTTTTTATGCATTTTTTTTAATGTACAGTCAAACCTCTGTTAAGCTGTTAATAAAACCCTCTTATATTCAAATATAATTATAGTAATAACTTTATTTACCTTCAGATTTTACAGATGGCTCAAGTGAGCTAGTTTCTCCAAGCATCAAAAAAAACATGTTACAGTTAAGAATCCCAACTGGCAGGAGGCAGACCAGTTTGCTATTTAGAAAGCGTGACTGACGATTTGAACTCGGGACTATCCCACTAGTGGCAGGGTGGAGGCCTTGAACCCCGGACCTCCGTATTACAACACCAATCTCCTAAATCACTTGACCACCATTCACTAAGAAATTAACCTGATGGTAAAATATTCAAGATTCATATATCCCAATTACGAGTAGGCACCAACCCCTATTAAGCAGCCACCTCCCTTTCCTCTGAAGGTGTCTGCCTAATAGGGGTTTGACACTATTTGTATCCCATTTCAATACTTATGCATTTGGACATTGTCCAATTTTTTTCTGGTGAGGAGGTCACCTTCCACCCACCACCCAAGTCAGGAGGTGCCCACATGACTGTGCTTATTTGTATATCTTATTGTAGGGGTTGACACTACTTCACTGGGCATGTGATAGAGGTCATGAAAATGTAGTGACTCACCTAATAGAAAACAAAGCTGGAGTGAACACACAGGTAGAAATATCACCAAAATGTATCTTTAACTATAAGGACTTTACAGTCAGACTGTCAGCTGTTGGATATTTCTGACCAATAGTTTAACCCACAGATTTCTGATTGACTTTCAATTAAAGTGTAGACTGCTCTTTCTAACCTGGTCAAGCATTATTTCCGAGAGCAATGTAGTGAACTCATTTCAAAAGCTCTTGAGGATTCCTAGTTTTGCATGAAAATTCAGTCTAGGTATAGATTTGTGGCTACATGTAGTACACAATTTGCCAAAAGTCCGATTATTAGTGGGCAGTTTTACAGCTGGGCAACTGAACTTACCTTGAGAGATAAAATGTTATCGTAGTTTACTCACTTTTCTCTTTGCTATGAGTCCATGGGGGTAAAGGACAGTTAAATTTCAAATTTATCATGTTAGAAAAAAGTATTGGGAGCTAGTGATCGAAGTCCCAGAGAGTACAGTACGTTCTCAAATGATTATTTTTAGTTAAACTGAATTTTGTTTTTTAAACTAGGATGCTGATGGTCAAACACCCTTACATTATGGTAGGTACAGGTAGATTTCATTTAATCAACACTGAATAAGCCATCCCTCTGCTGATACCTCTGCTTCAAAACAAGCCTTGGTGCGGAGCCTTTCATATTGAAATGAGTTTTTCTTGCATATTCATTGTTTTGCAAATCAAACTCATTTCCAAGTGAAAGGTTGTGCACCAGGACTGGTTTTGAAACAGGTATAAAGTTCCGTATGGTAGGGATGGATTGGAATGGTAAGAAAGGAGTTCTTTGTCTTTTGATTTCAATGACCTACTCAATAGAGTATGATAAAAATTCATGATAATTGGTCTTTATTAGTCTACTGAATATTATAGGATTTTTTTTTTTCATTCCCTCCCCTGACTACTGCAAATTTTGTAAGTTGCATTGGAATAAATGTTTTCCTTTTCAATATCCAAAGCTTGTGTTTGATCATGACTAGTATTCTGATGTATGTAATGTGTCCTAGTCGTGGTACATGTACACATAGTAATTGTGGTATCCAAGCCAAATATGTTTGAAACTCTTTCATTTCTTTTGTTCCAAATAACAGCTGCCACCTGCGACTTTATGTCAATAGTAAAAGAACTATTACAGTCTGGAGCAGACTGTTCAATTGCCGACAATGATGGCTTTCGACCAGCTGATGTTGCAGACAGTTCAGCAATAAAAGAACTACTTAATACATAAAACCAAGAATCATAAAACCTTATGTGTGTATGAAGCTTCAAAAGCTGAAAATGAATGTATTTATTCAGTTTTATTGACTTAGGGGTTGTCTTGCAAAGAATTATTTTATCCATTTCACAATTCAAGATTATTTTTACAAAAAAAAATATTACATGTACATAAGATCAGAAATGGTTATTTGAAGATCGCTGCCACTTAAAGTGAAAGAATGAGTGCATGAAATCCTAAAAGGTTATCAAACTTATTTTGGAATTCAAGTTTGTTAACAGTATTTATATTGAAGGGTTCTATAAAAACAGGCAACAGATTGAAGTGTTGATTATTTTATAAACAACCTCATCAAAAAAGAAAAAATACAAAGTAAAAAGCAATTGTCTATATTGTCTCGTTCTGTTGATTTTTTTGAAAAAACAATTAAATGACCTAATACTACCTACAAATTCTTACTCCTCTTATGTATAAATTATTTTAACCCTTGTGCCTAATTCCTAATGTGCTTTGCATCTTGAAGTTCTGCTTTTCCTAGATCTACATGTATTTTGTCTCTCTCAGAGATACATCTTGTCAGTGTTAATTTTCTCTAATTACTGTTCAGCAAACATTATTAGTAATCAAGCATTTAATTTGTAGATTGCAGTTCTATGCCAGTTATGATTCAGATTGGAATTTGTATTACCCTTGTTTTTAATAGCCCATAATTTTCCAAGTTCTCTCTCTAGCAAGTGCTTCATTTGAAAATGATTTTAATTTACTTTTTAAGTCTCATTTTCAAATGAAAGGATGGGTACCAAGACTCGCTTTGAGAAAGAGGCTAAAAGGTAATTCATAAATGGCCTGTCCAGGTCAGTAACACATATGCGAGAACTACTTCATTGAACAATGTTCTGCTCATTATGGCATTATTCTCTGGTTACACTTTCCTCAAATATAGGCTCTCAAAATACTCCCCGCTTAGTAAAAATAAACTGCAATGTTAAATAGAAAGTTCTTAATAACAAAATATATGTGACTAAAATTTAATTCTTTCCATGGGCTTTTTAAATCTTGCATGATGCATAAATATTTGCAGTAACATGGCAGACGTACAGTAAACAATTATTATTGCATGTGAGTGCATGATCTGAGTGTGGTTATTGATCTTCAGTGTTGTTCTTTTAGCCAGTCCAATAACTGTGGGACAAAATATGTTATGATGATATCTGCACCTGAAATGCAATAAAACAAGGGTAATAAACATGATCATGTCATTTCAATTTTTTAGTACTTGAATTTAGATGGCCTTTGAAAAATCAATTTATGTTTGAATCGTCTGAGCAGCTTAGTTAGGGTATGTTAATTTTGTTAATTTATTTTGTAGATGACAACGATGATAGGCGGTTGTCAAAAGGTCATGTAAAGATCTTATTGTTAATTTTCATTTTAAAATGTCTTTAACCTTATTAGCACATTTTTTAAAAATGGCAAACAGTCAAGTATCGAACAAACTGCTAATACTACAATAACAATGATATCATCGTCATTTTGATCCTACCTGCCCTCCTCATTGATGTTAAACATTCTAACACTATGGTCTTCAAGTCAAACGCCCCAGCTTTGCTTCCATGGTACAGCATGGCAAACTCTCCAGAAACCTGCATTAATGAAAAAGTTACCTCAGGATCAGTTAGACCTAGGTTCAAGGATTTACCAGTCATTTACCATCAACTACTTCAAACTCCTGCTATCTTAAACTGTTTTGTTTCCCCTGAGAGTTTGAAATAACGGGGTTCAACTGTACATACAAATCCAATCTAACACCCTTAGCACAATTCTGCACACACTTACAAATGTAATAGATGACAAAAACTTTATAGTATAGGTCTGCAATGTGTGCAAAGGCTTACAGACACCCAGCCCTCTGCAAGCATTGTCTGTCCATAAGATTCTGAGTAATTCGACAGACTTTTTCAGAAATCTTTCACATGTACAAATTAGAAAAATATTGTTTACAAACCTGGTAAATTGCCAGAGGCAAGTCAGGAAACTAGAATTTAATCAAGAGTACAAACGTTAGTTGTGCTTGAGCCACCCTATAAGCATGCAGCTTTCTCAATTTTCCTTTGGGAAAGTAGCTAGGGGTTTCAATTTTTTAAGGTTGTAAGAATTCAAGGGGTATATCTACATGTGCTGCCATATCACCTCACAGAAAGTTGATACATTACACAGCCACGCACTGTCTGAACCTGTCCGTTTCTTGTTGGTAGGCACATTTTGGGGAACCCAATTAACTAGTCGCCCTTTTCCCTTGGAAACGTCATACTTTCATAGGTAATTTGGCCAATAGCAATATGATTGAACAAATTTCCAGCATACTGTATTCTAAGAAACCGTAAAAGGCTACCTGTAATATTTAAAATAATTTATAAGGCTTTCCTGTTGATGTAATTAAGATAGTAGTAGCTGAAGATGCAGTGTAGACAGCATGGGTTAAAAGGGTAGTTTCTATGACTGATTAACATTTCCTCAGCAATTTGATAGACACAAAAGAAATTATGCTTATGATATGGACTTTTGAAACATAAAAAAGTCACTGAAAGGTTACGGAAAAACAAGCAAGACCTGTAGTACCTTATCCTTAGTCTGTCTCACAATATCGAGATATGCCATTCCTGGTTTTACCATCAGCATGTCTGCACCTTCTCTGACATCACGCTCCTAGATGTTTTTCAAGTAAAATTGACAAGCAATGATGTAAAAATTTGACAAACTCAGACACAACTAGAAGTATGTAGTAGTAAATGGTAAAATCTGAGATAATGAGATGCATAGACCTTTGTTTCAAATCTTAAATGTTATGAATATGTTGTTCTGACTTATGAATATCTTGAAAATTGGAGTCCAAGACTGTGCAGAGAAAACCAAGCACAGGACTTGCTAAACTTAGTTACAGTATCCAAAACTCTGAACTGCACTGGTGATGACAAAGCAATACATACCACTGCTCTGGCTGCAAGACCCTTAGAACCTAATGGTAACTGGTAACATCTCCTGTCGCCAAATGCTGGTGCACTCTTGGCAGCGTCTCTGTAAGTGAATGAGATTTACATTTGGAGCAAAAAATGAAAGATTGGTGATTTAAACTCTAGTTCAAGTTGGCAGCAATGATTGCACTGTTTCTATTTCAGGAAAGTCATTCTTTTCATCTTTGGGGCTTTAAGGGAATTTTGTAATGGAAACATTTCACTGTTTGTGCTTAGGATATGATGTATTAAATACAACAAAAAAAAATACAATCTTACCTTGAAAGATTAGTAATTAACTATAAGAATTATCAGAGGGTTGTCAGTGAGTTATCATAGAAGAAATTACCCTGCAGCTTACCTGAATGGACCATAAAAACTAGATGCAAACTTGGCACTGTAGCTCATTACTGCAACCTAAAAGAAGACAATCAGGTTTGATTGTGCACATGCATACAAAGTTACACTTGAACCACAGACAAGAATACATTCAAGCAGCAGTGTTTAAAATTACGTTGTAAATATCGCACTATCACTACTCTGAAGAAATGCTGGAGAAAGCAATACTTAGTTCTGGTATTTATGGTACCTTTCCTCCATAACCCATCCTGTGTAAGATTTCCTTTATGGCTGCAATGCGATTGTCCATCATGTCTGATGGGGCTATCACGTGACATCCTACACAATATCAAGCACGACTGAATTGAGAAATCCTCCACACAGTCATTAGCTGGTTATACAGTTAAGTCATACTAATGTAGATAAAAAACTTAACCCAAGCTGGCATGGCAAACAAGGGCGGGGCAGGCTGAGAGTGCCAGTTTCCTGCCAGTGTGTCCCAGCTTTGAATCCTGAACCCAGAATTCTGAAACAGCAGGTTAAACTTGCTGAAGGTTATCTTAGTTTGGAGTCCAATTTCTCCCAAAACAGCTAACAAGTAACTGAAAAAAATTTTAAACTTGTAAGTCAATTATTTCAATTGTGTACCAAAATCTGAATCTTAATGTTGAATATTCATACCTGCCTTGGCATATGACAAAGATATTTCTGCTATTCGTTTGATACTTGCTGGATTGTTAATAGAACCATCATCATTGAGAATACCTGATACATGAAAAAAATTAATATGTTTTAGCGTATAATTCTAGTGATTGTTTTTCACAGAATAACAAAGAGAACATTTCCTTATGCGTTTTAAGGTGTTGTCTTGCAACCAAAGGATGTGGTGTGTCTGGTTTTAACTGTACATATCTAAACCCCTATATCAAACTTGAGCTTATAGAGTTGGTTATCACACTATACCAAGAATTTTGAAATAAAATAAATTGTCCAATTTTTTACAACCTCTTAATAATGTGAGCAACAGAATCATTTTTGGGTCTCTTTTGAAGACTATAAGTCAAAGAGAATTTGTTCGTTTGTTCTCAAATTTGGACAGTAACTAACTTTTTATTTGCAAATGATTTTTCTTATAGAGTGATTTTTCCAGGGTCACTCCATATTTTTGTAATCTTATTTTGAAAATAGTAACTTTTCACTGAAATTAAATATGGCAAATGGCAGGCACCTAATTTTAGCTCTCTGAGTCCAGAAACTAAGGGACAAATTAAATTTGCAAAAAACAAAATTTGCTTTGACTTGCAGTTTCCAAAAGGTGATTTGGACACTTGCATTTAGAAGTTGTAAAAATGTCACAACTCATTGATTTAAAACTTCTTGGTGATAGCCAGTTTTAATTTCAATAGATATTTAGATTGTTTCACTCATCCTGGCAGTGCTCCATGTATGAGGTTTGCACACCGAGCAGTCATCAGACTAAGTGTTCTACTAGAGATTTCAGTTTTACACTTTCAAATTCAAATTCAAAAGAAATGTATAAAAAATGCTTAGTAGCTATTTCTCTGCTTCATAGCCATGTCTAATCTGTTTGAATAGCTATATGGAATTAACTGCGGCAGTCATAAGAATAGAAGGACTTCTTGTAACTTTAATGTCTTTTAACTACACTCTCAAAATGTTTATTAAAACTATCAACTAAAAGAAAACTAATTATTGAAACACGGAAAGGACTTACCACAATGGCCATGAGTTGCATAAGGACAAATGCAAACATCACAGCATATCAGCAGGTCAGGATACAAGGAAGAGAGCTTCTTAGTGGCTAGAATCACTGGGGAATCCTCACTGTCAGCATTGTAACCATCAGCAGTCTACATTATCACAGGAAGATATGTTACAGGTCAAAATTAAATTCCTTTGTCTCTTAACACTACTTATTCATTGATTATGAATAATTAGGGTTGGAAGACAAAGGAAATTGAGAATCAAACTAGGTTAAAATAATTTTGACCTGGAACAGATACACCAATCAACATTCTAATAACCTCCTTCAACATCTGATCATCTGATACAAACCTCTAGGCAAAGGCTTGCAAACAAATCATCTTAAATCAAACTAAACATTATTTGAATACACTGACCAATAATAATTATTAGAAAGCCTAGATGACAATTTGGCAACATTTGTTTTCATTTTGGTGTTTTTATTAGTTGAAGAGGAAAGTTCAAACACTTGAAACAAGAATAGTTGAACCAAGATCAGTGAAAGTTGCTACCTTTTTCTATAGATGCTTTTTGGCAGAGTTAGTCCAAGACCAATCTTATTAATAAGCAATACACTGCTCACCAGTAGATAACAGCCATAATTTATTAGGATGGATGTGCCCTCGAAGAAAGGTTGTAACTTATAGCATATTTTAAGCCTTTACTGAGATTTTCTCAAAAGCATGAAGAAACGCAGGATACCCAGACAATAAAATTCTAACCCTTAAATAAAGTGCTGGCAAGGTATGTTAATAATCTGGAACATACAGGGACGGCGGAGCCGGGGGGGTGCTGGGGGGCTTTAGCCCCCCCACTTTTGAGGAGGATGACATTTTTTTTGTTTTTGTTTTAGTATATGGTACGTATAAAGAAATAAAAAAGGAGAACAAGAAAACGAAAGTATTCTCT
>OMLO01001070.1_pt1 | contig 20323 bp, 12 predicted proteins | sample 1674811 | NCBI WGS metagenome assembly OMLO01 (sample SAMN06265003, study PRJEB25207) | coral metagenome | isolation source: Coral host | place: Mexico:La Bocana,Puerto Morelos, Mexico | collected 2008-11-13 | reverse complement strand
TTCTTACGAACATTCTCGATGCCCTTTCCCTCGGCATAGTATTCGAACGCGCGCTTCCATTTGCGCCATCTCTCCGCGACTTGCGACGCCGTCCGGTTAAATCCAACGGCGGTAAGCGCTTCTCATTTATATTTGGACCATCCTCGTCGGCAATGTAGTATTTCTAGGGGCCACAAAGGCTTACAACTCCAGCAACACAAAGTCACACTTTCAACACACTCACGCATACAGTTCGTCTCGTCACATGACGACACTTTCCCGCGCTACATGAGTCCCGGATGTCTATAGGACACTACCACAGTCATGCAACGCACACAATGTCGAAAGGCAGATTGTGATGAAATCTCCATGTTCATTCACTTTAAGCTCGAACGACTATGTTTTTCGAGAGCAGCACATTTTTTGCTGCATACGTTTGCGAAAAAAAAGGTCTGTTTTGAAAAACAGTTTCTGTTGTTCTCTTAGGCCTTGTTAATTTTTCACTGTTTGACCATCTGTGTTTGCTACTTTCTTCACTCAAGTCAATAAAAGACATAACTATAGTACAAGAAGTGCTTCGAATATGTTCTATACCTTACCCCGAAGAACAAATTATGGAATATTCAACGTAAGGTTTAAGGGCCCAAAGTATGGAACGCAATTAGTGAAAATTCGAAAACTTCGTCTATTTCAAACTTCAAATAGTCGAAGATTATTAGTTACTTATGTTCTTATTAGCATTTGCGTTGTTTTGCAATTTACCTGTAAATCAGTATTTTGTTCATTTCTAACACCTTTCCAAGACTTGCTTTTATAGTTAAAAACATAGCTGTTATTAGTTACCATAGCTATTGTATCCTCTTCTAATATTGTGTATTCGTATATATATAACTCAAACTATTTTAGACTTCCTTCATAACATAAAAATAGTGTTTTTCCTCTTCTTTTTTTTTCTTTTGTGCATTTATGCTCCAGTTTTCTGGATGACCAGTATTTTATTTCCATTTAATATTGATGTTAACTGGCTGCCTGGCTCTGCTAGCTATGGTTATTCCAGGCAGCTAGTACTCTAATTTTTACTTTTATTATTTTCATTGAAATTGTAATTTTTTTCTTTTAGCAAGAGTGAGTACAAAAAAGAGATTGAATTGTTTGATTTGATTTGACACGACAGCGATAAACCTAACTTGGAGAAGATAGATTTGTGGCTGTTGTCAATGAACATTTTTCGTGAACACAAATCATTTTAGGGATGGGTCTAAAGCTTTTTTTAAGTTTCGAGGGGTCTGAGTTTTGGAGATTTAGCTTGGGCAGTACTCCGAATCCTACTGAATATTTAATTTATTATTATTAAAACAGCAACTTTGTCTTTCTCTTTCACTGTTTGATCGACGCGACAGCGATAAACTGGAGAACATAATATCTCACACCATTCTGTCTACTGCCTCTGAACATTAATTAATATGTGCCCGTAAAGGTAATAAGAATTGACACGAGTTTATCTCTTTTTTAAATTTTTGAGTTTTCGGGGTTTGACGTCTGACGTCTGAGGTCTGAGGTCTGAGTTTTCAGGGTCTGAGTTTTCTTGGCAACCTATAGCTCAGAGCAGTATATAGGTGAGAGTGGTCACCAAACAATAGTCTAGATGACTATAGTAAATAGTTCACATAGTAAACAATTACGAACTGTGCTGAAGCTATATCCTTCTGGAACATTCCTCCAATGGTGACGACCTTCTTGCGCCCGGGTTTGTGTCATGCAGTAAGCTATATCATTGACAATCTTTACTGCTTCCCAGGCTGTCATACTCGTGTCCATTTTATCCACCGTGAAACCCTCCCATCGAGGCAGCATGGCCCAAGTTGCAATGTTTCTTCCTTCAACTGGATCCATGCTCTTTACAATTGGAACTTTGTTTCGAAAATTTTGGAACCAGTTTGGTGGACTAAAAATTGTGTCATCGTACTGGTGCCAGACTTCTAAAAAGAGAATAAAAACACAGTAATTGTGAGAACGGGCTGCCATTTGTAGAGCCATTTGTATTGCACTCTTCAAGTGGTTTTAAGTGAGGCTGTTTAGCAATAAGGAACCGTTCACTAACTGCTACCTTACTATGGTGCACACTAGTAACTGCATTATTTACTTTTATTTTGCATGACATGTATAAATATATTTGTTTTAAAGTGGCTCGCCTTCACCAGTGATTTAGCTTTCAAATTTGATTTAAATGTCACACCTGGTAACATAAGGTCCTCCCCTGACAGCACAGTACAGTAAAGTTATTGTGTAGTCAGATCTTGTGTGCTTAAGGCATCTTGTTAATCAAGTCATTATGTTGAACAACACTTGGCCAACATGTTGACTAGGAGCCACTTAACCAATGTTCGCCAGATAACCACATTACCAATGTTCGCAGATAACAGCAGAAGCGGCAGACACTGGTATGATACTTAACTGGCACACGGGAGACTGTTAACAGCCTTCTATTTAATCTTTTTTTAATTTGATTGTTGAACGCAGGGATAGAATTGTGAGAGAACTGGATGGCAGTGGAAAATGACTTGATGGGGTAGGACGTGGGAAATGAGAAAAAGGGATTGTGGACATCTTTGGAAAAAAGTGGATTCCCCGTTTCTTCAGAAACAGAAAATTCCCATTGGATGTTTGAAAAGCGATAACATCGTGAACACCTCCGCAAAGGCCAATCACGATTACGTCAAGGGGCATTTTGTGGGTTGCCGCAGTTGTCATCACTGACACTTGCCGTGATTCATAAGAGTAGTTGTACATGTTCCCTGTGTTTAGAGAAATTTCCTTGTTTCTTTGCTCAAAGGTGAATAGGAAGAGGCTGTTGTTGATCTTCTTCAGTTGATGGACATTGTTACAATTTTGCTAAACTGCTATACATCCGCTCTGATGTGGGAAACATTTAGTATATCAACACTATGAAACAGCAAAAGAAATACAAATGGTGTTGTTGTCCTCATTGTTTCGCCGATCAAAAGTATCACGAAAGATCAAATAGAAGAAATGAAATAGCTTGGGATTCCTTCCATTGTTTTGTCAGCAAAGGACAATTTAAAGTACCTTCTTTTCTAGCGTTTTTACAAGCTTGTTTTTGGCGCGAAGCATACATTTTGTGTCAGCTGAACGATATGCCTTAAATTTACAAGATCCATGTAGTCCAGCTCCCATGATTGACATAGCAGTTATCCTAATTTTCCAACCCTGCCTCGAGCTCCTTTGGAGGGAAATTATGTGGAAATAAATATACCAGTTTAAGCTTGTGTAGGGACTTCCCCTTAATGCAACACAGCTGTGCTCCCCCATTTAAACCAGCCTGTGTTGTTTGTCTTTCATTCGTAGCTCATGCATCAAACAAATGACTGCATCCCACAGTACCTGATAGAAAATTAAAGCTACACATTACCTTCAGTTTGGCATCTTTCTTGTGGTATTTGAAGACATCGGTTTTGTTTAGGTCTCCAACCAACTAAGTGGCCCCACACATATTTGTCTTTTTCTCTTGATTTTGCTTTGAATACAATATACTTGTAGGGGATTTTCCCAGAAACATAGGCAGTTGGTACTCTGAGCCTTGCCTGAACCAAGATAAAATCATTTTCAAGGCACCTGCAACCAATACATGTAAGTACCCAGTACAGCAAATATTAGCTAGTCACAAAACTGTGAGTACTTAACCCTTTTGAGGACCAAAGTTAAGTGCCCACCACGCACACCTCTCACTTTTTACACAAACATACTTAAACTTAGAGTGCATATGATGTAAAAAGTATCCAAAACTGTTTATTTTGGTGGCTTCGTTTCATCCTCAATGTTATATCCTGCAATCAAATTAATGTCAGGAATCTGCCATATAGAAATTTCAAGATTTTCCTGTGTCCTTCAACTGCAAACCCAACTGAAAGAGAAGAAAGTATCCTTGAATGACTTGCTATAGCTACAAACTGGAAATTGTTACCTATTAAAAAGCTTACAGACTAGATTGAAAAAAAAACCTACGTTAAAAAAATTATCCTGAATTTAATTTTGACATGTAACATATATAAATCAAGAACTCAGTATGGGTAAGACTAATCTACAAAACCGTAGACTGCAGAACGGCAGAATATGAACTTGCAGAACTTGGGAAACTTGAATAACCTAGAGACACAACTGTTTTAATTTTAAGTGCCCTTCAAGGTATAAGGTTGATCAGATAAAAAAAGAATATGTAACAATTAGTTGCAATGAAATTTGCAATGATATTTGCTAAATTCTCCTTTTAGTTGGGACTTGAATATATATAAACATATATACTGATAATACTGATATCTGCTGATTTCTGTCTTTTAGGTGCCATTTTCATCTGTGATTTCCGTATTTCCACTATCTATCAGTAGGCACCTGTTGTTGCATTTCTTGGTGAAAATTCTGTTGCAAGTAAGGTAAACTAAGGCATTGAATTTACATCTAAAAACGCGCTACATGTACATTAGATCATAAGAGTACAGCAAAGAACTTTAATATAAAGTGTATGAACCTATATTCAATGAACATAACTGTCAGTGACACGCACAAATATGATAAATATAATTATATGATGCAGTCATAATATTAATACACAACTTAAGCAGCTGCAAAATAAAAGTCTGAAAACTCAGGCCTGAATGCGATTCAACCCATGACCTCTGTGATACGGGTGCAGTGCTCTAGGTTAACAGACACATACAGCCTTGGTTTACAGCGTCGTTCTTTGATACTGGACATCCCTGTTATGGTCAGTCGACACCTGTCAAGTGTCCCCTGACCAGTATTATGTATAATATCGTGGGCTCAAGATTACACCTCATCAAGGTCTCGTGTCTTGTGTCTCGTGTCTCGTGTTGAAAGGAAGCAGGTTGACGCTAACCCAAGATTAAAAATCACTCAAATAATAATTTTTTCTTATATACAAATGTTTTTCACTGCTTTTGTTTTGTGTATTTTGATCAAACTTAAAACAGAAGGCCAAACAATATACAAAAAACCTCATTGCAAAGTTACAAACTCAAAATTTTCACTTATCCTGTGTTAGCTTAATCGGCCTAAATGGGGCTAAATCTAAACATTAAATAAATATCATATTCAGGCCTCGAGTATATACTTTCACAATGCACCATTTCGTAGCTTAATGCACTATGAGCAACAGCATGCACATGACTGCATGACTACATGGTTGTTAAGGAGTCCATGAGAATTGGGAAAATCACTGGAAGGTCAATGAGAAACATGGATTTAAGTGGATTGTCACTTATAACATAATCGCTATTAGTATATACCACACTAGTAAATAGTACTTTTCGCACATGCTGTTTGGCTAGCTCGGAGGTGATTAGCCAAATACTATTCACCTCTGAGCGGCAAAGAAAAACAAAATGGCTTCCCGTTTCAAATAAAGTTACTCTTAAACAAGTAAAGTTACTCTTTGGTCCGCTAGTTATTTGCCTTGTGTGGTACTAAAACAATTATTCACCTCAGTGTTGGTGAAAGTGGTAGATATTTACCTTGTGGCTTCGAAGTCCAGGCTCGGTAAATATCCAACACTATTCACCTCCACTTCGATGAATAACTGTTAACTAATGATAATCCAAAGTAGTCTAGTTGACCATAGTTTCAATAAAAACAGGCATTTCTCTAGGTTCTGCAGGTTCTCTGGTTCCGTCATCTGCAGTTCTGTTTTTCTTTGGTCATCGTAGCTTGATAAGAATTATCTTGCAATGTTTATATTGTCTCTATTAGTTTGCATCTTTTCTGTGCCAATTACCATATTTATCACCCGCAGATTACAATTTATTTCTTATCAAGATCAGTCTTACCCTAACATTATTACTACCACATACATGCTTACTTTTCTGGGTGCACCTCTACAACATTGTCATTGAAATCCCCAAAAGCAACTCCACCAAACCTCATGAAGATTCTATCACCTTGACTCTCTTCAAATTTGAAATGAGGTGCAAGTACAGCATGAAAAACAACAGTCATTTTCTTTCCCTGATCTTTGGCAAAATACTCTTCATGACTGTCTTCATGGGAATTCTTCTCTTGATTTCTTTTTTCTTTAACATTGATCTGATCGATTTCATTGTCATGCTCTGTAGCAATGCCACCCTTCTGTTTTTCTGATCCTTGATCGTTAATTGTATCTTGTACCTTTTTTTGCCTGCCAAATACAAAAAAATACAACGCAACATTTGTTTTTAAATTGTCTATTTTATTTTTATACACTGATTACTAGCCAATTAGATGCATGGCTTTCATCCAAATAAAGTCCAATAACTCCAGTTTTACCTAGCTAGTACATAAAATTAAATTTTACTGACATGTTAAGGGCTGTGCCTACTAAATACCAACATGTTCCTGTCAGATTAGGACCATGCAGAAAAATTAGATCTAATTACAAGGGCAACTGGAATCCACACAGAGAAACTGGGGGTCGTAACATATTTTTTCGAGATAATTACCCTTGAAAAAAGAAGGAAAGAATACTTCTTCACAAATTTCCTTCTACAGAAAAGCAACCAGGGTTATAAAGATCTTAAAACAATTGGTAAAAGTAACAAAGACCATTTTTGGTATGTTTTTAATAACAAAATCATTGCAACAGTGCTTTTAGCATCCCTGAGAACCTCCCTCTGGACTCAGCTAAAATAGATTCTAAATGGATTTTCCTCACAATCAGAAACTAATCACGTGTTGAATAGGCTTTCCACCTCTATTTCAAAAAACATTAATTTGTATAATTTCAGAGATGAACAAATCCAGTAATCTGATTGGCTGAACAATCCCTTATGTGATTATGTGGTTACCTTCTCCTTTACCATGTGAGTAAGATTTCACATCCCATTTCACATGGTATTTCACAGAATTTTTATTTTCACATTTATTTTCACAGGGTAGTTTACCTGTCTTGTCACAGACGTTTCACGTACTATTTCAAAAACGAGTGCGAGGGTTTCATCAGGTTTCCAAACATGAGAAAACATTTGAAACCACGAGGCCGCAGGCCGAGTGGTTTTATTGTTTTCGAGTGTTTGGAAACCTGATGAAGCCTGAGGCACGAGTTTTTGAAATTACTTCTCCAACAAAAGAAAAAATAGAAGCAGTTGTCATTTTAATGAGTTTTCTCAAATATTTTTTTGTGGATCGTAATCAACGCTTTGAGGCGCTGATTGAGATTCTGTCGCTGATGTACCAGTGTGTGAAATTATTTTTGCATTTACTGCAATGTTTTTCAGTCTTGTTGTTTGTCAGTTCGAAGCAAACACGTTGCTTCACAAGCCAAGTGGCAGAAAACAGATTTAAGCCTACCAAAACTTTTGAAGAAGAAGTCTGAAGTCTACCGGCAATATACTGAAACAAATGGGCGGTTGGAATTTTGGAATAATGTGTGCGGAATACGTCGATTTGTGGAGGAAAAGAATGGAAACTTGGATTTTAATCTCCTCGATTCATTGGACAAAAGGTGCAGTAGTGTCCGGCTGTTATTGTCATAATTTGCTCTTATATTATAGAGGATACAGCTTTCTGCTTTGGTGACTTTAATAACTGCAACGTCACATTCAATGTTAATAGCAAATAAGCTTAATTTCAGTGTATGGACTTTGAAATGTGTGATTAAATAAATTTTTGGATGCCAATGTTTTCGTCTTGCGTTATGAATATGCAGATTAACAAACATTTTACACACGGGTTTGAAATCACTTCTAAACATGTGTGGTTTTCAACTCGTTTTTCATTGGGTTTCTAAACTCATCCACCTGACCAGAATGGGGCGTTCTGGTAGGCTGATAACAATATGAATAATTAATGAGTTTGAGAAATGCCCTTTCACATGGTGTTTCACATCCTATACTGTGAAATATGTTGAAATATATGAAAAATTGGAGCCCGTTTCACATGGTTTTCACATTATTTAACATGAATTTTCACATTTCTGTGAAATTCTGTGTGAAAAACTGTATGAAAACCATGTGAAAATCCGGTGAAGAATTCACATGGTTTTCACATGCATTTCACATACAATGTAGTTTTCACAGGGTTGCTCCCAGTAGTGTTACTCATTGGCAAGATAATCAAAGCTATTTTAAGAACCTAAGAAGCTCCTAATTGCTTGAGGCTGCTATCCTATTGAAAACCAATACCTGGTCAGTGGTCAAACATGTGACCTCATGAGCTCTAAACCTGAGCCTGTGATACGGTCATGTGATACTGGTCAGCATATAACATGTTTTGACAGTTGGGAATTAACAACAACTTGGATGTCCAACTATATAATCCTTACAGGACTACTCTTATTTTTTAAGGTATGGAAATTGGCTCATGCACATGCAGTGTAAGTGGTGTACTGAAGTATTATGGATGTCCAGACAATCAGACAAAAGGACAGTCATGTGACTACCCCAAAATTTTTAATGGATGGGTTACCAAATTTTCTTTAAGGCATGGGGCCTTGCTCCAGGAACTAAAGAAAAAGTACATACTGGCTGGCTTCCTTTAATCCATCTGCCTTCCTTTTCTTTCTCTCTTTTTTCTTGTTTCTTTTCTTCTTAGAAGTGCCTGGTGGTTTTCCAGCTGATCTCCTGGTGTCATCTTTTGGTTTATTTCCTTCATCTTCCTGTACAAAGCAATTATGTATATACGAAACTCAAGAGTATCAAAGATTAGGTGTGCTTAAGGTCATTCCACTGAAATAGAACCTGCACTGAGATTTTTGTCAAACTTTGCCTATTGATTGTTTAATAATTAAGTTACAGGAATTTAATTCTGAAATAAAAATTAAGGGTGCCCAATTGTTCGTTTAGGAGCAACAGCACCTTGTTTGTATCCAACAATTAATCCTTATAATAGCATCATGATTACCATGGCGTGTTACGAAAACTAAGACCTAAGACCCATCTTAGTTTTCTTGATTACGAAAACTAAGACCCCCAGGTCTTAAAACAAAAAAAATAGAAGGAAAGAAATGCTGTTTTATCAATATATTAATGTGTTTTTAAGATGAGAAGACTTAGGCCACATAAAAAAGATACAACGACAACAAGAACACGAATAGATCGACTCAGTCGATTCACTGTGCGCCAATCTTGGGCAATGTCATTTTAATGCTACTTTTCGCTTCTTTTATGCACTCTGAAGGCCCCAAAGAAATAACAAACATAGACCCATTGCAGGTGTTATGCAGTGAGCAACGAAGAGACAGTCCATATTAAATGCTCTTTATAACACAAGCCGTGACGATGCACAAGTTCATCCGGGAACTCTGAATTACATATGACGTCATAAATGCAAACAACATAATTGCAAGTAGCGCAATAATAATAACGTGACATCCCCCCATCCCTGAAAAAAAAAACAATACCTAATGGCTGAACAACATAATATATAAGAAAAATAGTAATAAACAAAGTTTGTTGAAACAGAGTTTTCCTTGTCGTTCATTGTCCTTCTAATAAAGAACAAAGTCCTTGAATTTCTTTGGTTGGTGTACATTGTATCACTCGTCCTGATCTGGTTGTCGGCTGACAGCTAGGTAAAGCCGAAGGCTCGACGATCTCCTGGACCCCTTGTTGTGGCTCAGCAGGTGGTAAAGAATCGGGTCAGTCAGCCTGAAGCAGCATTGCAACCAGTTGTCGATCGGGTGTGTATACTGCCACTGCAGGTGGCAAGGGTTGTGCCAGTGGAAGCGGCAGAGGTTGCATAGGTATATCTTTCGGTGGCACCGCTGGACGTAATTGGATCCAGTTGCGGCGAAGTACCAGGTTGCCCGTGTCTATGCTGTAGGAGCGGGGGGTTGGATTGTTGACAACTTGACCATAAATCCAAGGGCTCCCCCTTTGGGATGGGTGGGGTTTGGCATAAACATGAGAACCCAGAGGCAGTGGCTGTAGTGATGTCTGTGCATGTTTGTCATCATGAGATTTGGACTCTTGTTTGCGGTGGTTGATCTCGGAGGAGTCTGTAATGGGATCTGTGGCTTTCGGTTGAAGCAACGAAGAATTTTAGACAGCATAGATGGCCGTAATGAAGAGGGGATGATGGCCCGAGTAGCCTTAAGGAGGATACCGTCAGCAACGCTTCTCGAAAATGCCAGAATGCTTGAAGTTGCTGGGGCAAATGTTCTCTAGTTGGAGGCCAACCATGGATGACATAATGTGCCAGTAACGGCATGTCTTGGCATGCGGCTGTGGCTTGGCGCAATTGTTCGCGAGTGCTGTCTGTGAGGGCTGACGATGTCAGATCTAGGTGTGCGAGATGCAATAAGAAGACTTGAAAGGTTGTAGGCAAGGCGTGGCTGTCACTAAGGGCCGGGGGCTGGGGATTTCCCTCAGCTACTACAAATGTGAGCCCCGACTACTTTGAAACCAAACCAAAACACTGGAAAGTGGAAAATACATCAAACAACAAAATTGTGAATAACAAAAAGAACCCTTTAGTTTATCAATACAAACTCTTATTCATCTTTTAAAGAAAGCGATATTACAATTGGTGCGAGGCTCTGAATAAAAACGCGTAATGTTGAACAATGTCATCTGCTTTCAAAAGTGCGCGATTTTACAACATGTTTGTTTCATCCACATTCATTTGTTGTCGGAGTTTTTTGGCTCTGCATATGGCATCCAAAGAAAACTGGAATCCTTCTTCTGTCCTGGCTCTGCTTCAAGGTAAGGTTATAATTTACTGAACAAATAACAGTTCGGGTTTAGTTTCGATCAGCGTTTCTCAATAGCCTTCGAAGCGACCACCCGGGATGATACGTGAATGAATTTGCAAAAGATGCATGTTGCCAAGTGGTAGTTGAACTGTGCACAATTTCCAGAGAAAAAAATCTGCCATCAGTTTACTGCATAATTACAACCTCGTCTCGCCTGTTGACTTTTGTTTTTTTGCACCTCAACAAAGAAATCAAGTTGATCGTACATGCTTTGTAATTATATGCGTTCCAGTTATTGCTTTGCTTGACAAAAAATTGCCTTGTCCTTTTGTATTCCATATCACTGCTGAAAGTTTTGACGTGTTAATTTCTCAAGGCAATGTTTTTCTTTAAGAAAAACTGAAGCACTTTGACATTTCCGAAACGTTCTCGACGCCATGTTTTCTGCTCGTGGTCACGAGTTAGTTTCATTCATTCCTAGTCTTTTTCAACTTCTCTTTCCTTTCACGCCATGAGTCACCAGTCACGTCGGCCGTTTAACTTGGTGTGTTAAAAGATAAATACGGAATTTATAGCCCAGGTCAAATCAAAAATGTTTTGTTAGGCACCTTGAGATGTTTTGCCATGATAAAAGCATACGAGAATCAAGAATGACTCTTGAAAACTTGTAGTAATATAAGTTGGAGTGGTATAACAACTGCATTGAAATTAATGCGTTTTGAGACACGTTTTGTTGCCTAAAAAGGCTAAAACCTGAAACTCCGCACCTACCCCCCCTCACCAAATCAGGGTTACAAAAAAATTTTTTTTTGTCCCCACCTACTTTTTTACTTTCCCCTCCTACTTGAAAAGTTAGTGACAGCCCTGCAAGGAAGGAGTGGTGGCCTCATCATGACATGGTGCTCTGGACAGGTGCAGCGAAGACCCTTTCCTGTATACTACAGTGAAGTTGTATCGCTGCAGGAAGAGCATCATTTTCTGCAGGCGTTTAGGGGGGAGGCAAGGTCCTTCTGGAAGACTGACTGCAGAGGTTGGCTGTCTGTATGAATGGTTATGTCTGATTTACCAAGGAGCCACTGGTCAAACTTGTTGAAGGCTTCAACAATGGCAAGACACTCCTTCTGTGACACTGTGACAAGACACTCCTATCTGCGCATAACGCTGTTCCGTGGGAGTTAGACTTTTAGAGCTGTAAGCAACAGGTTTTAGATAGGATTCCTCAGGGATGCTACTACTGTGTTGCTTGCTGGGTTGTAGGAGAGCTGTTCCCAGGCCGTAATCCAATGCATCTACTTGCACGATGACAGTAACTGGGTTGGGTTGGAGACCATCAGTAGTGATGACATGACCCATGAAAACTGCTTTGCGGACAAGGAATTTCATTTTACTGACATTAAGCTTCACGTGGTGCTGTTCAAACTGCTCAAGTACAGTGATGATGTTGTGGTCATGGTCAATCCTGGCTTCTGCATCGGTTTTTCCGCATCCTGGAATGAGGATATCATCAGCAATACTGATGACCTGGAGACCTTCGAGGACCATGTGGATTCTGCGCTGCCATTCTTCGGATGCCGAAGATATCCCAAATGGTAGCCTAGTCCATCTGTAGCGACCCCATGGTGTAAACATGGTGGTTATCAGGGATGATCTTAACGTCAGGGGAATGTTTTGGAATGCTTCTTTGACGTCTATCACTGTCATGTATTTCATTCCGTGCAACTTGTGAAGATTCTCTTCCAAGGTCGGGATGATGTACTTTGGGCATTGTATGGCCTTATCGGGGGTTTGGGAAGGGTCTAGGCATATTCGAATCTTTCCTGGCTTGGTCGGGATAGGTTCTCTCTCCAAGACAACCATGTGGGAGATCCAGTCTGTTCATTGAGATACTCATACCAGCTGGCCAGTGGCTTCATGTGTCTAGTGCTGCTTTGATTGACTGATTTTGATTGCTGGGCTGACGGTGGTGGATGGGGTCATGGATGGGCTTGACCTCCGTGTTCAGATTGAGATCAACAGGAGGGCCAAGGAAGCCAAGGCCATGAAAAAGTGAGGTACAGTTCTTTGAAATGAACTCCACGGTTAAGGTACCTACATGTAGGTCTGGCCACATGCACTTTGTGGGGAAGCCGGTCGTTTCGCATACAAGTCGATTCGCATACATCGAGGTCGTTTCCCCGACACGACCTTGGTTGATTCGCATACATCGAAGTCGATTCGCCTACATTGAAAAAAAACGTTCTCATAAACAGTGTAACAGGATAGCTATAGGACAGAGAAATAAACTTAACCACAACCCGGCGAAATGCACGTGTTGCTATTATGTGTCGTGCATTATTTTTGTTTGGCACAGCGAACGCGTTGACAGCGCGTAGACTAAGTTCAAGTTTAATTCGGGTGTCCGGTCGTTTCGCTACAAAGTCGATTCACTTTAAATCGTTTTGTTACAACTCAACGGTCGATTCGTTACACATATGCAGTCGATTCGCTACACATTCGCTCAAAACATAAAAGTCGATTCGCTACAGAACCTATAAGTTACTTTTAGATACAAACGTTGTGATGATCAATAAAGGCCAATGGTTTTCTCGAGCATGCAGACGAGTTCTCGTTATTTCTGAAGATTTGGTTTGTTTTATTTCTTCAACTAGCGAGCGAATGAATGTCACGATCAGCGATTATGTAAAACTATAATCATATCATCGCGCGGAAAAGCTGGGAAATATACCGTAATTCCATCATTCGAGTCGAACGCACGAATGTTCTTGAGAAATTCTCGAGTTCAAATTCTGTAGCAAATCAAATTAAGTCGTGTATCGAATCGACTTTTGCGTTTCTGAAGTTTGCAGCGAATCGACTTCGAGTTGGTTAATCTCAACCTCAACCTTCGTATAGAGTGTGTTCATTGTCACGTAATAAAAAATAAAATCAAAAACTATTCAGTGGATAAAGTCAAGAAATTGTAATATTATAGACGATAAATAAAAAAGGCAGTTCTCCAAGTTTAAGGTGTGTGCATTGTCCCAAAGTTGAGCTATTCGTCGAAATGTTCCGCGCAAAATTATAGAGCCTAGTATGGAGCCGCCATGTTGGAGGACCTCCTTACTCCTCCAATATGGCGGCCGGAAAATAGTGTAAACATTTGGAACTTACTTTGGCTATCTAGACGACTGATTATCAGAACCGAACCAAAAAACATTTACAAAAACACTTTTCTTAATACTTTAACTCCTAAAATGGCTAAAAATCATGAGATAAGTGTATATTTTTCGACAAACGCGATCTTAGCTTCATGTCACGCACCGCCATAACTCCAAAATTCAAAATGCACTGGTTTCGAAACGAAGGACGCTATTGAGCTGGAAAGCTGCAAACAGATATAAATTTAGTACCTCTTATGCCTGGTGAGGATTAAACCTTTAGGGGCTTTTTAGTTTTGGATTTGAGAATTTGATGACGTCACGTGAACACACTATAAGAAAGGTTCTTATTAGAAAAAGAGTGTACTTTCTTTAATCTGAGATTCAAAACCGAGCACAAGATGCAGTTGATTTTGAATTCCGAGCAACGCGAACTGAGTACGAGAAACTGTTAAGGTATTTTTTTCTAAAGAAATCCGCGAAATTGATGAATTTCAGTTTAAAAGCTTTTAAGCTTTGTTGCTTTGTTTTCAAATTTCGATTCACTACACTTGTGACCTTTTTGCATAAACAGCAAATTTGTGCCGCGCACGAGGAAGGTGTGATTTTTTTCTCTTTGTCTTTACAAGCAATAACTAAAATCATGCAAACAAAGGAACAAAGTAAGGCTTGCATCTTTAAGGGATATCAAAAGGTCAACTCTTTGCAAGGAGTACGGAAAATTCGTTAACACGCGTCAAGAAGCCTTCAGTTCAAGCTTAAAGTGGATTACACTTGCCGAAACTTGTTTTCGCTTTTTAAGAGTTGCTTGACCATTTTTTATCAACGCGAGTAATATTCAGAAAGAAAGTCGTGGCGCGTGTAGTAAGCCACCTTGAGTGATGTTCGCTATATACAAAATAACTTTGAACTTAGATACGTAGGCAAATGACTTTTTTGTATGCGAATCGACTCAATCGACTTTAATGTCGGCGATTCAAATTGTATGCGAATCGACCAAGGTCATGTCGACGAAACAACCTTGATGTATGCGAATCGACTTGTATGCGAAACAACTGACATCCCTTTGAGGTATCTGGGGATATTGGGGGTGGCCCTGCTGCTGAATCTTAGTGAATGCCTGGGTCAGGTGTCGGTGGAGGTTTGGCAGTGGAGCATTTCCTGATGAAGTCGGCATTGAGGGTGAGCACACCAAGTGCCTTGCTGATTTGTTTGGGTTGTTTCCAGCTCTGGCCGGTCTGCCAGGAGGTCTTTTGTCCGGTGATGTGGAGGTGGCATAGTGGACCTGTTCTTCAGTCTATAGTGGAGTTGGCTAAGAACTTGTTTGTCTGTTTTGCAGCCTCCAAGGAAATGGCCTGGCTTACCACAAAAGCCAGTGTGAAGGGGGGGGGGGGGTCATCGGGTCATCGGGTAAGTGGTATCTGTCTTGCATAAGAGTACTTGCACCTACATAATGCTCTTTAATCTTCTGTAGCCAGACCCATGGTTTGTCAATGTCGTCGGTGGAGATCAAAATGGAAAACAGTCAAGGTTACACCAATTCCAAAAGACAGCAACCATGAACACGAACAGCCAAACAACAATAGGCCCATCTCACTTCTACCAGTTTTATCTAAGGTTTGCGAAAGGGTGGTACATAATCAACTCACCTCGTATCTGCAATCAAATGACACCCTATCAAAGACTCAAAGTGGTAACAAGAAATGGCATTCGTGTGAAGCATCTGTCATTGACACAATTCTTAACGCTATTGACAAAAAGAAGTTAACTGCTGTTGTACTCCTAGATATGAGCAAACCCTTTGATAGTGTCAATCACGAGAGATTAATTTTAAAATTGCAAGATGTCTAGTCACACTCTCCAATGGTTTCGCAGCTACCTAAGCAACAGGAAACAAGTAGTACGAATCCACTCTACGCTGTCCGAGCCTTTGCCTGAGACTAGTGGTGTACCTCGAGGGAGCATTTTGGGCCCACTACTATTTAGCATAAACACGAACGATCTTTCCTCGATACCACAGAAATGCAACACTCAGAGTTACGTTGATGATACATGTACGAAACTCATTACTTTCTTTCAACTAGAAGCCAACCTGGATGCAATCACTGATTTGAAAGACGACCTGTTTAAAATAGGAGAATGGTGCTCCAACAACCTACTGTTACTCAATCCTGGCAAAACCAAGCTAACGATATTTGGTAGCAAGCAAATGCGTGCAAAATTGCACTTTCATTTCCTTCCCTTTATGGGAAAGGACATCGTCCCTCCAGACACTGCTAAAGATCTGGGCGTGATTTTGGATTCTAATTTAACTTACAATGAACACATAATTAAAACTGCTTCTTCATGCATGTCCCGCCTCAGTCAAATAAACCGTGTCAAGCATGTTTTTGAGAAACGTGCATTCCTGATGATTATTAACTCTTTAGATTTTAGCAAATTACTTTATTGTTCTAATGTATGGGTGAATACATTGAAGTGCAATATTAACAAACTGCAGGGTGTGCAAAACTTCGCTTGCCACATTGTGAGCGGCGCACACAAATATGACCATGTTACGCCCATTCGTAAAGAGCTCAATTGGCCGCCTGTGGTGAGCCAGCTATATTACCGAAGCGTTATGACGGCCTTTAAATGCATGATGAGCAACGCCCCTGAATACCTGTCTTCAAAATTTTTAAAGCGAGCCGAGGTGAGCAGTCGTAGTATCAGAAACTCACAATTGTTGAACATTCCTTTTTTAAAACTGCTAGCGGCCAAAGAACCTTTTATTATAGAACAGTTGATTAGTGGAATTCTTTGGATTGTTCTCTTAAACTGTGTGATTCAGTTTTTTAAAACTTGCCTGAGGACCAAATTACTTAAAGAATCGTAAATTTTTGATACATTTTTATAATTTTTTTTTTTAAACCTTATTTTAAACATTCTTATCTTTTAGTTGTAAATAGGAATATTGTCTTTGAAAATCCCCCTTGGGGAAAGTCAATAAAGCATGTATGTATGTATGTGAAGTAAATCAATTTTCGTTGTGCTTAGAAAGTTTGTTTATGCTCACCCTCAGGTCTTAGTTTTTGTAATTACGAAAACTAAGACCTGAGGCGAAAATTGATTTACTTTGTTCTTTAAGACTGGATACCACCACTCTAAAAGCAAACTACAAAATGTATGCAATTTGTGAGCGAATAGACATTCGGTTATAAAAGGAATGAGAGTTGAACTGGATGTCACGCAACCCTCAGGTTCTAAATCTGCCTACAAAAACATAACAGAAGCGAAAAGTAGCGTTAAAATGAAATCACCCAAGGTCGGCATTGATGACATTGCCCAAGATTGGCGCACAGTGAATCGACCGAGTCGATCTATAAGTGTTTTTGTTGTTGTTGTATCTTTTTTATGCAACCAAGTCTTCTCGTCTTAAAAACACATTAATATATTGATAAAAGAGAATTTCTCTCCTTCTATTTTTTTTGTTTTGAGGAAGTCTTAGTTTTCATAATTACGAAAACTAAGACCCCCAGGTCTTAGTTTTCGTAATGACGAAAACTGAGATGGGTCTTAGGTTTAGGTCTTAGTTTTTCAAGGGTCTTAGTTTTCATAACACCTGATTGCCATCACGATTGCTTGCTTAAGGTGGGGTTCTACCTGAAGGCCGTTTTTCAGTCGCATAACTTGGGTTTAATCCGAATATCTTGTTCGCATTTCAAGCAATCAAAAAACTGTTCATTCATCTCACGAATCTATGCGCGGAGTTTTGTAAATTTTTGGGTGATTTTTGGGGATATTTGGGAGAAGATAGTTTTTCTCAATGATTAGTGAAATTTAGGGAAATAAGAAATGGTGAGGATTTAATGTGATTTTAAAATTAGAATTTGAAGTGAAATATTAGTAGATGGACACCCAAACAGTTCCCTGACAGCCTGGGATGCTCTCGCGTTGGGGTCAACTGTCTGGTGGTGTTTCAAAAATAATTTTCTTCCTTTTATCCCTTCTTTAAACTTCTTAAAATTTCACTCAAATTCAGGTGAAACCCCACCTTAATTCACATTTCCCATGATTGTTTCTTGCTCTACACTGAGAATTGGGCCACATTTATTTTACATAGAGAAATTTATTAATTCAAAACAACAGTAAAAATTAAAGGTCACCACACTTGTTTTCAAAGAAATGACAATTTACCTCTATGGTGAGGCCCAGCTGTAAGGAAAAAGCCCCCATTTACTAATGTGCGCGTGCTAATCACTATTATGCACCGTGGGGATGCGCAGTCCAATACTGGGGAATGACCTTAAATCAAGTAATAGCAAGCCAATGAAATGGCACTTCATTGTAAGCTTAAATAGTGCTCCTATTAACCTAAATAGCTCAGGTTAGCCTAAATGTCACTAACTTAAATGTGCTTATATTAGCTCCCAATACATTTACTCATTTCCCTACCTGGTGTATTAAACCCACCCTCAACACATTGCTAAATTGTTATTATTATGCAGATGCAATGCAATCCGTGTTAGAAATAAGGACAAATTTCTTTTCTCTCTCTCTCTCTTCATGGTAGTTGCAAATTGTAAAGCAAGTTGTTATTGGCTACAGGTCATTACATTGTAGCCAATGGTAGCTCCTGTTATTTTTCTATTTGGAGTCAAGGTTGGTTTTGTCGCAACATGGAAGGCTTCACACAGTAGGCTTTGAGGCTGCTTCACGAGATACACAAACCCTTAACTTTTTTATGTCCAGGCCCTACAAACCTGTGAATTGTTCATTTTTTTTTCAAATAAGATTTTAAAAAAATATGAAAATTGTAATGAAATCAAAATGACTAGAATTTAAAAGTGTTTAGTTTTTTGGAGTAAATATTCTATTACCGGTAATGTGATTTAGTTGGTTGCAGTAACTGTTGTAATCACTTGTCCCATGAAATTAACAGGGACACAAATTGCATGGACCATAAAAATTCTGTGAAAAGGTGATTTGAGAAAATTTTCATGGACCATTAATACGTCCATATTCAGGGAAAAACCATGAGTTTTTCTTGAGCCATTAATTTTGGTAACAGCATGAAAAACCTATGAACTCATGCTGTTTAATTCATTGGATTTTCACCACCATATTAAAACTCCGACTGTAGTTATGTTAATTCAAATGTGTCTACTTTCCATACAAATTTGAAACATAAAGGATTATTAAATTCTTGGATAATTTCTTTAGGGGTGGTTAACAGTGATTAAAGGTTTAGCATTAACATCACATTTCCAGAAATCGAAAGACCTCTTATAAGACCAGATTATATTTGTAAGCTTTTTGACCCTATCTAGTCTTTCCAAAAAATTCATTTTGTGTAGCATGTTTAAATCGTACGAGTAATAGACCCCAAGGGCTTTAATTGATAATTAAGCTATGTTATACCAAAAAGTTCCCTACAGGATCTAATCCACATTCCTTCAATTTTGGTGGTATTGGGCATAAGACCTGACACATGTTTTAAGATGTTGAGAAGATCAAAAAGAGCTCAGGCAGAGTTAGTGTCAGACAAGACTCCAGTTACATCAACTGCATATTGAAGAATGTGGTTTCTTCTCGGTCTATCGCCATAGAAGGATTATTCCAAATTGATATTGGGAGAGACTCCATAGCTATAACAAATGGATATGGAGACAGTGGATCTCCTTGTCTCATTCCCTGTTTCATAGTGAAATAATAATAATAATATAATAATAATAATATTTAGTGAGGGAATCCAACTCGCCAAAGGCGGTTTTCAGTGGAGCCCTCCTACTGTGAATAAAAATCACCTTAAAATAACATAAATAAGAATTGCCTAAATAAATTACTACAAGTGAAAATAAATAAGAGTAAAAAAAGTTCGTATTAGTTAAAAAGTTAAAATTCTAAAGAATCTGGCATGATTTCATTGTTAATGACACACCTTTCTATATTTTTGTAAAATGTCTTGACCCATTCAATGAAAACCAGACCAGAATTAAAGGCCTCTAAACAACAGACAAGATAGTTCCACTCTAGCATGTCAACACCTTTTTGGAAATCAATAGATATTATCAAACCAGGAATATTTTCCCTCTGGGTAAAGTTCATAATGTACATATTGTAACAGCAGCCATGAGCAAATAATATTAACTTACTTTAACCACACACAATTAAATTAGTGCACGCTCAGTCCACTTTTCCTTTATACTAACGTGTACGTTTGAGCATGAGAGTCCCCAGAACATCTTTGCATGGTCTATTTGTCAACGTCTTCCTGCCCACCCCATTCCCCTTCCTGTCTCCACTCTTAAGTCAATGTGATGGTTGCCTGGAAGACTGCATGGGGACTCATGACTGAGTTACAGGGATTACATACATACACACTTTATTGTTACCTCCCCAATGGGGCTTTTCAGGAACAATGACTTAAATTACCACGTTACTTATACCTACAAAATCAAAATTAATCAAATTTAAGAAACATTTACAACATTATCTTAACTTTGTAATCACGAAAAATACTAAAAATAAA
>OMLO01001069.1_pt1 | contig 20337 bp, 18 predicted proteins | sample 1674811 | NCBI WGS metagenome assembly OMLO01 (sample SAMN06265003, study PRJEB25207) | coral metagenome | isolation source: Coral host | place: Mexico:La Bocana,Puerto Morelos, Mexico | collected 2008-11-13 | reverse complement strand
TTTCCCTTACATAAGCTTTACATACAGCTTATATAGGTATGTACTTCCATTTTAGGTACCTGAAATGTTTGGTGATTTGGTGTGTGGGTGTGTGTTGGCTCACTTCCGTAGGCAAATCTTAGTTCCCCAATGACAGGGGTTACGCCAGTTACACCCCTTAAAGACCCCCAAATCTCAACTCAAAGGTGAAAGGTGGTGTTCAGGGTATAAGGGATTGTTGTTTCCTCCTTGAAACTAAGATGATATCCTTGTGTCAAGGCACTTGCTGAAGATGATGATGTTCCCTTTCCCAACATGGTACACATTACTTCCCTGGAGAGTACTTAAGGTTTGCTATGTAATATATATATATATATACAACCTCCCAGAAGAAACATATCCCACCGGGATATCTTTCAGAAAGTTGAAAAGCATCGCGTTTGTTTTTGCTCAGAAAAATCAGTAGCTTTTTGGAACCATCCTCTTTCGAAATCAAGAAGGTCAGAATCCACATGTTGGACCGAAACCACAACAAATATGCTATGCTCCATTGACTGAAAACTTGATCAAGACTCAGAAAACCAGGGTTTCGATATTTAGGGATTTCTCATTTTATCGCTTAATGGAGGTGGTGATGGGCAGAATTCGAATGGTTCTACATACAAGCTTAGAAACCACTGGTATACCAACATCTTGCCATTTGCTTGACTTAGTGGCTGCCGCAGCCACCTGTTGCTCATAACACCATGGAAAACTAACAACATAGATACCAAACATTGCTTTGGAAAAGAGAACTCATTTCCTGTAGAAAAAAAAACGGCTACTTTTCGGTATTCCAAATCGTTAAAGTTCAGGGCGTAGTACAACCTTGGAATCCTTGAAAAAGCCAAAGAACTGATTGAGCTGAGGCCGGCTCATGGCATGCACCTTGTTGCGGAAGGGCCGAGGGCCAAGGGCCAAGGGGTTTCATACTGTTTGATGGTTCAGAAATCCGGCGAGAAAACCACCCGACATGTATGAAACCCTGTAAATAATGGGATATTTACCATATCAAATGATGCAGGATTTCTTCCATTCATTAGTAGCTTATTCAGATATTCATTTAGTCACCAATTTAAACTCATTCGTGTCTCAACTTCTTTCCTTTATTGGTCGGATTCCTCCATATAGCAGATTCAATGCCTGTTGTAAACAAAACTGTAATCAATATTGATATAATATTGAACAAACATAAAATATCATAAAATACATTATATAATTTATGATATATACATATATGATACAGAAATACAAGAAAAATACTCCACTTCTTGCGTCCCCACATGAAAAATCGAGCCATACAACCAACCTGCATTCTCCGCCCAAACCCGGATTCTCCGTGCGCCGCGCCTCCAGGTACCTTAGACGAGGCGGGGTCATGAAAATATGACACCAAGCCCAACACCATCCAAAACTAGTTGGTGGTTGAACCAGCCCATTTGAAAAATATGCTCGTCAATTTCGATCAATTCCCCAAGGTTCGAGGTGAAAATGAACAATGTTTGAGTTGCCACCACCTAGATAAAGAAGCAGTTGTCAACTCTGCGTGACTCAATGATCCGATCGTTTAAAAAGGACGCAGGTTAAGGTTCACTGATTATTTCAAAACCAACTACTCTACTTGTGCAGCAGTTTTTGAGGTTCATCATCTTGATGATTTTTATATAAAACCAATTTTCTATCTGATTCATTTCCCGTATTGAGATGGAAGAGAATCCTGAGCAATAAAATCCTGTAGATTTTTTGGGCAACATATCAACCTTAACTGACTGGCCGAAGTTCCTCCATCAACAACCATCAATACAAGATGGGCCCCCTACCAGTTATAACTGGGTTTATAACTCCTATAACTTGGGGGGGCGGGGGAAAACGAAAGCTAGGCTGGCATGTGATGTTAGAAGTGTGTTCTGGATTCTATCCCGGACCTTGACATGCAAGGTGCTTGGCTGGATTGGTGCTCATGGATAAAGTTATACAAACATGACCATTTTGCTTTTTGGCGCTTTGTTGGGCACCTCTTAGTTGACCTCAAAACGTCGTGACAACCCTCTTCACAACAATAGCCAGTTTCCTCCACGCTTAGACGTGAAATGGAAGCCACTTTGCTGATTGCTGTGATCCGTTTCCATTCGAAAAAGATCTCACTGCTGCAACAACTGTGCACCGTTTGGCAAAAGTACTATGGGTACAAAGATGTTAAGCCCCCTGAAGAAAATGGGGTGTTTTTGTAGGCATTTCTTACGATGTCGTATGATTCTCAGTGGTTCCGTGGATGTGCTTGCAGTGAATCTCTTAGACTGCGGTGGGGGAATTTTTCCTCCAATGGTAAGAACAAAAAAGAGTTGGAACAAATGAGTGAATTGCGCTGCATGTGTTGGGACCATGCTTAGCAATGTAACATTCTGGCACCATGCTTAGCATTTGCCTTGGTTCGGACCCTTTTCAGACTCCAAACTCCAAAGGGTGAGACAATTGTGGAATCATAGGTTCTGTAACGACCATCAAATGTTTCGAGGTATCAAACCAATGTCGGGGCAATGAATGATGGCAACGCTCAGATTCAATGCAGCAATGACGGAGCTTCCACATCGCCTCAGAATAGGAAGAATATAATGTGCAAGGGGGCTTGGAGAAGGCGAAATACATGGTATAAAGAATAGGGCATACAGGGCACAGGTACGTTAACTTTGCGCAAGTGGTTATAAACTGGAAATGGTGCGCAGGCACCTTGCTTGTGGAGGTGTATCCGTGTAGATGTGTTTATGTACTATGCATGTGGAGGGGATGTACTGTGCACGCAGACAAAGTATCGGCAGTGCGCAGAACAAACTGCAGAGGCTTTTCCGCCAAAGGTGGTGTGAATCGAAGTTTCACTTCAGGTGATGGTGTCAAAAACATATCCTTTATCCGTGGGGGATCTATCGTGATATAGAATCGCCTGTTCATCTCGGATCAGTGTCATAGAATGGAGAGTGCACGCCAACGTAATATCCAGGGTGTGCAGACTCTAGGGCTTGACGGCTAGCGCATCTTCGTTTTCACGTGCATATGTTTCTTTGCATGGGCACATCGTCCCCTTCATGCGCACATCTTCTCCTTCATGGGCACAGCCTTTGCTTCGTGGGCAGATTAATGCGTCCAAACTGGGAAGACAAAACGAAGCACAGTATAGCTGGATCGTAGCACGAGCCAGACGCCGAAACCAGAGAGCAGTAAAGACAGCTGCCGCTGTTTGAGTCGTGGCAGGCGATATAACTGACGAGGGGCTTCACAGTTCAAGCCAAGCAATGCGCTCCGTCGGGTCAGTGCAGTTTTTGAGCATATGTGTTAGTGCAAAGTATCTGTATCGGTGGAGAAAGAAAACAAAATGGATGAAGAAAGTTGAAGGGAAATGGGAGGTGTATATGGTGGGTTAGTAAAGAAGCCTTGTTTCGGCTGGGACGGCACGCTTTTTTTCACGGCCGGCAAGCTAGAGTCATGGGTAGGTAGCGAGAAGTGGCTCGGTCACGAGCCGAATCGCATCGGGAAGTTGCCAAAGTTGGAGGAGGCCATGAAGACGTAGGAGAGTGGAATGTTCCAGAACTCGCAAGCGTTGCATTTCAGCGAGCATATTCGCAGGAGGCCCGCCGGCAAAAGCTTCACGAGGTGGTAGTCGGAGACAAAGCAATGCTTCCAAGGAAGGCGCACGACTGAGTAGGACAAACAAAGAGATCCAGAATTCGTCCTTGGGAGAAAGAAGGTTTAAAAAAAACAAAGAAAAAAGTGTAAAAACAAAAAGTGCGTAAGTAGTAATCGAGGGGCTCGGGACATACCGGGCGGCCGCTGCAAGTCAACAATCAAATGTGGGACTGTGCGGCCCTGCAAAGCGTACACAGTAAGAGCTGAATCGTTGACCACAGGAAGCTGCAAGCGTTCGATCTGGAAGTGGACGCGGCGTGGACGGGCATCTGCAGAAGGTTCTGTAAAAGAATAGGACCACGTTCGGCGGGTCGCTGGCAAAAAGAAACGTCCCGGGCCAAGCGAGGATTCTTTAACCCAGGTCGCACCAGGGATCTCGAGCAGAAGGCCATCTGGAACAAACTCTAATGGATGGGGTGAAGTGGCATCTGCGCTGTGCCACGTTGGCTCACGTGGATTGGTGAGGATCTGGAGTAGCTTGCAAGGGCATCCGCGGACAAGGCCAAGGGCAGGGCAAAGCTTGTCTTCCAGGAGAAGCGTCATGCCGGGGTAGAGAGCTAGGACGCCAGGCAAGTTCTTCGTGGTGTTGAGGCTAGGAACGTCGAGGAGCTGATGGTAATTGGACAAGCCAAAGGAGGAAAGTGAAGATGAATCCAAGACACGGTCGGCGGCAATTGAAAGAAGCAAACGTTCGCCAGCGACAGCGGCAAATTGCAATTCTCGCTGCAGAGAAGCTGCGACGCGGGCACGATGTCGAAGAATGCCGACAGGGCAACTGCGATCCAAAAAGGTGTCCTGCTGATGTTGGCGACGGGCAGTGGATGCGCTGGGGTGGGAAATGCAACGTTGCTGCAGAGAAAGCCAGGAGTTGTCCGACAAACGATTGCTGTGCACCATTTCGTCTAATATGCGGGCGAGGGAGCCTTGACAGCGATGGCAGTAGTCCAGTATGACGCAATTAGAGATTTGGCGATAGATAGTGGCACCACGAGAAGCTTCCAAGAGGTGGTCCTCCGTGGATGGAGTGGCAAACAAAGAAGGCTCATCAATGGGAGGTAGTTGATGGACATCTCCGGAAAGGTCAAGCAGCAACCCCCCCCAGGGATCAGCAGGTCGTTGTGTTGCATGTCGAGCGGCTCGTTCGGCCAGGGAGAAGAGCGGGGCCGAAATCATAGACAATTCATCAATACGGAGAGCGTGGTGGGAAGCCCAAAAGGAATGCAATTTGGCTTGGGTTCTCTGTCGACGAGGCTGATGTGGGAGGGGAACATCGAGGAGACTGTGCAAAGTTCGACCATCCACCAAGCGGGCAGCAGAATGCATGTAAGCTGCAGCAGCACTAATGTCGCCGAAGAAGTGATGGAGAAGGTGCTTGTTCAACTTCAACATTTGGGTTTTGCCCGTGCCTGGGCCTCCAATCAAAATACAAGCCAGGTCCAAAGGAATAGCGGACCTGAGGTAATGCAAAGAAAGAACAAGAAAAGGAAATCAAAAGTAGGGATTGAAAAATGGAAGCACTCGCAGCAATGATGCGAAGTAAAGGCCAAGAAACTGGAAACGATCGCAGGCAATGAGACGGAATGCGAAAAGCAAATGATACGCAGCCTGCTTCAAATTGAGCTCGCCACCGCGTGTGTTGCAAGACCCTGAAGAGACATTGCGCCATGCCATATCCAAGATGCTACGAGGGCGATGATAGGGCATGGACAAGGGCCGCGGAGGTTGGGGATGTTGTGGGGCCACGTCGCCGTCGGAAACGGCAGCGAGAAGTGCATCCCAGGCATGAGCGCGCTGTTGAAGGTCTTGACGAGCACGAGGTGGCAAATGTAGTACAGGTGCTTGAGGTCTCGGTGCGTGAGGGGGAGGCGGGGCGGCAAAATGCAGGTCGAGCGTGGCCATGAGACGGGCATGGTCGGGAAGGGGCTGACCAGAAGTGGTGGTAGGAGCACGAATATGATGGTGGAGGAAGGAAAGAATATCTGAGTGCACCAAGTTTCTCTGCCTGTCAGGCTGCGCTGCAGTGTCAGGCTGCAAAGGCACCAGGTCGTCGCCCGATATGTCTGCAGAGGTGTCGGAGTCAAGGCCTTCCTCCCAACCAGTGGGATGGTAGTTCGAGCGCAGTTCGGTCGTGTTGGGAATACCAGCAGCTGCGTCTGGGTTGGTGCGAACTCCGGCGTTGATCGACCAGGGCCCCCGATACGACCAATTGTCAATGTTTTGAATCAGGTGCAGTGTGCGCCGGGCCCAATATGTGGGCGTGTAAGTGTCAGGCCGTGATTGAGGAGGCTGCAGCGAATCGACTTGGCGTAGGTGAAGCATGAAAGCTTCCAAAGCGGCTCCGCAGGAAGGATACGGAGGAGTGTCTGGGACGAAACTGTTTCGAATCGAGCGTGGTGAATCAGTCCAAGGTCGGAAAAGAAGGAGCAAAATTGCAGCCCGCCGCTCAGGATCTTGGTGCTGCGACGGAATGGCGGGGCCGACCAGTAGTGGAACCCGCCAGGGTGTTTTGGTGCGAACGATCTGCGCGTGGGTTTCACGCTGTGGATGTCCAGGCATGAAAAGGAAGGCTGCAGTAGCATGCGTCTGCGTCTGTATCCGTTGGACTCCAGCGACGTAGAAATACCAGGGCCATGAAGAAAAGACAGGGCCACGATGTGCGTAATCAAGGCTTTGATTGGAGAACCAAGCTCTGGAAGTCCTGCAAGAGGAGCGCGGGGCGAAAGGGAGAAATAGAAAGAGGCGGACTATACGTTGTAGAGCAGCAGAAAGCTTTGAGCACAAAAGCAAAGAAAAAACAGGATTTGGTATAGATGCTGCAAAGACACAACGATGAGGCTGGAGCGCCGGAGGTCGAAGGAGCGGCCGCGAGAAAACCGGTGCATGGCAGTTCGTCATCGAGGTGGGACTGCGCAGAAGTAGAGGCAGCGGCAGAGGAGGCACGAGCAACTGCAGTGAGAGCGTTGCCGAAGTAGAGGTTCTGAAAGGCATGAGAACACAGCGCCTCGGGTTCCTCGAGGAGAAGAGCAACAATTTCTTGGAAAGATTTGTGGTTACGCTTTTCGGCACTGACGGCCATCCTCATAAGACAGCGTTGGGCACGGTACGGGTGATCATCCAGCTGAGAGGTAGTAGTGAGCTCCTGTTCCAAGCGGGTCTGGCCGTCATAGAGGAGACGAAAGAGTTCTTCGTTATGTGGTTGCTGCTTACCGGTGTAGTCAGTGATGTAGAAGGTGGCGGACTTCATGGAATGAATGATGAGATCGAGAAGCTGGGGGTGGGCCGCATTGCCACGTGTAACGGGCCATCGCAGGAGACATTGCACATCATGATTGCATTTCCTGAGAGGTGGAGTGACATGGGAAGAAGAAACTATGGAAGGTGGCAAGGCAGCGCAAGAAATGCGGGCAAGAAACCGGGTGAGCAAAATGCTGGTATTGAAGCGGGTCAGCCAGTGATGGTGTCGTTGAGTGCAAAAAGCACCAAGTTGCGGGAAACGCGTTTGAATTTTTGGTTGTGGACAAAGCGCTTGGCCTCGCCGGCGGATCCACGTGTGCGGGAGGTCCGGGGTGCCTCGGAGAAACGACGAATGCTTCGAGGAAGGAGACATGCGTTTGTGAGCGGGCGTTTGTACTGTGCGGGGAGGAACGTGTCCGCCTATAGCATTGAAGGGCAAAGACAACGCATGAAACCATACGGGAATACGAAAACAAAGCAGCCAAGGGACTGACGTCTTCCCAATGCCAAAAGCCTAGTCTGCAGTAGCCACGCTTGCCGAGCCAACCTTTCAAGCAAGACTGAGGGCGGCAGCTATGCAACGCGCATGCCACGAGGGTTTGACGGACGTCGAAAAGAAGACAGGACGTGTAGTCGGTCCAAGATGATTCAGAGCCCCACTGCAAATAGTCAAGCGCAAAGGGAACGAAGGTATCGGTGGCCTCAGAATCGAATATGTGGAATGGATTAGGCCACGGCCCTTCGGAAGGGATGTACTCCAGTGATGGGGCAGCTGCATGCCACCCATGGGTCACGAGAGAAATGTGATCTTGGAAGATGTCGTCTGTGTCATAGATTTGCTGGTCTGTATATGGCAATGGTTGCAAAGTAGCTAATGCAGCAGCAGGATCAGCAGCCCAAAAGGCCGCTACTGACTCAACGCTGGTTTGGCAGATGGAATCAATCCAAGTTGAGAGGCTGTGCTCAAGAGAAGACCAATGTAGAGAAAAGCGCTCGACTAAGCTCTGGGGGTTGTTGAAGCCATAGACGTAGAGAACCATATGAAGATGCAGGCTGCCGCGCAGCTGCGGCTCGACCGCACCAAAAAAGGCGGCGAGTGGCCCAAAGATTCCGTGATGACCCAAAGAGGCGAGGTTGTCGAGGTTCAAGTCAGTGGAGTCGGAAACACAAGCCAAAAGTGCGGACGCGAAGGTACGCACGTGCAAGTAGAAGGCACGGGTGGCAGCAAGTGGATCTTCTGCAACGATGCGAGCCAATGCTTCAGATTGAAGTCGCTGCTGGAGCGTGTGGCTGAGAGCTGGTAGAGGAATTGTTTCAGCATTGTCTCCCGAGGAATGGAAAGCCAAGGTGAAAGGGTGAAGAACATCTGCAGGGTTTAGAGTGCAGAAGATAACCTGATGTGCTATAAGAAGAGAAAAAATGATACGCCTAAGGGGAGGAGAAAAAAAAAGGAAAACGAAGCAGCTGCCAAGGAACTGGAAATCCAAGCCAGTAATGAAGGGCAGTAAGTTTCTGTCGAATGGCGAGACGGGCGCCATCCGTTCCGGGCACCGCGGATTGAACAACGCGAAGGCTGTGAAGCAACTGCTGAATCTTTGCTGGGATGACATTGGATGGGTCGGAAGGCGTTTGGGGAAGGGGCGTCGTCAATGCTTGGTAGACCCGTAGAAAGTCCGTGCTCTGCAGGGACGCCAAATCTGCAACAGTATCACGCCAGGACGGTGAGTCAAGACGAAGTTTGATGGTGCGAAGCAGGCGTCGGCGATGCAAAGTCGAGAATAGCACTGCAAGCAAGGAAAGGTCTCGGGACCAAGCGGACGCGCCTTGTCGATCCACACGACAAAGCAGATGCTTCGCCCATGCATCATCTGTCAGGGGCACACGACGAGGACCACCAAGAGCTCCAATACCGAAAGGGAAATGTAACGGGTGACAAGCCGGCCAAAAGCTACTATCGTACGAGTCCAAGGGCGTGGAACCATGTGGGAGAAGTACAACGAAAGGCGCGGACTCATCAATAGAGGCGCCAGGCTGGACTGGTAGGGATGTCGTGGACAAAGTCTCCTGTAGAACGCTGGCCGCCGAGGCGCAAGCACTTGCTGAAGCCGCAGCTGCAACGGGCTCCAGAGGGTTCTGCAAGACCGCTGCCGCAGAAGACGTAGCGTCTGTGAAGGATTCCCACGCGCGAAGAACGGGCAGGGCTGGATCCGCAGCATCCAAAATAGTTGCTGAGAAGAGGGTGCTGAGCTGCTCAATGGGAGAAGATGCTGCTTGGGCTGGACCTGCAAACGTGGAGGGTAGATACGTGGAATGGAACATGCGGTGCTAGGGAACAAAAACGACTGCGCCTTCGAGTGGAAGAAGAGGGTCGCTGGAGCCAACCAGGGGCTGCAGAGCAGCTGGCACGCCATGGTCCGGGAGCGAAGCCAACGCAGAGTCGGAGATGGTGATGTCGGCGTAGGTGGGGTTGTGCTCGCGCAGCCACTGCAGAGCCGCCGCAACCGAAGCTCGTCGGACAAAGAGAGAAGCCTGCGATCGACAGAGTTGATAGTCGTCGCCGGTGAACTGGACAGCGATGTGGTCCGCGACAGCTTCGGGGCTGTGAGGGAGCTCAGCAAAGATCGGAGCCGAATTTTGTGGAAAAGCAATGGTGCCACCAATAAGCCCTCGTTGTCTTGCCCGCGGATCGCCGGACATGCGCAGCTGTCTGAGGCGTAGGAACGAAAAGCCGCGTGCAATGAAGAGGAGTTCGGTCTCAGTTAAGTCCGCCAAAGGTGTTGGGATTGGTCCGATCCAGTTGCCATTTGCAAGCGCAGTAGGCGGCAGTCGAGGGGCGTGGGCCGACAGACAGCGGTGGCACGGTAAACAGAGTGGCAGCGTTAGCGAGGATCCACCTTGGCATTCAGCTTCATACCTTTGTTTTGCGGCTCCGGGTGGAAAGAAAAGAAGCCAACCGTCATCAGGAGCAGGCACTTGAGCGTCAATGAAGAAAGGATGTGGAATGGATACAGCCTCAGCACGTAGAAGATCCCAAGGAAGGCCTGCAAAAGTAGAGGGAACAGATGCTGGATGTGGCGGATGTGGCTGACAGCGCTGGTAATACACGGCAGCGGAAAAGAAGTCCTGAGCGAGGAGGCAGCAGGCTCACCCGGACGAGGAGAAAGAAAGAAACAAAGAAAGAAACAAAGAAAGGAACTAACAAATAACGGACGAAGAAGAAGTCATCGAAGTCGGAAAAAATATATAATAAGTGCGTACGAAGGACATGGAAAGCGTCTGCGAAACCATCTTGAGGATGCAACGAAAACGAACGAGCTTCATCGGGGAGAACAGCAGCGGCACAGACGCAGCAAACCGGCAGGCGCTGGGTCACAAATGTGGAGTCAGCTTCGTAGGCCTGTGGTAGAAGGGTACTGCGGCGGAGAAAGAACAAAGTAAAGCATGTGCCGCCGAGACACGCGTCGCATACAATCGCGGAGTACAGGCCGAGCCGGAGCAGAAGGCCATGCAGCAGCCAGTGAAGCCAAACGATGCAGGCGCAAGTTGGCGGCAGGAAAGTCTGTCGCAAAGTGGGCTTCCAGCTGGTGTTCTTCCAAGGCAGCTGTAGTCAACGCTTCGAAACCGCACCAAATGCACCAGGGGGAAGAGAAGACTGCGTCGGCGGAGGGAAGAAAACACGGCAGCGAGACATCCTGCTCGTAGAAAAAAGGTTCGCGAGCAGTCCGATGGTCTTGAGGCAGCAGCGCCTGTGGGTGAGGCAAGGTAACAGAGATAGCGTCGTCAACGCAAGGAGGTGCTGAGCGCAAGTGCTGCCAAAAAGTGAGCACAGAAGCCTGAAGCTGAAGGTCGGGTGGACATGTGAATACACTGTACTATACAGGAGGACAAAACCCTAATGGTCGAAATAAAATCGAACGGCAAAAAAACATAAGCCGCGTGTCGGGTGGTACCACGGGGTCGCGTTGGAAATCCTTACACAGTTTAATGCCTGCAAGATAAAGAGGAAGCGCATGGATGCGAGGAACCGAACGAGCGTGAAGCAGAAGAGGACGACGGTGGATGCGGATCTCGGGGCAGGCGATCACATCATCGGGCAAACGTAGCAGGGTTGTGAAGAAGCCCCACATCTCCTGAAGCAATGGGCGGACAACGCGTAGAAACCATGTCATGAGCATTGAGACATGCAGCGGCAGCCCGCCTGGAAGTCAGGTAAAGACCAGAACTCTTGGCGCCAAGCATTGCTGGTGACCAAAGGAATCAAATGCAACTCGGCCGCTGGCGAATCCCAAAGAAAATTGACAGGTAATAGGAAAGGAGCATTACGATACCAAAGTGTCGGTTGCAGCCGTCGAGCTTCGAAGTCTTGTGCAAGGGCGCGAAACTCAGGCCAGGTGAGAGTTGTATTCCGCACGGGCACCAGGGCAAAGAGCTCGGCCATGAGCAAAGCAGCGTAGAAAAAGAGGCGCTGCGGTATGGACCAATGATAGTCGTGACCACGGTAACTGCGGCGAAGGAGGCACAACGGGGCAGCATCGGACGCTGTTGCCTGGAGCCACAACGCGTGCCAAAGGAACGCAACCTCGGATGTGTCAAAAGCTTCTGAGCGAATGCACGGATGTAAACGCAAAAAGCGGGCACCCTCCCGGAGCTGCGCAGCCACGGAAGGAGCGTCAGTCGAGCGCTGGAACCGCCGCTGACGAAACGTAAAAGAAATCCTAGTACGTGGCATCGAGGCTACGGGAAAACAGAGGGACTGGCCCTGAACCGACGCTGCAGGAAAGCGTAGAGGGGCTGGCACAACTGTGTCATGTGGGCGTCAACATGCGAAGGTACACAGGACATGGGGCACGGACTGAACTTCAAATGAGGAAGATCGTTCCTGAGCCTCCGACAGCAGGCCATGGTGAGACCTGAAGAGATGCGCACAGGAAGGAAGGATTGCTTCGCAAGGTTTCAAACAAAGCTGGTATATGGGATGAAACTGTGTTTGAAGGTGGTAACATGCGCACAGACCGAAAGGAACATTACAAACGTTGTGATTGGGGCTCCGACAGCAACGCTTGCATGGTGAGACCTGGACAGGGACGGACTGCAGAGCGAAGGAATGAGGACTGCTTTGTAACGCTGCGAACGAAGCTCGTATGTGGTGCACTTTTTCAAACTGCGATGGCCAGAACAGCTGCATGAGTCACGACTTGCTGGGACTTGGATTGTTGCCGATGGCGGTCCAAACAAAAGCCGGGAAGCTGTTCTACAAAAGGCTGAAAGTAATACACTGGGCCAAACATCTGGCACGGGGCCCGCCTGTTCATGCTGCAGGCTCCAGTAAGGCTCGATGCTGAATAGATGGCTTGTCCAGTAAGGCCTCGAAGGCGGGAGCAAGCTTCGGCTTCAAGAAGACGACGAGGGGGGTGTTGGCCAGAGAGTTGATGAAGCTTTCCAGCCATGCTGCGCCGCTTTTGGTGCTCACCGGTGGCGCTTGGAAGATCTTCTTTTGGTCTTCTCCTGCATCTTCTTCGAAGCCGTTGTCGCGCAGCACGGTTTTGAGGCCCCACCAGTAGCCCATGAACTGTGGGACGAGGATGGGCACGTCCGCTTTGTACTCCGCGAGGAGCGCACCCTCCAAACCAGAGGTGATGTCCTCCGAAGCCTGACGCAAATAGAGCGTGGCGTGGCCACGTCTGTCTGGATGCTTGAGCGAGCAAGGATGCAAGTCGATGCTCTGTGGGTCGCATATGCGGATCGGAACCGCGCTGTCGGTGCCAAAGCCTTCAGTAGAGTGCTCGGTCGCGTTGTAGACATCTACTGTGAGTGAGGCCAGCTTGCTTTTATGGGCGGGATGTGTAGCGAGGTAGTTGAGAAAGCCACGCAGCAGGGCCCAGGCATTGCTGAAGCCTTCAACACCATTGTCGGTGTACAGCAAGCGAAAGTATTGTGGTTTTGGCTGACAGGACCACAAGAGGCCAAAATTTGCAAGATCTTGCAGGGTGGCCGGAAACTCAGTAGAAGTAGCAGCTTCTGCACGAAGGTATCCTTGAAACAATGGAGTCGCATCATACACACGAGTAACCGCAGCATTGACATCCAAGACGAAAAGGGTCAATGGGGTATCCGAAAAGGTGTCGTGGACATAGTGCCCCACAGAACCATATGGCAAAGCAGTGACGGTCATCGAAACCTCTGTTTTCTGCAATTTGGACATTTTTGGAGCTGGGATGGCGGGAGAACCAGCGCCAGAGCTGCGACGTTTGCCAGCAAACTTCGGAGCCATGGGGGAGAGATGGCGATTGCAGAGTATGGGCAAGCACGGGCAGGCGTCTTGAATGCGAGAGCTGCGCAAATATACGGCAACAACTACATGATGGACATAAAGAAGATGCATGAAGAATGCGAGAAACACTGACACGAGGAACTTCTGAGATGCAGACGGCTGCGGGAGGATGGAGAGTCTGGCATAGAGCCGCCCAAGGCGTGCGAAATAAGCGACCTGCGCAAGGCAAAGAGAGGAAAGGATTGAATGGTTTCAAGTGCAACATCGTCACGGCCTGCGCTGACGCCACAGAGCCTCGATAGCACCGGATGGAAGCCGGCAGGTGCACGGTGTCCGTGTCGACGGCGACATGTATAATGCAAGGAAAACAAAACAAGATGAAAACCAGTATATACAAGTGTATAGAAACCAGCAACATGCGAGAATGTGTGTATGCGCAGGCACGCGGGTGGGGGTGGGCACAACTGATTTCGAAAGGGCATGGCTGCGGCACTGAGGTCCCGACCAGCGAAGCACAGAGGCCATGCGTCTCAGCGACCTGAATGGCATGGGGGAAGAAGGGAGAAAATTGAAACAGAAAAGTGGAAGGAAAAATGGCAAAAGAAGGTACAGAAAGAATGAAAATGTGACACGCTGTGGAGCAGAGCAACTCACAAGAGCGCGCGTGCTGCATATGGGCGGCACCAACCTTCAGCCAACAGATATCGCAGCCACTTATCGATCTCACATAGCTGAAATTGAAGATCATGCAGGCTCAAAGCATGAAACCGCGAAGTGTCCCAGTATTGGTGCCGCAACGCGTATATGGTCAGCAGCTCTTGCAGGAGCACATCTTCGGAAGAAGTAGCGGTCACAGGGCGGCCATGCAGACGGTTAAGACCACGACGAGCCCCCGGCCCCAAAGGGCAATACTGGTTGAAATCGTCCACCACTGGGAAAGCAGGCGTTAACATAAGATCCAAAGCTAACTCCTTGGCACGGAATCCGGTGCCGTTCCACCCAAGCACCTTCCGAATAGTAGCCACCACATGCTTCCACGACTGGGAAGCACAAGCACGAACAATCAGGAAACGCGCTTCCCAGATGGTCGTCAAGGTGGCACACACGTCCAGGTAGACAGCAGTCGCATCGTGCAGGTTCTTTTCCCGCAGGCGGCTGTACCTGGCCGGTCCATATGCATCCGTGAAGGCGGAGCCGGAGCGTTCCCGGGCTCGTTGTGCTGCTCGAGCTACTTGTTGCCATGCAGCCGGATCCCAGGAAAATAAATTTGGATTGAAGCCATACTCGGAAACAAAGGCTTGGGCACCAAACGTGCGCCAAAGCGCAGAATGAAACACAAAGAGGCCCAGACAACGTGTTCGCCACTGTTGGCATGATGAACGATGCCACCCCAACCCGACAGGTCCAACGGTTGCAGCGATGAGCTGCGTGGTGGCATCAGCGGAGCGACGAACATTCGTCAAGCGGATGTCGGCCATGGAAGACCAAACACCTGTGTACCACTGGGTCCGAGGTAAGTGCAGAACTTCTTTGCGGATTCTGCCGCGCTCTCGCTGCGCCATAAAAGCGTAAAACGCTTCTGCAGCGTAAGGGAGTAGGGTGGAACCTGATAAGATCACGCAGACAACAAGACATCCGACTCCAACCAAGCTGAAAAGCATGGAAACGCAGAAAAAGAGAGAGAGGGAGATAGAGTGGGATTGGAAGGAACCGGAAACTATGTGGAAGGATCGAAGTAGCCCCCGTCCATCGTCGAAACAACGTAATATGGCAAACACGCACGCAAAGCGTCTGCATATGTTGCAAATTCTAGAAGTGCTGCAAGCAGTCTTCTAAGAATGGATCGGTCTTAATGAGGCAACACCCTGCAAAAGTGAAACAGCATGAAATTGTTTTCGTTTTCTGCTTCGGCTTGCCTTCGGTTTGCGAAAGGTCAACAAAACTGAGCATCCATCGACCTCATTCATGTAACTTTTTCTATCCCTCTTATTCGCGCATATTTAGCGCCATACTGCAACGCTTCCCAAAGTCGAGCCTCAATGCTATAACCTATCCTTCGGTTTTAAGGCCCCCTTTGGTTTTTCGGGTTTGAGCTGCTAATCCCATCCGAAGACACGGCCCGTAGTCAAACCGTTTCAGTGACATCTCACATGCGGAAACGCACAACTCTGGGCAAGTACTTTCATGGAACTCGGAATGCGCACAAAGTTTAGAAAGAATTTTCCGCTTCAGTGCGTCAGAAACAAAGCGCACAGAAAGAAAAGCAAGTCACACGCATGTCTTGCGAGCAATTCTTCCAATGCAAAACAAATGAGTGGGTCATAGAAAACAGGTGTGTACTAGTGGACTGAAGCATGGCCTGAAGGAATGTGCGCTACTATGTCAGACTTCGAGGTAACTAGCAAAAGTCTCAGAAACAAAAACACATCTTGCAATGGCAGCAGTGACGAGTGGCCTGTCTGCGCAACGAAATCAACCTCGGCCAAAACATTGGAATCTGTACAGAATGAGTAGGAGGCGAGTGTTTGTGACAGCAGCATGCACAGGTCTGAGGATGGAACCGGGCTCCGTTGATGTTCTTGTAACAGCGCTATGTACGTCTCCTGCCCAGAAAAGAAGCGCAGCAGACTTGACGCACAGTGATGCAGTATACTTATGACCCAGTCCTTAGGAGTAGGCGCTGGAAGCCCAACACAGCTCAGGAGGTGCTTCAAAGTAGGCACGCCACACTTGTCCAAGGCAGTTCTGGTCACTGCTGCATGGTCCCACACGACTGGAGGTAAATACGTAGCAGAAGCACTCGTAGCCACGACGGTAGCATCATCCCCGAGATGCCACTGCTCATCATCCCAAAACACGTAAAACCGCGAGGAACTGCAGATCCAAGCTGGATGATCATTCCAATCCTTCAGTGACTAAATACAATTGCAGGAAATGGAACAGACTGCTGGAAGAAATGCAATGGAACTGCCGGAAAAGTCCTCGCAACGAGTGAAGGTACCATGCACCTGTTTGCTCCAAACTTCTACATGTTGGGGTACCTTCCGGAGAGACAGGAAACAATTAGAACCGTGACTTCGGATAGGCTGCATATTTGTTGTCGTGCAGAATGCCCCGATCGAAGAGGACATGCCCATTGCATGCCTCAAGGTGTACTCCGGTTCTAGCTCTACCAAAACCCCGGGACTCCAGCCTTTGGGCGACGCACCACTTTGCGGGCACCGTGCTCCGGCTCGAGCTGTCGCTTTCGCGACGCCTTGCAGGATCGCATTGGAAGGGCTGTAGCAAAAAAGGGTGCTCAGCACAATGCAGTATATCCGCAGCACCGGCAACAACGCACTGTCAGTGTCCAACTTGAGAAACTCCCAAGAACTCACGCAACACAAATGTGGCCCTGGCAAGTTCTGGCACCGACAGATGAAGAGTGCGCCTCTGGAGCTGTAAAGTGCTCCTGGCGCAAAGGAAACAAAATAGAAGCAAAAAAAGTCTGTTCTTGCCAACGTTCTGTCACTGAAAAACAAGTTTGGTTTGCCTCCGGATCTCCAAACTTCTCAAAAACCTGGTCGGTCCGGTCTAGGGACTGAAGGGCTGGGGAACCACAACCGCAGTGGAAACACGGTGCAGATAAAAGAAAAAAGAACGCCACAACTACAACCTTTTTCTCTCAAGTCTGGGAGCAAACCTTCATCGTTGATGTGTTGTTCGGTGGCGCCGTGGCTGCAGATGGGCTTTCGTCGAAAACCTAGCGCAAACAAACATAGAAACAAAATGATGCCAAGAGGCCAGTAGCCGTCCCAGTGCAGGTTGCCTCGCGTTCCCTCACGTCCTCGAAATCGCCACCCTGAGCGCCAAGAAAATATGCTCGAAACATATCCCAGCTCTTGGAAATCATCTGCACCATTGTGGGTGGGTCCATGATTCGTTGGAAATCCTACGGGTGCAAACAAACAAAGTGATGGCAATATTCCAGAAGCAGTCCGGGTACATGTTTGGATGAAAAACCTAACGAACGCCAAGATTGGGGTAGCTGTCACAGTAGAGGTTGACTCTCAGGCGCGCGCTTCCTGTGCATCCCAAACGTTTTCGTCGCTGTCCTGATCATCAAAAGAATTTGTTCTACACATGACTTAGCTGTTGGAAAGCATCTGCGCTATGGTGGCACGTACATGTTAGGACGGAAAACCTTACAGGTGCAAACAAAGAAAAAAATTGCTGCCAATATCCCAGGACCTGTTGCAGTGCAGGTTACCTCTGAAGCCCGCACTTCGTGGATAGCGTGCTCGCCCATCCGGTTGCAATCACCCCACCCCTGGCGACACAAGTGTCAAGAGGATTTGCTCCAAATTTACATATCCCAGTTGTTGGAAAAGATTTGCAGTATTGAGGGAAACGTACAGTACATGATGCAGTAGCGAGAGGAGGGTGATCGTGCAACCTGTCGACCGCAGAAGTCACAAATCTCACACCTCACATGGCCCAGGCGCTGCAGGATCTTCAGATGAACATCTGCGGAACGATTGCCGTCATGGGTTCACTTGACACAGTACAAGATGACAGAAAAGAAGCCTAAAATATCCTAAAATATGGATCTGGGAGAAAAAAAATCGTGGGAAAAACCGAAAGGCCACCCATTATTGCTACCATCACCATGTGAATTCAGGGGTGCACACCGGCACCCTGCCAACTGCACGTGGCGACCAACAAACGATGCTATCAAAAATCTTGAAAGTGTGTTTGTTTGAATGCAGCGTTCTTGCCCACGCCGCCTTTCCGACTCGTCACTTGGAGCCTCTACTGGCCTGGCATGTGCAGGTAGGGGGATCTGCGATGGTTTGTAGGATGTTGGTGCAGCAACTTCGTGCAGAGCTCAACTCTGTTTTCATGATGTCTCAAAACCAAGTTCACGAAGAGAAATGTCGCGCTATATCACATAGACACACTCACAGGGGTAGGCACAAATTTCTCATCACAATCACGGGCCTTCCCAACTTCCCTTCATTCCTGGATGGATCCAGCACCCATGGAGGTATTCAACCACCCGGGATGGCCTCGAAACCTGGTGTGAATCCTGCGCAGCCTGAGAGGTGAATCCCAAGCGTCCCAAACACCGTTGCATGTGGAAGACACTGCTTGGAAAACATTGCAGCAAAAACAACCATAGTGTAGCGGACATTTCCAAAAAAATGACGCACAGGAAACACACCAGCAGTCAGGGCCCCAGCCTCACAAGACTCGCTTTGCAAGAGATCCTGACAGGATGGGTGATAGCATTGACCAGGAGATTACAATAGAACCCCAGACCTGGAAGTCGATGGGCGCAGATTTCCTGAGCAGGATGCCATGCACCAAAACAGTCCCAAAAAGAAATCACATCCTACATGCTGGACATGCCACAAAGCCACCGAGCAAAGGCGCTCAGCGTAGCATAACCGACTCCAAAACGGCGCACCGCGCACCAAAATGCAGCCCAAAGAAGCACCGTGCACCGAAATCGGCCCCAAAATCGGCGCACCACACACCGCGCACCAAGATCGAAGCCAAAAACGGGCCCAAAAACGGCGCACCGTGCACCGAAATCGGCCCCAAAATCAGCGCACCACACACCGCGCACCAAAAGCCAGCCGAAACACCGCAAAAACGACGCACCGTGCACCGAAATCGGCCCCAAAATCGGCGCACCACTGCTGCGCACCAAAATTCAGCCCAAAAACGGCGCACCGCGCACCAAAATCCACCCCAAAAACGACGCACCGTGCACCGAAATCGGCCCCAAAATCGGCGCACCACAGACCGCGCACCAAAATCCAGCCGAAAAGCGGCGCACCGCGCACCAAAATCCACCCCAAAAACGACGCACCGTGCACCGAAATCGGCCCAAAATCGGCGCACCACAGACCGCGCACCAAAATCCAGCCCAAAAGCGGCGCACCGCGCACCAAATCCACCCCAAAAACGGCGCACCGCACACCAAAACCGAGCCCGAAACGACGCACCTCGCACAAAAATCCACCGAAAAATGCATCATGCCCCAGGACCAAGGCCCCATATTCGAAAGGTCTCAGGCTCGATTCCCCCCAGGTCCTCTCCAATCTTGAAAGATCTTGTTGCCCGCTGGCTGTGATCGACCCCAACATCAACGCACCACGGAGCAAAATCGATCCCAAAAAGGCAGCGCACCAAAATCGAACCCAAAAAGGCGCACCGTGCACCGAAAGCGGCCCCAAAATCGCACCGTGCACGAACATACGCTCTGAAGCGCAACACAAAACGTTCCAATGGCCCACCAAACACTCAGCTGCATCCAAGACTCTGAGCTCGACGCCGTAGGCCTTCTAGCAATCGACGGCTGAAGACCGCCTGTGTCTCCGCAACCAAGTCCGCATCCATGGCAAACTAGAGTTCCGAACCCAGAGCTAACAGCAGCGGCACAGATGGCAATTGGTGCCCAGACCACCCCCAGACCCCTGGAAGATTTTCTAAAGAATAACTCAAGGCTAGCTTTCGTGACTGAGTGATTTTTGAGCACTTGAAACCCTGTAATTTTCTTTCAAGTTCCCTTCGTTCGGAACACACCTCCACTTGCTGGAAGTTCTGTCGAATGGAACGCAAAGCCTGAGAATGGAGAATCCCCGAAGTTCTGCAGTTGGAATACCCCCCCTATGAATCAATATAAATATGATAACTAAGCGTTTTTTGTCATATCCAGCATTCGAAATGACCCAAAAGACATTAAAAAATGAAGTTCAACTTTAGCTATGCCGCTATGCTGTTTATCACATGTCGAATATTCCTCCAGGTGAATCGAATCACAGTTCCACTGTGAAGTTTACCGCTGCCTTAATCTGTGGCGCAAGTTTGTTCTTCTTCTCCTTCAGCTGAGCATTGATCTTTTGAACCTTAGAACTCACAAAACGATCTGCGAATCCATCACTGATTTGAAACCGTTGAAACCCATCACCAAATAGTTGCTGACATCTAAAAAAAACCCAGTTCTCTACAAGGTTTTTACATCCAAACATCTCAAATGGTGCAGTATTTCACCTGTAAACAGTATCCAATCTGCTGAAATCTCCCAAAGCTTCAAAAATTGGAGACTTGATAGGCACAAAAGTGTGATATTCAGGCCGGTGAAAAAA
>OMLO01001068.1_pt1 | contig 20340 bp, 16 predicted proteins | sample 1674811 | NCBI WGS metagenome assembly OMLO01 (sample SAMN06265003, study PRJEB25207) | coral metagenome | isolation source: Coral host | place: Mexico:La Bocana,Puerto Morelos, Mexico | collected 2008-11-13 | reverse complement strand
GCAAGATACACCATTATTCTTTATCAAGTGGGACCGTGTCAAAGTAAAAGAATCTGAACATGTCATCCGCAGGTGAGCAATACTGCCATTCGGGGGAAGCTGCGAATTCCTCCAATGGCTGTGCTTGCCAGTTGGCTTTCTGGATTAGTGGCAGACACAGTGCTGCTTGTTGTGCAGAACTACAAGCAAGGACAGGACGAGAGTGCCTTGTCAACACTGATTTGAAGATCCAACAAGCAGATACTGTAGATGTACCATCATTTACAAGGCTTCATCCTGTATGTGGAGGATTTGGGCCCATCCTTTGAAACCGGCCTGAAATCTCCAGGTTTGTGGAAGACCGCCACCCGGCTATGCTTCACAGGGCAGTTCGTACCAATTCGGCACGCATCGCCTCCGCCGGGGGTTGCCTTGCCCAAAGGGAACCCATGGAGAGTGGCAGACATTGCCATTGCAGCTATGGTGGGTGGAACGTCTGCGTATTGGCTCAGCACCACTGCGAACTACATGGTGTTGGCGCAGGATGAGGCCGCGGCGCATGTCAGGAAAGCTGGTTTTCAAGCGCTGGAGTCTCCTACGAAACTGTTTTTATGTATAGGGGCCTCGTTCCCGTTCCCATCCTCCGCATCTTCATCATCCTCAGCCCCATCCTCATCATTTTCATCCTTATCCTCATCCGCGTTCCCATCCTCATCCTCATCATTCTCATCATTCTCGCCATCCTTATCCTTATCCTCCTCTCGTCCTCATCCTCATCCCCATCCTCATCATTCTCATCCTTGTCCTCGTCTTCGTTCCCCATCCTCATCCCCATCCTCATGATTCTCATCCTTATCCTCGTCTTCGTTCCCATCCTCATCCTCATCCTCATCCTCATCCTCCCTTTCATCCTCGTCCTCATGGAGAGTCGCTCCTGTTGTGGGTTACATCTGCCACGCCTTGACCAGCTTTCGTCCACCCCATCATTCAAATTTTTCCGTCAGCGTTGCCTTACTGACTATAAATATGCATGTTGAAAGATGTTGAGACATTTTTTGAGTGAATCGAATCCAACAACGCGTTGAAGAATTGGGTTACACGGCTGTGCTGAAACCAGCGGGTGCTGCTCCGCTGGTCCAGGACTTGTCTGGTTCCCATTCCTTTTGGCTTTTGACAATTCCGGCAGTCGTGTGGCCATCATTGCTGGCGATGGTGGTCAGTCTCAAGGTTCAAGCCAAGGTGGCAAGCGTTGAGGCGGGGAAGATGGGCAGGTGGCGGCAGTGCATACGCGAAATTCATGAGTGTATTTCCTAGCTTCAAACATCAGGAGACGTCGGAGACGACTGAAGATGTTCAAGCTGCTGGGTTGCCGGAAAAGCCAGGTGCGGGTTGTGGATGCAGCGACAAACCCAGCTTGCCCCATCGTTGACTATCATTTTCTGTAATGTAATGTATATACGATTAGATGCTTGCGATCTTGACTTGACCCTGTTCGATCATATTTGGACAAACATTTATCTCCAAGTTGTGCGTCAAAGGGGTCAATTTTGAATGATTCCGCATCATTGATCTTATGGAGCATTGATTTGCATGACTTGAAGTTCTGAAATTTTGGTGGTCGCAAACTGGAAGACTCCTCGAGGTTGCTGTTCAGATGGTGAGGTGTTGTCCTGAGCAGACGGCCAGCTACTCTACAGTTTTAAGCTTCTGTTTTTTTTTATGGGGAGGTTTTAATTGCTGCTTTCCAGCACGCATAGGGAAGGTTCAAATGGAACCAAGCGCACCATAATTTGTGGATCGCAAGAAGGGTGTTCCATGGACACTTTTCACTTCTCTTGTTGGATGATCCGCCATTTTTGGTCCAATTCGGGCCGTCTGAAGGGCAAGGGGAAGGAGATTCGAAGAAGAGATCATCCAAGTTTCCAAATTCAAGATATACATTCCAGCAAACAGCTCGCCCCGGTTGAAGTGAAGGAAAAACATGGTCTCCAACCCTGACCGGGGCGAAGTGTTTTAGTTGGAGAAGCCATGCGGATATGGTGTGACCTGTGCAGCTCAAACCCCATTTTCAAGGAGAGTTTGCAGCAAGGCCCCTTGTGAGCAGGGACAAACCTTTCAAATCTTAACGATTAATCGGAATCATCCAAGTTTTTTTCCTTAGATATCCAAATACCTGGGGTAGGCACATGGCGCGATCTGTGGTGAACCAAAGCTGGTATTACAGGAGTGATGTAGGACCTGGTGCGATAGCAAACTGTTTCGGGTCATGCCACGTAAGCATTTGTTTGAGTCCACATCTCCCTCGACTTGTACCTGCCCCTCGTTGGGCTTGCCCTTTCTTCCTCCGAGAGGATCAAACGGAAAATCCGATATATTGTAGATGAATTCTTGGTTCTTGCTGCACATATATCTTGGAGATACGAAAGAATATGGGCAAAGTGTCTCGGTTTGATCAAATCCAGTCTGTTGTTCGAATGCGATCTTTGGCTTAGTTGTGAATTGGCATTTATTGCATGCTGCATAATTTCCACATTCAGAAGTCTTGGAATATCGGCAACGCAGACGGATCGCATTTGTTTGACTTCTCTCATTTTGCAAATGTCCAAGCAAGAGTGAAGGATTTGCCCTATGACAGTGGATGACATGTTCACCACCATCTCCAAGATGTGTATCCAACCCGCCAGGATGCCTCACAATCCCCTTGTCCACGGTTGTTTGCGTTTGCTTTTTTGATTTCCCAGGTAACTTGCTGTATCCACGATGTAGTTCCGGGGGTTTCTTGATAATGTTTCTAAGATTTTGTGATACCACTGCAGTGTGAGCTGGACATGTGGGGTGGAAAAATCATTCTGGGATTTAATCACCCATCTAAGATGTTTTGAAAAGCTATCGTAGGCCAGTCCATAGGCCCTCAGGAGTGCTGCAGTCCCTGGCCGTGGAGACGAAAAAACGTTTCTTTTCAGTGTTCGTGTATTGCTGATACTGCAAAAATGTAATCAGCAGCTGTCAAGATCTCCTGGCTAGACTTTACTTTGGTTGGTTGCCTTTGAGAGAACAAGGTATTGAACGTGCATTATTCTTTTGTACTTCGTGCAGTTCAAACAGATGAGGCTTCGTGTACTGTTGTGTTTCTTGTCGTCCTTGTCGTGGTTCTCGCAGGGTCGCAAGAAAAACACAACGGAAAATGCATGTTTTTTGGTGAGATAGTTGTGATATGAGTGTGAGAGATTTTTTGAAAGAGGTTGAATTCGTTTTGCAAAGATTATTCTCGCCAGTCTCGCCGATCACTCCATTCATGTACATGGTACGGTTTGATTTTTCTGTCATTATTGCATTGCTTGGGTTTTGCCGTTTTTTTTTGTTTGTATTTTTGTTTTTCGCAGTTGGTTTTGTTTATCATATTGCATTGAATATCATTCATTTGATTGCGTTCAAATTCAAGGACTGTCTAGCAGGAACTAGCTAGCTACACGAAGGCCGCAAAGTCAAAGAAACAAACATGCGCATTAAACACTTCATATTTCCATAATTGCTGGCTTCTAGCAGTGGCGCATTCATTTGGGTTCCAAGCTTGTCCTGGGGCTGGTTGCTTCAACTGGCAATTTTTGTAGTAGTTGTTGATCTGGGCAAAAAACGGAAACATCTCTTTCACAGATTGGTTGACATGTAACACTGCGAAGACAAATTCTGTTGTGAGCGTGTTACGGTACCTTGGAAATTTCGACTATTCTTGAGATTCTTGAATTGGAAGGTACGCGTACTTCATACTTCCAAATTACATCTTCTCCCAGTTTTCATCCCCGGACATCCGCTCTTTCGGAGATCCGGTGTGCCAAAGATGTGCCATGGATCCCCCTTCTGAGTTGGTTTCAGTGGGACAAGAGCTGATACGGAAATTGATGCTCGGTTGCTGTATAGTTAGGATCGGGTCACGAGTGGGGGATTATGAATCACAGAAACCAATGTGGAAGAGATCTTGAAGACCCGCTATTGCGTCGGAGAAGGTGAGTTGTTTTTCAGGTGAAACAGCATAAAGAGTCCCATTGATATCGTTTCTTAAGCGCTGAATAGAGCTGGTTTATGAATGTTTATGATCGATGTGGCAAATATCCAGAAACCGTTTGCTGGATGCACCCAGTGGCTGACATGAGATTTCTTGTTGGTTTGCCATGCGGATCCATGGGATCCGAGGAAAGATCCCGATGCAGATCCTGCGGAGCTCCTGGAGGCAACTTGCGGTTTGGTTGCTGCACCAAATGGGGGGGTCGAAATTCCAATGATCTAAAGATACATCTTTTTCCTGGCACTAGCTGTGCAAACGAAGAAATGAGCCGTTTGAGTCGATGAATTTCAAAAACTGAAGGTCACTTTGCAATACTGACATGATTATTTTGGAGGGAAAGACGACTCGGAAGTTCCTTCGGCTGCTCAAAAGGCCGCCAATGAAATCGTGACCCAAAAGGAGTCCGCGAGCAGCATCTTAGCAGCTCGGGATGAGCGAGGCCTGGGCCACGAAATATTTTTGGGATGAAGCAAGTCTCAAAAGGATAGGATCTCCCAGGAAGATGTTGTTTTTGATTTAAAAAAAAGGCCCCTCCAAAAAAAATCCAAAATCAAACAGATTTGTCTAAAGATAAGATCGTTTGAACCTACCGAAAAAACCGGATCGATTCGATCGCGTATGGAAGCCACCAGGACGGTCCCCTCTCCACGTGGCAGCGAGCCGTGGAGATCTGCGTATCTGTCGTGCCATGATGAAAGCAGATCCGAGGTGCAGGGGACGTTGGTTCTAGGAGTTGGGTCCAGACGTTGAGATGTTGAGATTTTCGATTAAAGAAGTCTGAAAATCTCAGTCTCTGGTTTTCGGGTCCCTTTGTTTTTCCGAAGAAGCAACGGCCCGATGGATATTGACTCAAAGGTGTTGGAACGGCATGAGATTCAAAACTTGATCCATCTCTTTGGACGTTTCAGGGATAAGATTCAGAGATGGCAATTTCATGGCAATTTCCTGAAGATCCGGTTGTGTGTTGCATTTGGTTTCAAAAATTCCTAGGTGTTTTTTATGACTTTCCATGATGAGATGTACTATTTTTTGCGTCTTTCCATCATTGATGCTATCATTTGAGCAGTGACCAAAGGACTGGTTGTTTGGGGTAGATCGAGGGTTATACTACCCAGTGGTATGGTGACTTTATAAGAATCCTTTCTAGGAAGACTCATCATAAAATGTCACAAGGATTTTGATGTTGATTTAAGCTGGAGAGTGACCTCACCTGAAAGCACCTGAACCGTTGGTTAGCTGACGCCGACTTGAAATCCTTGAATCTGATTCTCTACCGGCAAGGTTGGTAAATCAACTGGATCACCAAAAGAACAGTCCTGTGATGGATGCTGCTTTTCTTGGCCGATCCTTGATCGCTCCTTGGCATCCAAGTCTAGTCTTCAAGGACCTCTATCTGCAACTCCTCCGTTTTTTGGAAGTCGAGCAAAGATGACTTAGATGCCCACTTCAGATTTCAGCTTGGCAAAATATCATGAGATTTGTTTGTTGGAGAAGGTGCTAGCACGCTTTGAAGTGGTGTAATCTTTGTTGCTGGCTTTGTGGTGAGAAATCTTCAGTGCTTTTTTCGTTGGACCTTTTTTCTGGTCCCAATCTGGTGGCAAATCATGATTCAAAACCAGCGAAACATACAAAGATGCAAAGTATTTCTGTTTATTTTTCCGCACATCATTTGATATATGATGTATGGTATATTAGGTGTATATGATGTATATGTGTATGTTATATGAAATATATGATACATATTATTTTTTCCACCATCTCCTTCCGAAATGTGACTGGTGGGTGTGGACTCCATGTGGATATGACCGGGCGCCAAGTCTGAGAGGTGAAGGAGTTGGTGGAGCATGCAGCAGACGTAAGCCGAAAGAACGCGGACCCGGGGGAGCCGTTTGTCAAACTGTGTCACCTTTGGTTGGGGTTCTTTTAAAGGGACCAACCCGTTGACCAACCAAGGATTCAAGAACCAATCGTAACGAATTGGCTATATATAGTTTAGTTGCGATGATTGATGAAAATTGGTAGAAATCAATGGTTGATGGGGGAATTATATACTGTTATTATCCATCTCTTGCAACTCACGGCAAAAACTTGAAGCATGCAAAAAGCTTCATCTATGGCTGCGCAGGATTTGATGACCGCCTTGCAGTTGGCTTGTGTCAATGAAGGTTGGCTTGAGCTTTGGCGGGTTTGGGGTGGAACCTGCCTCTGGGATTGGGCAACGAGAAGTTGCTTCGAAGTACTTTTTGAGTCAAGCCCGAAAGTCTTTTTCGGCACTGAAATTGTTATTCGATATTACTAGACTGCATTCGAGAACACTTTCTGATACATTGAATTGTAACGATTAAACGGAGCATAGTCATGTTATGTATGAAATGAATCTTGGGGCCTAGTTTCCTTTGAAGCATCATTTTCGAAAGTCTGGTGGAAGTTTCACCTGGCCTCCAGGTGCTGGGAATGGTGAGGTGATCACAACCTTGATTGAGGCTGGACATGATTTCCAGTGGTTGGAATACCCACAACAGTGGATGACTGAAAAAAAAGGGTGACCCATGTGACACATAAGCATCGACATTATTGACAAAGAATTGAAATCATCAGGATGCTGGTAATGCCGTGTGCCATTTTGCAAAGAGAAACAAAGAAACTCAGTTTTCTGCACGTGTTGAGCCATCAGGAAGTGCAATGATTTTGGACCATGTTTTTTTCGCTGGGATGGTTCGCCTCTTGCTTACCATGGCATATGTGCTCCGATGAATTGTGTTCCAAACTCTCCTTTATAGTCAAATACAACAAAAAGAGATTTGCTGCCATGGAAAGACAAACACGTCAACTCTAATATACCCATGGCTGTACAAAATTGAAAAGAAGTCTGATCAAATACAAGCGAAGGTTTCCATCCGCCTGGTTTCAGTAGTGGACTCCGTCGCAACAATGTGAGGCTGCTGCAGATGTCTCTGCATTGTGCTGGCAGACCACACCTTTGATGGCAGCAGCAGATAGTGGCCACATTTGGGTACCTTAGCAGAGCTTTGGCCAGAGGTTTGGGTCGTAATGCATCCTTTGTAAATTCATTTTTGAAGCTTTGGAGTTTGAAAACATAGACTTTACATTGCAAGGGCACATGCAATCGTAGTAGGTTCAGTTTGGGTCCGTTTTTTTGTCTTCGAGCACGGTATTGAGGGTCAACTCCTCCCATGTTTTTTGGGTTGGAGCATTTTATCCCATATTTTCCGAGCAAAGTTGTCTACCAACAACTATTCGTTGTGTGTTGGTGATGTTCCCGGGTCCATCGACCACTTTTTCGTCGTCCTTGTATGGCTTGGATGGAACTTTCAAAGCTAAAAAGCTGAGTAGTCGACAATGGCGACCCCCACATTGGATCAACATTTTGATCCCGCAGAAATGTTGGTGTTGATGTTGGTGTTCCCTTTCAGGCAGTCCACACACTCATCGATATGGGCGCAGACTGTTGGCAGATGAATGGTTCTGGCTTCACCGCTTTAGACTATGCTCGAGACATGGAGACGGCAGAGTTCCTGTGCGCCCTGGGGGGTGTTTCCGATGAAATTTTTGTGGGTTCTGTCCAGTCCACCATTTTCCATCCATTTTCCGGAGTTGTTTCGGCATGAAAGTTGGAGAGTATTTGCAAAATGTTACTTGATCTCTTAGTTCAAATATGGGTTCCCGGGCTGAAAGTCATGAGGTTGCTTCAGGTGTTTGGTTTGTGGGCTCCGTGCAACCAATTGCCACAGCAGACTTGTGCAGGCTTGAACGTTACAAGTAAGATGTAAGTGTACCCGATAGCAACAATTTGATAACCCGTCGCCACCTTGGTATGATGACTGTGAAGACACAGATACTCTACGTTCGAATAGAAGCATCGATCTTCATCACAATGAAATACAGTACCGAGGTTTTTGAAAGTCTTGACAAAAAAAATGCACAAAAAAGTACTTCGGAAAGTCCATGGAGCCGTTCATGCCCTTCATAAATGCTCGGTTCTCAAATGGTGGGTTTTTCACCCATGGCACCCTGGAGGTATGATCTCATGGAGGGGGACAAGTTGTCCAACAAAGCAGCCCCACGGATCGATGCGCCTTGGGATGATTTCGCGAATATTTCACTGATCGACTGCTGGAAATATAGGAGCCATTTTCAAGGGGGTTTTTAACTGAAGGCAAGAAATCAGTGGGACTTTTCTTTAAAGGAAATTTAGTAGACAGGACTTTGAGAAATGAATATAAACAGTCAAGACTTATGTGAAACATTGGAACATTGGACATGCCTGGCCACCTGAGACAGCGCGGCTATTCAAAGACGCCGAAGCCCGGCGTGCCAAGCTGCATCGAGCTACAGCGTCCTTGACGTTGGAGGAAGCCTTTCATATCTTGGAGGTGGGTGAATTAGAGAGGGCAAAATGAAGGGAAGTAATCCTGAATCTGCCTTGAAGTCCATAAATGGGGGGCATATTTGGGGTTGGATGAGTCATGATGAATCTGTGCTCCTGTAAAAGTGTTTCAGTGATTTGGACACGCATCAACGAGCTGAAATTTTGCAACAGACAAATGGGGTGATGATTCATGATATTTTTGATTCATCCAAGGTGGTCCTTGGCATTTTCAAAACCATTTCACAAGAATATGTATAGCCGTATCCTCATGATTCTCACAAGCAAAGCCAGACATACCCAACATGAGATGCTGTGAGACTCAACGTTGTGGTACAGTATTTTGTTATTCGCATTATTCGACCTTCAAACGATGTATTAACTAATGTGTGTTGTACTATGTGTGTCATGTTGGTAGTTGATATCACGACGCAAGGACTGCCAGGTTCGAACTCGTTTCACAGCACTTGTTCCAACGAAATCAGATCTTCAGGATCTTGCAACCAGTCCATCACGTAAAAACCCCCCAGGTGCCCATGGAGTGGCTGCCGGAGTTCCGGGAAACTGGAGAACACTTCAACGAGTTGCGAAAGGCTGGCGGGATGCGTCAGTTTGGGATCAATAGATTCCAGCATGAAAATCACCACTTCCTACGAGCCATGCGGGCCATCTTTGGAGGCTTGGCGGCGCAAGTGTTTGAAATGCCACCCGGACAAGCAACCTGAAGGTGCAAAATGAATGGGTGTTTGGTGTTTGTGTCCAGTCGATTTTTGTGATTTTGGCATTTTTTGCAAGAAGAATTTCAGAATTTCCTTTAAAGCTTCCAAAACCAAAATCATTATGGACACAGAAGCTGGAGAATTAACTTCGATTGAACAGAAATGCAGCTGTCTTATAGTTGCCATGACAACCCCAAAGGTTTTTCTGTATGCTGAGAACTGTGGCCATGGCTTCGTAAGACTTTATAGAGCCCTTTCCAACCTTTCCCTGGTTCCTGCACGATGCAAGTTTGATAGAAACGGAGATGGCAGGAGGAGATGATACCTCCGCCTTTTTTGTTTGAACCTCCCACAACCCGATTGCAATCTGGATCCAAACTGCAATTTCAGCTGCTTGTTCACTGGCTGAAGCGTTGAACATTTATAACTGAGGAATGATGACAACCGGTATGATTATGTTAGAAGACGGATGTATGCATTTGTTCATATCTGCGAGAGACGAGCTTCTTTACAGACCAAAGCTGACGGCCCTATGTTCCCTCCTCCCATCTAGCATTAATTACGGAACAGTCTCTTGATCAGAGCATTCTTACCATTGCTTGGGTAGTACTGTACAATCGCAAGAAACTAGCTCACCATTTTTGTTAAGGAATGCGTGTACCACTCAGTAGTCCAAGCATTCCATAGGCCTTGAAGAAGAAGCTGCGGCGGAATGGACAGCGCAGCAGCTTTGGCGAAATTGTTCACACTGTACATCAATGTACATCAATGGTGACAACATTGACAAGAGTAGAAGCAATCTCAGTGTCGCCTTTGGTGGCTCACCCCGAGGTTCCAGGCTGCCATAGCTGCCTTTGAAACCATTGAGAGGCATAAATCTGAAGTTCCCGAGGCCTCCGAGGTGTGAAGTTTCGGAGCAAAAAGTTCGATGGTGGGGCTGTGGAGGTGGGGTGAAGATGTATTTTGAGTATTAGATTTTTTAGATACCATGGACCATATGGATAACATATGGATAATATGGTATTATTGGATGTACATGCGTTTCATCCATTTGAGATATGTGTAATGTACATTTGTTTGTTTTGAATACATATTTACCTATGCATCCAGTGTCAAAAACATGCACATCCAGTTAGTTTGAGTGCAAAGTAAGTATATGAATATATGCCCATACGCACATACTCATTCCTACTTCATGTAAGCATGATCGATGCTGTTTTAGGATGTCCACTGTTCGAGTACATGCTCATATGTTGTATATCTCATACTCCTGAAAGGGCAGCAGGAGGCAGTATATTTGTTTAATTCCCTTCGACTAAATTCCATCAACAAGGTACCATAATACAGCTATCAGAAGATTTCATATCTTTCAAATCCAGTTCTCGTAGTTGCAAACAACTATTTCCAAGGAATTTGAACTTTTTAAACAGACCTGCAACATGGAGAACATGGCCAGCACTTTCGATTGGAAGGAGGGCTCGGCGCTTCAAAAGGTTATCTCATTGCTTGCTTTCCACTGCAGGGTTTGCTGAAAAGCTTAGTTTCACCAATTGAACCGCTGCGAAGAGCGCAGCAACTTTTTTCCAGAATTCGTTAAGACCAGAAATTACAACAAAATGTGATGAAATTTTGGATACCCATAGTTTTCAACAACAATTGAATGAAAACAGGACACGCAATGGTTTCTTGGCATTTTCTTTTCTTTCACCTTACTTTGAGGAATTTTTCAATGAACAGGCCTTTCCTTCGTGGACAGTGTTTATCGACTTGTTTTGATTGCCTCGGCGCCATGCCGGAGAAGTCCAAGTTGCCCAAACTTCGGCCCAATGTCAACAAGCCCAGACCCCAGAGTTGATGGCAGGAAGTGCTTTTACGTCCCTGAATTCCAGCACGAAATGTCGGACTTGTCCACGAGGCGTGCGCAGCAGATCATCACAGCGCATATGCAGTTGGAGGATCAAGGGATCGGCACCGTGTCCAATAGCAGCGTGCCAGTTCTCTCAAAATTGGAGCGAGACTTGGTTTCAGTTTTTGGCTGCCAGGGAATTGAACAGGTTTTGGGGAAGACTTTGCAAACTTTGTATCACTTCAAATGTGAAGATCATCACCATGAACTGCTGAAGACCTTTGTAGCATTCTCTAGACTAGACGCTAGAGCATAGAAGGACGCCAAGCGTTGTAGCACTTACAGTGAGACTTACAGTGAATCTTGCTTGTTTCCAACTTGACGGAAAGCGGCTATGGGCTTAAAGGTCTTGCTGTCATGCTGCGTATCAGATACAAATGATATGACAAGAAACAGTCTGGCTTATGTAATTTTGATGCATGCAGTCAGTGTAGCATCATCCTTATTCTATTCTGAGAAGCAGTCGCATACACAAAAGTCTAGACATGGATATATTATTATTCATTACCAGGTGCACCCATCCGTCACGATCGCCTTCAGGAACTGCGCCCAAGACAGCTCGGACGCACGACGTCTCGCACCTGGCGGATCATCGGAGCACCTTGCAACCCCAACTGCCAGCCTCACAGATCAAGGAGGAAGACTTTGATGCTTAGCTTTGCAAAGACCAAAAAGCTGTGAAAAACCTACCCCCCAAAAAAGCTGGGGAAGCTGATGATGAGTGAGTCTAGTTTTGAGAATGTCACATTTTTTTTTGATTTGGTGGCGTTTCTTTTTTGTAATCTTTGTTCTATTTGCATCAAGCACTTTGGCCATCGAACAAGAAATCAGTTCCTTCTGGTGGGATGGGTGATGTCCGGATCCGCGGCAGTATGCGGCATCGAGGATCCAGGTTTGTCTGATTCGTGCATCCATATTTACATATATTTTTTTAATAGATATGTTTCATTGCCGCATATACCGTCACTTCTGGTGACTTTGTTCCAGAAAGGTATCTTTGTGCTTGGCAGCACATCTTTATGATTCACATTTTCACACCTGATCACATCTGGCGAAGCTGTGAGGTCTATGAGAGCAGTTTTATGCCCATGGATGCCACGAGTACCTACTCTGCCGCTGGGCTTATTGGGCTTGGTTTAGCGGCTGCTTCAGTTGGTTGTTGAAACCAAGGGATTTGATACAATGGACTCCATTCTGGGAGTGTCAGAATAGATATGAGAATATTGAATACACTGATCCTGAGATTCCACCTTACGAACATCTGCAGCTTGCTGGTCATAAATGCAAGCTGCTTTGAAGTTTTTGTGACCTCAGGATGAGGATGGCCTGTGGCATACCAAGGCGCTATGGGATCTTAGGAAGTTGGAGATATAGTTTGTCAATATAAGACGTTGAGTTGGAGCTTCATTGTGCCCAAACACAACATGCGCTGCTTTGGTGTTTTGTCACATCCAGCTGGTAGCATTGTGACTTGGATGTTAATCTGAATCTGGGTTCAAATTGCTTGATGCATGTCTTCGAATTTGGCAGTCTTCAAGCGCCTGAGGTCTTTCCCTCTGACAGCCCCTCCAGCAGAACAGATGCAGTGATGCTGGACAATTGGATCAGCCACTCGGAAGCTGCAAACGTTCGAGAATTTGGGGTGCACAGTAGTAGTTAGGTTGGAAGTGTAAGTTTCACTGATCACGTTGACATGAGCGACATGAGCGATGAAACAAATCCTGGTTGGTTGAATTTGGGGATTCTTCCCTCTCTTAGGGATTGCCCATGGGGAATGCCTATGCATCAACCTCAATCAACCAGTATCATGCCATGGGGATTAGATCTTTTTTTTTGCCTGGCTCACATGTCACCATGAAGGATTTTCCGATTGCTTGGCCGCTTGATGAGGGCTATATATCATGCTTTAGATGGTTTTGGTACTGGAATAGTCATCCCAGATGGTAGAATGGTAGATCTTGAATGGAAGAACCCGGACGTTTTTTTCAGCAACTTGGAGGAAGCTTTGTCAAATTGTGTAAAGTCCACATCTGAATCATGCTGGTCAAGAACTGTTGGCATTGACATGCACATAAACGCAGGATGTTTCGACTTGTTGTGAGGTAAGACATTGGCAGAGATCCAGAAGAACCTCTTTGTTGGGCAGCTGAGATCATGATAAGATTGCTTCAAAAGTGCTTCGTTTTTTGCTGCCAAGACAGGAGGCAACATATCAACATGTCCCCCAAAACCTCGTGTTTCAATCAATGATTTCTGTGATTTCCCAAGCTTCCCAAATTCCCCAAATCCCAGGAGTGTCAGCGCAATCGGGATGAGTTTGCAAGCACCGTCAGGGACCTTGACAGAAATCCCGGTGGCACAGTAGTGGTACAGGTGTTGTGTTTACGTACTTGTTGGGGGTGGTCTCTTCCCGTGCTATGTTTGAAATCTTCCCATGGAGCTTTGCAGTAAGGATTCTTTCAAGTCAACGATGGCATGGAAGAAAGGAATTCTAAAATCAGCTGAAGTTTTAGAACAAGTCATCCACCAACCAATGCTTGGATAGCTTCATAGAATGAATGACCAAATGACCGGATGACCAGTTTGAATGCCCCAGGTGTAAGACAGACTCTTGACCCGATGTTTTTCAGGTTCAAGAGCTGGTTCCAGTACTCTCTGTGGCATTGCACGAAATTGTGCGGCAGGTGAATGTTGAGTGTTGAGATACCGTGTTTGCCTTGGAAAAAACAGGGAGAATAAGTCCACCCAAAAAGCTCAACTTGGATTAGAGATGAGTTTCCCATGGTAAGCTATTATAATTATTTGATGCAGCTGTGCTGTGCTCCCTATTTTTGTGCATGCAGTGCTTAGTGAAAATGACTGCTCTTGTGGGTGGTTCATTCTCCTTGCGGTTTCAATTTTCATCAGGTGATGCACCACTGCGTTGAAAGAGGCGTGTTGCAGCAACTGAGGAGGGCTGTTGGTACTAGTTGTGAGTAGTGCTTTGAGGAAGATTGCAATATAGACTCTTGAATGCACTCTAAAAGAACACAAGCAGTTGATTGATCTTTCTAGACTTTCACGTCGGTATTCTTGACTTTATGATATATCTTTGAATGCTAGCAAGATATGCGTTTCTTCTTTTTAATTGTGCACCGTTCTTAGCCTTGTGAATGCTAGAAAGGTGTGGGGAACTTGTCGTCTAGTCATATGACACAGTTCAGATGAATCCGAACGAGCATCCTCATTCAATGAGCTCGCTTGCTTCATGTCATCAAATCTTTTGTGAGATAGTTAGGCGTTGGGGATACGGGATAGATGAAAATTAATTAGCAGCACAGTTTGCCTAAGTTCGTAGATCTGCACCACATCCTGGTGCTTGGTGGAATGTGAACCCCGCAGTTCCTGGAGTTTTGGATGGTAATGGATGACTATGGTCTTTTCGCGTGGGGTCTCCATCCTTCCCTTTGTCAGTCGTCTTTTTCAGGTGTTGCGTTGCAGAAGATTTGGCGCACCTATGTGGAGCTTTTTGAAGCTTGGAATCTGCAATTTCTCCCAATTTTTTTCGAGAGATTCCGGATTTCTTTTTTTCCACAACGAATCCGTTTTTTTTCTTTAAGGAAAAAAAGGTTCCCCTAGGAAAATCATTTCAGACCTTCAGAAACTGGTTGGGCTGGTTTGATGCCGATCAGGAGAGGGTCCTGGATCAGATGCAGCAATCCATGAAGCTCCACAAGGTTTTGGGGCCATCCGGCTGTGAAACCTCGGTGTTGCTGGTAGCAAAAAAAAAGGCTTAGTTGAGTCGTAGAAGTTATATATTGTAATGCAAGCTAGAAAGGATCTCCTTTAGTAAATCCAAGTTAGTAAATCCATCCCAGATCCATGATCTTTCTTTTTTTTTGAAAAAAGATAGTTTAGTAATTTCTACCCGCAAAACGGTAATGATTGTCCCAAAAGTGTTGTGTGGAGGAGCGGACAGCGGAAGTGCAGGAGGAGCTCAAAGATGCGAACCAGGAGAGGTGAAGTTTCACCCTTCGGGGGAAGCCCAACAGGATATTCCCAGTTACCCACTTTCCAGGAGATGTTCATTCCGTAGGAAGGGTAAACATGTCGATGGATTTTTAGCATGAGAGGCTTCAAATGACAGGAAGTTGCAGCTATTCACAATGAAACGGAAGACTTTGGAAATCCTTCTTGAATGAAAGCCTCAGGGTTTGGGGAGCCAGGAAGTGCGGCATTTGAAGCGAGAACATCCTGAGCAGATGCACTACATCATCTCAGAGTTGGAGGTGGGAATCGGAGCAGTCTGCATTGCCTTTGATTCTGAACAACTCGGTGTTGCCTGATTTGTATATAGTTGTACTATACTTTATGCTATGGGGACCTTGCCTTTAACATTGCAGCTCACTATGTCATACCAATACGTGTTCTTTGTGACCAGGTCAGTGCAACGAAAGAGAAACAAATGATGTTTATATTTATATATATATATGTGGACCTCACCCTTGCTGATGGTGTATAGATTCTTCAACAATACTCCAAGCGCTGCAATTTGCCCCAGCTCCTTTGAGAGGCAAAATTCCTGCAGCGGCAGAAGAACTTTGAACGCGATCTTCAAGAGGAGCAATGGTCCAACTGTGGAGATGGGTGTTAGCTTGCAGTTTTGTGGGTTGTGGCAATTCCCAACTCCAGCAGCGATTTAAATCTCTGGCTCCCAAAAAACAATCGCACCGAATTGGTGTCTGATGCATATTGACCAAAATATGCGTTGGGGTTCTGCCGGTGCAGGCAGAAGAAGAGAACTTGGCAGCAAAGACAGCCATCCGCACGCAGCATAAAGAGTTGGAGAGTTGGTATCCAGGCACAATCCGGGTGGTGCTGTGGGTGGACACCACCTCCCAGGCCATGTTGTTGAAGCACTAAACACTGCAAGCTGCAGAAAACATCGTCCTTGGTCATTTTGCATGCCCCTTTTCCAGGATTCCAACACTACCAAGATTCTCTGGTGAAGAACCTTTTGCCTCAAACGGATCATGGTCCCGCTCTGAGATTTGGCGATGAATGTGAGATGTGCAGATCATGGCAATTTTTAGTTTCTCAGTCTGTCATTTTCTACTGAACTCCGAAACTCTTCCATCAGTGGAAACTGACTAAGTTGCAGATGTTTGCAACTAACAAACTTTCATGACCCCCAAAATCCCATTGGTTCCATGGTGATTCATGGTCAATTCCGCTGGGAAAAACCAACGGCCGTTTCCGTTGGGTATGGATTTCTTGCTGGAAAACTTCCACGACAAAAATTCCACGGGCTCTGAGGCTCCATAAATTCCAAGGCACTCCTGAAGGATGATTGGGAGTCCTGGGGTTTTCTCAGCGATTTTGGTTGGTATATGTATGTATACTATGTATATATAGTATTGTATATTGGGCTATGCATGGTTTGGTAAAAAGAAGAAACTTCAAGAAATCAAAGGTTGGAAGGGAACTAAGCAAGTGGTCGGCAACAGCTTCACAGTCTACACTGTCTACCTCGACGTTTGAATGTATTCAATCACCGCAGTGTTGCTTTATGTCCTCAGCATAATCAAGTCCTTTTCTTTCTCAGTATACTTACTTGTACGTACAGTGGGGGTCAACAGCATTGTTGTACGTGATTTTCCCAGCATTTTGGAGGTTTGCCTTGAAACTCCGCATTTTCCATCCGTTTTTTTCTGGTCTTTTCCATCCTGAAGGACTCAGATGATACGGCACCAGAAGTGGCGATGGCCGAGGTGGAGATGGGGAAATGCCGTTGGCATCTTGTGATGATGCTCTAAAGTCTGTAGGTTTTGCAAGCCTGCATTTGAAGACATGTACCATTCTTCAAATGCCTAAGATTCGAGGACTTCAAGCGGCTGCTGGCTGCGTTACCGCCTGACAAGCGGAAGGTCATAGGCGGGACCCGGGGAGCAGGGATAGTGGAAATTGCAGATGCCAGTCATTTAAGACCCAGGATTCAGGTGCCATGCTGACTTTCGAATGGAAGGGCTGTGACACTGAAAGGTCATACTTGCACTGCGATTGATGCATTTTGAGAAGAACCGGTTCTCCACAGAGAAGGGCTGGTATCATCTCTAAAAAGCATCTAAAAGCTTTCAGACTTGTCAAAACCTTTGAAATCAATCATTCTCATCATGTCCTTTGGGAGGTCAAGATCTCATGGGCCTCATTGATGGCGATGAGGTTGAACACATCAACGAACCTAGCTTCAACCTCGAGGAATTTTCTTCAACCGTCATTGATGGTTGTTTCCGGTGGTTGAAATAGAGACCTGTAGCAATCCTTGCAAATAGGATATGAATGGATATGATATTTGTAATATATATACATGTATATATATATATATGACTCATGACCTACTATGAGCTTTCCGATTTTGCTTTTGGATGCAAAAGAGCAATTGAAGATCCGAAGGACTGTTTCAATAGTATGGTGAACATTGGTTGAAAGAAAGAAACAACTTATATGTATGTACGTATCTATGAAATATATAATACACATACACGCATATCCACAGGTATTGAGGCAATCTTTTGCTGGTTTTCTATTTTTGTTCATGTTTATGGGCACAATCAAGGCGATAAAGTTGATGTTGACAGGTATAACATCTTTTTGAAAGAGACCTTAGGATCAGATCCTGGACAAGTCTCAAGATTCGACTTCAAGTCGGACTTTTTGCACACAGGATTATTATGATACAAATGTCTAGGGAGACACTCAATTCGTCAATTTCCAAGATTTTGCAAGTTCTACGTCGTCAACTTTTAACTCTTGACTGGGTGTTGTGCTTTAGTTTCACCCAAAATGATGCATCAGTCTAGTCATCGAAAAACCGAACCGCACAGGAGAAAGCACAAGAGATCGAAGAGATTGAACGATTGCAGTGCGAACTGCAAGCCCAGGAGGCTGTCCGGATGTCGAAGTTGGGAGTGGATTCATGGGGGGCATCTCTGATGGCCAAAAATCACCACCTTTCCGACTTCAAGGGGGTTTTGATTCAAGGATGAAACGTTTTGATGATGTTTCATGGGTGGAGGCAAGCATGGTTTTAATTGACGATAAAATGGAATCCATTTTGAGAAAGTGTTCTTATTTTCCTACCCTTGAAGCAACACCAATGTTTAGAATCTGCATGGTTTCCTAGTTGAGAATGTTTCATTCTAGTCAGAAAGTTGTGTGTTTATACTGCGAAAGGCTTTCACACTGGCCACACTGCACAGGAGCAGATCAAAGATCTGAAAACTGAGATTGCTAGGCCTTGGAAGGGACGTCGGACATTTGTTCTCTTGGAATGTGCAAACTACGTCAAAATACACCATTAGCTTATAGTGGATTCTTGACATGTCTGACAGCAAGGTGGATTGTCAAAAATGATTTGCTGGCCTTGTGGGTGTTGAAACTCACCTTCAGGGAGCCGCAAACAGCCAGGATGGAAGCCGAAATGGAAGGAAATGATCCAATGAGCGAGGCGCGTCATGCAGTTGGAGGTTTTTCTTGTGTGAAAACTTTTGTGGACTGGAGATAAGACAGTTGTCATTTTGCAGGCTAGTGTATCCACGGGCACTAGAGTGCAGTTAGAAGACGTATATGTATACAATACCCACTAGAATCTATAATCTATCATTGTTATTACAACTGATGTTGCTATTATTATCATCATTATCATTCTTATTTTACATTCATTATCATTCTTATGTTAATCATTATTAATTCATATTCATTATTATTACCATCATTATTTTAATCATTACACACAATTTTTAGCTATCTCAGATGGGTAAGCTCTGTTTTGCATCATGTGATGTGAATCTGCAGATTGTGCCGCACCCTTTGCAGGATCATGTCGACCGCATCTTGGCGGATAGATGAGCGGATTGGTGGATTTTGTGTTGGGATCGCAACCCTAAAGTTTAGCTTCAACATTCGTGAACCCAAAATCTTTGTCTCAGGGCTAACTGGAAAGGGGAAAATGGGAAAACTGCATTCTGTTCAGGCGCTTAAAAATACACCAGAAAGGTAGAAAAACCGCCCCTAGTTGCCATGCAAATCCATGAACAAAAGCTGTCTGACCTCCAGTCAAAAGGAAGATCAAAGTTTCATGCATTTTGTTGTTTGTATGATGTATGTAAGTTCAGCACTTCCATGTGACAGGCATTCGTCATTTTGATTTCCAATTCACGAAAAAAAAACACAAGTCTCACTAGCTTTGTTCTTGATTTTTCTATAGCCTCTTTTGCTCACCCAAGAAGTCGGGTGAATCGTGTATGAAGAATGAACTTATGACGATAGTCAAGTGCCTCTCAAAATTGTACTTGATCCTGTACTCCACCCCAACACGCCACCGGCCCGTGATACTAAGTTCTGGAGGAGCCGAAGATGGGCATTGGGGAAAGGTCTGATTTGAATGTGGAGGGAGGCACATCATATTAATAAATAAGAGGATCCAATTGACCTTTCAGGCACTAAGACAATACATACTTTCATCCTATATATATCTTCTATATACTTGTCTCTTGACTATCTTTTCCGTTAGAAGGTGATAAGTGCTGAACCATTTGGGGTGCCCTTTTTTCAGGCGATGTGCAACCAACTTAGTGTATAGATATTGGCACATTTTTGCAAAACAATCCTTGGAAATTTGGAGAGATGGCAGAAATTTGCAAATATCGTGCCAGACCTTGAAATTTTCCGATCGAATTTTCGACTCCAAATCATTATCAAAATATAGAATACCATTCTTGAATATAGGACATTTCTATATTTATAAATCAGATTAATGATCAACAAATCTATTCAATCTTGAAGAACAGGACGACGATGACGGAGAGGTCCACTTCACATAAACAAAAAAAATATATACGAATAAATATTATATATACCTCATATTTCATAAATCATATTTGAATTAAGATAAAAAAGAAAATAAAATTATTATTTTTCTTATTTGAAGATGGGAATTAAGATTAGGTGGAAAATTTATTAGATAATAAGATATAATTTGGATAATAAAGATAATAAAAAATAAGAGGAATAATAAGGATAAGGAAATTAAGAAATTAATAATAATAAAAATAATAGGGAGAAAATAAAAATTTTTGAAGAAAATAATAATATATTAAACAAATAAAAAATAAATATATTTTGAAATTATATTATAAAAATAATAATAATTTGACTAATTTATATAATAAATATAAAAATTATAAATTAAAATAATTTTAATTATATAAATTTAAAATTTTAGAAAATTATATATAAAATAAATATA
>OMLO01001067.1_pt1 | contig 20361 bp, 8 predicted proteins | sample 1674811 | NCBI WGS metagenome assembly OMLO01 (sample SAMN06265003, study PRJEB25207) | coral metagenome | isolation source: Coral host | place: Mexico:La Bocana,Puerto Morelos, Mexico | collected 2008-11-13 | reverse complement strand
AATAACTCGCGATGTTCACACGACTTGGAATAAGTTCCATTTACCGATTTGTCCTAAGATAAGGAAAACGGCTTTGCCTTCAAACCACTTATGGACTAGAACTTAAAAACGCTCTATGGTTGGACTCCGATCCACACAACTACAAATCAGTCTCTGAAAATGGCAAGAAACATCAGAACGCCAAACACACTTTAGAGAAACCTAGCTCTGTTGCGATTTTTGGCGTTAAAGCTTAACCGGTCTGTGAAAGCATTTGCTAGAACTCTGAAAATACATTTTAATCCGTGCCACAGTAGCCAAGATAACAGGGATTCGACGATGGTTCCACTGATAAAGAATGGAGTTTCTGACTTGAATGTTGAAGGAGGGTAAGAGCCGTTTGATAACCAGGCGAAGCAGACTTGTTTGAGTTCCGTTCAATTGAATGTTTCTCATTTTCGCGGGGACGTCACCAATGGCGGAAAAAAGGCACAACATTCCGCTGATCTTTGTGATCGCGTTTACTCGCGGCCCCTTGGTATCACGAAATTTGTTTCGTTAAAACACGTTCGCACATCCCTCCGCCTCCCCCGTCCCCGTATCATAAAACTCCCATGAATGTCCTTGCCCAGTATTTGAGTGTTGATGGAGTGTTGATTAAGGGTACCAGTTAAGGGTATCGACCAACACTGGACCGTAGATACCTCAGTACACATAATCTAACTTCATCTAGCATCTTACTGTTTTACAACTGATGTCACAAACAATGATAATCGATGAGAACAAACTACAATCATGTTTTCTTCAAAAATTACAATATGGAAGAGGAAGTGCTGTGCAATTCATCATTTGTTTTCAAAAACTGCTTGTTCCTATTGTTTTTGAACTATTAACCAGTATGTGATCCGCACATAGCTTTGAGCATTTTTCATTCGTCATGGCAAATCTATGAAACACTCTAAATCTGCAATGAACTTGCAGTTTCTAATAAACTTATTGTTGATGTTCATTAATTTTGTCACATGACCCTGACTCAGAAGAAGTCTTGCTGGATAATCCTGGAAAACGAACCCGGACGGTGACTCCCATAATGAAAGGTCAGGGATGCTTGTCGCAAATTTGAATTAAAAAAAAAAACACAAGAGAGACCAACCTGGGCGTGACTCAAACTTTACTAAAAACTCTAAATGATACCACTTAAAACTGAATAGTAGACCGCACTCGAGAGAGCAGCAGAAATCGATTCTAAAAACAGAAATAAAAGCATTCCCTTTATTATAATTTCTTCAAGTGCATTCTAAAAGTTAAAAACGACAGCTAAAAATAATTGCAACTTCTCATCAACACCCTTAGTAAGACCAGAATCCTAAGCGAGACGACAAGCACCCCTGTTCTTTTCATATGGCTCCCCGGAAGCGTACTAAGGAATCACGTAAATCATTCATCTTCCAGATCAATAATTAATGAGTCCATGTGTGGTTCTAAGCATCCGCCAGGTCACCGTTGTTCATGACTCACTGATCCATTATGATGCAGGGTCTTAACATGCAACGGAATGACAGGGGGGTACACAATGGCAGCTGCGCTGAAGCGTGCCGTGTGCGTACAAGCACTTGGACTGTTCCATTTGTCTTGAACTTCATTGTAACATTCTGTGGAATCAACTATTGACATGTATTCGTTCATTCCATTCATGGCGAAAATCTTGCCGCAATGCACAGCCACGGACACACCCCCTCTGCAATGCTTCAAGGGAGCAACCATTGACCACTCGTTGGTGTTTGGATCAAAGCGTTCAACAGTGTTCAAGGAGCCTCGTCTGCCATTTGCACCACCCACCGCGTAAAGGTAGCCTGACAGTACCACTGCGCCAAAGTCATATCGGCAGCATTGCATGGGTTTGACTTCAGTCCATGTGTTAGCGACAGCATCATAATATTCCACGTGCTTTAGATCACCTCTGCTGTCATCAAAACCCCCCACAGCATAGATATGGCTGTCGAGCACAGCTAAAGCAAATCGGCGCCTTTGGCGATGCATGCTGGAGACTACTTGCCATCGTTCTGTTTTAGGTGAATACCGCTCGACGTAACTGAGACAAAAAAGAAACATAAGGAGAAAGAAATTAGCTGGCACTATCATTACATCATTACAGTTTTGCATACTGCAACAAGCAACATTTCTGATAAAACGCTCATACACAACATTTCGCTTGTTGGCTCGTAACGCGTACAAAACTCCAGTTGATAACAGTTGACATTGATGACATCACAATGCGCACACATACCTGCAGGTCAGCAGTCCTTCACTAGATCCCCCAGCCACGTAAATAAAGTCATCAAGAACTGCAGCGCGCATGTCACCTTGGCACTTACTCATCGGCTGTAAGCTGACCCAGCCATTCTGCGTTGGGTCGTAACACTCCATCGAATTCAGCTTTCTTCCCCTGCGATACCCTCCTATAACATACAGTTTGCCTTCAAGCGTGGCTACTGTGAATGATGCTCGAGCTTCCGTCATAGACTTCACACCTTCCCACTGTGTGTGTTCAGGGTTAAATCTTTCAACAGTTTTGACCTCTTTCATAAACGAGGTTTCTCCTCCAAGTATATAAACAGTTTCAGCATAAGACTGTCTCATTTGCATTCCAGCGTGCTCAAAATGAAATGTTGTGGCTTCTTCTACAATGTCCTGGCTATAAATATCATGTTTCACCAGATAATGCTCAGCCACATACTTTTGAAGATTCCTCACTGGAATAAAAGGCAACCTCATGGCCTTTAAAAACTCTGAGAGATGCTGCTTTCTGCTCTCAGTGTCATATTCAATCCACCCAATGCATGCCTCAAATATCTCTATTTCATCTGCCACGTTCACATCATTTCTACTAACTAACTCCAGCACTTCGCTGGCACCAAGAATCTTAAAGTCTTCAGTTAGAGATACTTTAAGGAAGTTCTCTGTAACAAAGCGTGTGGCAGCCTCGTACATGGCTTTGCATGAGTGTCTCTCGGCAAGTGCACGGACACCAATGCAATTTGTAATGTCTATTTGCTGCATGATGAACTGAATACACGAGTCTTTCACCCATTTGAACTGAAGCAGATCAGCAGCTAGGAAAATGTTCTGTACACTGGAATCTGTGATACTGAGTTGTGAAGTGTAGGCAAAGTTGATGAGAGTTTCGGCAGAAACAAAATCGATTCCTTTTATCTCCACCTGAAATAAAAGAGGAAAAAGGAGAGATTAACCGATGATTATTGGTGAAAGTTCAGTCACTTCCTATAAGCCCAAGTGGAAAAATGTTTTATAAAAATGCCCCCAAAAATTTACATCTACACTAACCATATTTGTAGAGCATAATATAATTGCTTGGACAATGTAATTCAAGAGTTTTCATTGGTTTGGCCATCATAGCATATGACTTATACCTAGTTTTCTATGAGAAAATAGTCAACGAGGGGCAGCTGAGTTGCTCAGAGAAAACAAGTTTGAACAGCTAACAAGTCGCTGTGATACAAGGATTTCAGATGAGGGGAAATGTTTACTAGTATAGTGCTACAATATGGCAGAGCAGCAAATACAATGAATGTCAAACAAAAAGAAGCTTTTAGTTATCTTAATGATGGTGTTGGATAACAAAGAAATTATATTAACATGTGGAGAGGAAATACCGGATAAGCCCTCAAAGCTTCACTCTTTGAGTTAATATTTGTTTTTAAGAACATCAAATTTCCACAGGGCAACTATCAGCTTAAGGTTCCCCGAAAGAAACACTGTATTGTTTAAAAAATGGCCGTCCAAGGAAAATACCCAGATGAATAGTACTTGTCTGTGAAATTTTTTCTTTAAACACGTGGACTTGATCTAAGATAGAAAATAAACAAATGTAATTGTTTTTGTCTGTTTACTTAATTTTCAAATTTTACATTTTGCTTTCACGGCCTCAATCTAAAAAAGTTGAAAATAAGTCAATATGATTTTTGAACTGGAGCACAGAAGAAAATTCAGTGGTAAGATAATAGAATGTTTATATTTTGGAATTATCAGTCTGATAGTTGCCCCTGGGAAAGCTTCCCTTCTTGGGCAAATATTTCCTTTTACATGTAAGAAATTAAATTTCCCCAGGAAAATTATCAGCCGACAGTTCCACAACAGAAACACTTTATTGTTTAAATAGGAAGCAATAAGAGAACCAATCAATCAGATCTGCAAATTTCCAATAAACAGCCGAGTGGCTACTAAAAGGTACAGGGATTCATACTGCCTTTTTTCTCCAAGTCGTCAGCTGGGCAAGTAGGCCAGATGACATACTTGCGGAACTCTCGGCTGATAATTGCCCTCACTGTGGAAATTTGACGTTGTTAAAAGAAATATTTGCCCAACAAGCAAAACTTTCAGGGCAAATATGCAAGTTTTAAGGACATCAAATTCTCTACATACAAACTGATATACTTGCCCCAGCAAGACTTTCCTTGTCTGTTCAATATGGAAGAATGGCAACAGAACAGCATGTTGATAGGAAGTTTACTTTTTTGTTTTTGACCAATCTTCCAGTACATGTACTCATATTTGGCTTGTTTAAAACGAATATCAACATTATTACTTAAAGCCATATCCTGATCAAAACAGCTGATGTGATCTTGCAATTTCTGCAGATGCAGGTCAAAGTAAGCCTGCAGTGATTATATTCATGGAGATTACCACATCAACAAAGCTGGTAGACCACAATGATAATTCTTTTCTCAAAAGAAATGCATATCTCTCTTTGTTTTCTAAAAGTTCCAAATGGATGGCAAGTGGTCAGAATGCAGGTAGCTCGTACGATAATTAAAAATTAAAATCTTTTTTTTTTCCAGGTAGATTCAAACCACAGGTCCCTATAATTTTTTCAGAGACAACCAGATGATTTCAAATATGGATCCCTACAGTATTATAACTCTCATTTACACCAATGTCTTTATTGTGTACATGTATATGTAAATTTGTGACCTGACGTTTTTTGATGCTAATAACATCTCTGCCTACATGTTTTTGTTGTGCAATGGAAGATCAATATTTTGCAAATCTGACAAGCATGACTGACAGTATTTCAATACTGAGTTATTACAAAGGAGGACATGTTTATGGCAATGAGAATATGTAACTTTCTCTGTTGGCAAGTTGATGGGCAAGAGTGTATGGAGCTATGGAAAAGACTGTTGGACACAGTATTTTATAAAAACACAGTGGTTGTGTTGTCTGCAGAACGTCAAACAGTTTCATGGTCAGATGTATGCACGCAACCCACTCCTCATGCAACAAGTGCACTGACCATAAAATCCACTCACATCAACTGTTCTGTAAACATGCATATTGATGAAAATAAGTTGCAACACAGGTGGTTCAACACAGGAACAAAAATGAAATGTTCTTTATTTTATCAGACTTAAATCAATAACAACTGCAATAATATTTTCAGGTTTCTAATTCTCTCTTCAAAAAGGGAAAATGATATTAAAAAATTCTTCATAATTTTCTTAGTTGCTAAGTGATCTCGACGGTCCCTGCCAACAGCCAATTATAAAGCTGCCACCTAAGAAGATTTATAAAATATGAAATACTAGCTTAAGGAAGTCTTTCCTTAAGCTAGCCTAGATCCAGAAAATAAAAAACTCTGAGTATGAAAAGACGGCTCGGGAAACCTCTCTTATCACACAAAAATTTTCGTCCTAACAGATGACAATTAGATACGTACAGTAACTTGCAACATATTATACTCTCGTAAGTAAGCTAACCTGCACATGAAAATAATTTTAAGCTTACAATAATTAACCTTGAATTACAGTGCTTCACGTGAATAACATGAACACAGTCTGAATAATTGGTTTAGTTGGTTGTCTCGAGTTAGTCTACGTTGAGCTTTTTACAGTGAAGAATGCAAATGGGGCTATACAGCGATTCCACTAATCGTTATGTTTCTGCCGTCCGCGATTTAGCTTACCTGCTTCATAAGTTCTTCACATTCTCGTAAAATCATTTTCTCGCTTAAAATGTAAAAATGCCTGGACAAGGAAAACTAATTATTTACACAGAATATCAAACTTACAGTTGCTTGATTTCGTTCGCTCATCTTCGCGGTAAACATGGCGTTGAAATATTGACTTGAGGCAGCTAGCACGGCCCGGTGCGCCTTGATAGCTCTCCCTTCAACGATAATTGTGATATCACAAAGCTCCTCTCGCTCACGAAGATCATTGAGTCGAGACAAGACGCAGCCAGCGTGATGTTGATGAAGAAATGTCTGAGTTTCGCCTCCATCCTCTTCCACGTCGTCTTCCATGTCTTTCATGTTTAACACCTGCCTACGAACAACAGCGGAAAGAGCTGTGGGCTCATAAACAACTGCGTCGTCTAGACTCTTTTGGAGTCTGGAGTCGAGTCTGGAACTTTCCAATTTTTCTCCAGAATTTTCAACGAAAACAATATGCGATATGATACTACTAGAACTAAACTTGTTTGGTTCTCCAGAATTTTCAACGAAAACAATGCGATACCACTAGAACTAAACTTGTTTAATTAATTTACACCACATGTAACTGAACTTAACACTTTCTAAGGGAGGTAAAGTCACAGTGGAACCTCAAATATAACGAAGGTCTCATAAATAAAGTGGTGGCTTGATGATGACATACAATAAAAAGAAATAAAAAACTCAACAATGAAAAAAAAGTAATGAAAACAGAAATTAATTAAATAAAAAAAGAAGAAAAAACTAAAATTATAATGAAAGTAAATAGCAAAATGCTTTTAGGTGGATTGTGATGGCGTGAAAAGCGCATGCCAGCCGCAAACCTCGTGGTTTACAGTGGATACGTTAGACTAACATTTCCTCATTCCTGGGAAAAACTGTTATTATACAGCCAGTTTCCAGCTTAACTGGACCCACACTACGACCCATTGTGCTCAGATCCCGAGCTACATACCCCCCGGGGGTTCTCCAAGAATAATTGGGTACCCTATTTATGATCAAAATCTGCGATTTTCCCTACCCTATTTTTGACCAAAATGGCGGCAAAACGGCTAAAATCGATACCTTACTTACGACCAAAACGGCTGAAAAACCATACCCTTTGGGGCCGCACATACCTGTATGGCGGAGTGAATGATTTCATTGGCTGTCTCTTGCTATTGCATTTTATGTCAGCAAGTTACAACCAAAGATCTAAGTAATTATAAGATACTGGCAAAGTCTAGTATTTTAATGTGGTTTTCTGGTTAGCAACTAGAGGTCCCCTCTACAAAGGCTCCTGGTACGATTTATTGATACAACTTGCATCACAGCCTAACTTTCTATAAACAGAACTAAAATATTAGTATTAGCCTAAGGATTTTCCCTTTAACTGCCAATGTTTGAGCAAAAAAGCTAATCTTTTTCTTTTTTAAGTGTATTTTTGACATACAGTATTCAAAGCTGAAAGCACAAATGGCCCTTCGCAGCTAGACCATCGCGTGACCTATGGACTATACTGTCAAAAAGGAAAAAAGCATGTTGAAAATAAAAAAATGACCAAGACCCTGGCACAAAAGAATGACATTTTATGTTTTAATTTTCAAAAAATAAGAAGATTTCTACAAAAAAAAGGGGAACAAATTTCCATGCAGGTCGAGAACCTCTACACTTTCTGAAAATCAGATTGCGGTTTTAACTTACTCTTAAATGCCAGGAACCTCAAACGTGACCAATTTGCTATTTCCAATATGCTCTTTCCATTTCTGGCATTCTTTCTGGCATTTCTTTCCATTTCTGGCATTCTTTAATATAAAAAAACTTTAAGCAAAACAAGATTGCACATGTGATTTGCCATTCTCTTAACAAAGTCTTCCAATTGTATTCCAGCTGCAAATTATTCCACTGTAAACCCAAGATGCATCGCTTCAGAAAAGCAGCTTCATGACGTCATTGCTATACTGAAACAACAAGCTATCGTTCACGTCTACTTATTGACGAGATTAAATTTATAGTCGAATACTTTTTTTAAAGGGAAAGATTGTGAAAACCACACAGAATGGGAGCTGCTTTAGGTGCTCTGGGAAGTTGTGCAGCCTTTTCTTCGTGTGCTTCTTGTGCTAGCTCTTTAGCACCAGTGGTAGGTCCGCCATCTTTGATATTTTTGTAGCGTTTGACAGAATTCCGCGGGAATACGGTAAAGATTAATTCTCTTTCGATTCTTCTATCGTATGTGTATGAGGGTATAAATACAAATAGTTGTTATGGTTCTGTAGAATTGAATTTTAAGCGAACGTCAACTTAAAGAACTGATGCAATGGACTTTCATTTATTGACAATCCGTCAAGCTAAGGCAAGTGAGCTAAACGTATCTTTGCGAAAATTTACTCATCGTTCCGAAATCGCTCGGTTCTAGAATGACATTTTATTTGTTAAATTTGTTAACTACACATTTGGCTGTTTGAAGAAGCTTTTTTATTACGGTTCAAACGGTCATACTGGATAATACTGTAATTGTTTTGAATCTCTCTCCACCCGTTTCCTTGAAGAAACCTACCAGATAGTATTATGCGGAGATTTCAGTATTCATCCTTTGTGAATTAAGTTATCTGGATACAAGAGATTTCAGATGTTTGTGTAGTCAATACAGATGTGAAATTCTAGATATATAAGCTCACATTTAATATCATGGGACAACTGTAAGGTTGTAAAAATTAAACTTGTTTACAGGCAGATGTTTGAGTGACACTTTTTGACTGTCTCCCATGATACCAGTAGCCTGACTTGTCCTGACTCATTCATGGTGCAAGGCAAAACTGAGTCATTAATACTTGCAGACCAACTTTGTACCATGCTGTGTGTTGTATGAGGACGACTTTGGACAAATCAGTCCATTTTGAGAATATAAAAGAAACAAACAGAGTTTTGTCCAGAAGCTTTTTAAGACATTTTACTGTTACATTTAATCACTCCTCTTAGGCTGCCTGTTGTTGTGGATCTTCTGCTTGCTTTTGTTGCTGTGCACGTTGTCCCTCATGCAAGAACTCCACTGCATCAAGAATTGTCTACACCATCTTCCTTTTCCTGGGAACAGTCTTGTCTGCTGTCATGCTTGCCCCTGGTATCGCTGATAAGTTGGAGAAGATTCCCCATTTCTGTGATCATGTTCCTGATGGCGGTAACTGTAGCAGCCTGGTGGGATACTTGGCAGTTTATCGAGTCTGCTTTGCCATGGCAGCATTCTTCTTGTTGATGGCAGTTATGATGTTTAAAGTTAGCAGCAGCCATGATCCCAGAGCCAAGTTTCAAAATGGGTGAATAATTTATGATATAATGTTTATTTCGATTCTAAAACTATACATGAAACAATGGAGAGACATGGTGCACTCATCTCCAGATTGACTGGTCCAAAGTAGATCAAACCCTTGTCAGGAACTCTGTACAAATATGTTCCCAGGCTGAAAGATAACTGTGTATTGCAAATATTGTTAAATGCTTGCTCATCTAAGTGTAATGATTTGTACGATTGTGCCATTAGGTTTTGGTTTGTCAAGATTGCTTTCTTCATAGCACTTTTGGTGGCTGCTTTTTACATCCCCAAGGGAAACTTTGGCACAGGTCTGTAATTTAAAGCATTGGTAGGAAATGCTCTTGTAAGTTTTTCTAAATGACTCTGAAAGAATGTTACTCAGAGTTCTGATGCAAGTGCTGTTCTTGTCCAAGGGTTTTTCTCCAGGTTCTCTGGTTTTCCCATATCCCTGAAGTTACCAACACTCCAATTTCAACCTTGTCTGGTGTATTTCCTGAGTAGTAAGCCTTGTAAGCTAGCTTCATGCTTGACACAATAGTAAAATAAATTTATTATTTTTAAGCTCTAGTTACAAAGCCTGTTCAAATTTCAGAGTTGGTTGCTCACGAATATAGGATGTTTATTATTGATGATTCAAACTAACATAGTATTTTTTTGAAGAGGTAATTTGTGTTTTTGAAATTTCATTTAGCTTGGATGTACATCGGCATGGTCGGTGGCTACCTGTTCATACTTCTGCAACTGATTCTGTTGATTGATTTTGCTTATAACTGGAGTGAATCTTGGTAAGTGATGAATGTAATGTCGATAGGCCTTTTGCAACAGTTGGTCATTTGAGCAATAATTTCTAAACTTTTTTCTACAGCTACATTGTATATGAATTCAAAACTGGAAAAAGCAGGTTTTAAATAGCTAGGAAATTAAATTTCAGATCAGTGCCTTGTAAGATTAAGATATACATCTGTAATGATGATTTGAATATTTCCGAAATGCGATAGTTGTAGAGAACTTTCCCTTTATTAATCACTACACTAGTTAAAAAGAAGGGTAAATTTTGGGAAAGAATTGGAAATTCTAGGTTCCTAGACCAATAGGCTGGTATTTTAAGATAATTTTGAAACTGGCAAACTTGCAAGGATTTGTATGGAAAACCACTGGAGCACAGCTCAAGGGCGAAGTGTCTTCTTCCTATCAAAGCCTTCTCATGTAAACCTGAAAATGTACATGCAAGCTTATTTGTAAATGTTTTTCCATTTCTGATAACATTGTGCATTAGTAGTGACTAAATCTAAGTCTATGTATGTTAAGAAAATAATCCAAAGCAAATATGCCTGGGTCTACTGATCACCAAGAGTCACCTAAGACATGAAATTGCTTATGGGTGCCACTACTTGCAATCTACATGTAGTCACTAAATCTCACTTACCCACCCAGTCAGGCTTAAAGACATAAGGTGGACAACAGTGTAACTTACCACTATGACTAGTCCCTGGAACAAGTCTTTACTTGGGAGGACAAGTCGCACAGACTTGTCGGCAATTCAGACTAGGTTGAATTAGTGTGACAATGTTAATGACAAATGTACAGTAGCCACCCAGTTTAAACGCCAACTCCTTTCACTTTAGGCCAGAATCCTTTCATCTTTGGCCAGATTAGGACTGGTCAAACTTCAACATAATTTTCTGTTATAAACATATTGGTTAAAGTAAGTCTTTGTAATGGTGCAACATTCAGACTTGGATGTTGCCAAAATTGTAACAATTTGTCAAGAAGTTGTTTTTACTACATACATATTACATTACACATTTTGTTGATTCGCAGGGTTGAGAAGTATGAGACAACAGGAAATAAAAGGTGGTACTGGGGTAAGTGAGCATTGTGTACTTGAAAAGGACTTGAGTTTCCTTGAAATTCATAATTTCCTTTTGTTAAACTTTGAATGAAAGAAGAAGAACATTCAACTGACTGTTAGCACCACACACTAACTCTTAGCATTTTCATTCCACAATGGTGTGACAGTTGTCATCAAAGTGTCATTCAATGCATTTATCACTTCAAAATTCATTTTCATTTGAATCTTGCATCGGGTGTGCAATGGAGTTGAACTTGGGTCTACCAGGAAACAATTCCAGCTTAGTTGTCAGAGTGGGACCTGAACCTGTGACCTCCAGATTTCAATTGTAATGCCGTAACCACTCAGCCATGCTCCTGCCCACTTGTTTTCCACTTCATTAGTATTTGTCAGTAATGAACGGTAGAATAATCTTTTCTTGTTGTAGCTCTCGTCCTTGTTACCAGTGGAGCCTATATCATTGCTATTGGTGCAGTTGTGTGCTTTTTCCTGTACTATACTGACGTAAGTAAATAACTAAATTCAACATACTCGCTGCAACAAATACAGTGTACTGCATCATAACATGTCAGACATTGTTTGAGTCATTTTATTGTGTTTGTCGTACACGTGTATACACAAGTAGCTTGTTTTTAATTTGAATGTCAATGGACAGATTGAAAGTTACTTTAACTGACCCATGACTATTGACACACTGTATATGAGTTCTTCAGCCAGCACCATGGCAGCTAAACTGGCCAATCAGTTTTATCAGACAAGACTTGAATATGACTTCTGCTCAGGTTGTCAAACATCAGTCACCAACAGCAGTTCTTTTCAGAAACACAGATGATTACATTAGACAAATTTAATCTCTGTTGTGTTTTAATACATTTTTTTCTCCCCTGTAACCAGATTCCAGTGAACTACTGTTCGTTCCACGAAATTAATATAGTATGGGATAACATTAATGGAATACCTTGATGCCCATCTGGAATGAAGATTTTTAAAGCCAATGACATTTTCTGCAGTTTAAATTGTCCTAGTCAGTATTAATGAAACTGTACTTGCAACTTTACTTTTTCCAGCCATCAGGTTGCAAGACCAACAAGTTCTTTATCAGCTTAAACCTGGTGCTGTGTTTTATTGTTTCCATGGTCGCCATTCATCCTAAAGTTCAGGAATGTAAGTCATTATCACGGTCAATAGATGTACAGTACATTCTATGTTAAGTATGCCAAGTTTTGTGGCACTCTGAATGTTGAAAATCTCTTTATAATTATACCAAACATTTTCTTGAGACCATGTTATTGTGTACTACATCTACCACAAGACACTCTAAGAGTGTTTACTCAAGCTTTGTATCGAAAGATCAAGTTGTACTTTACAAGTAAGCATTGGTTTTTGTCAATGTTTCATAGTTTGAACTTGTACATGGCTCATTTGTTATCTTGTGAGAATGAGCCTGAACTTTGCTAATTTGGCAGGCTTTTAAGCAATATAATCCCTGGACTGTTCCAAAAACAATCAATGTCTTTGCATGTGAAATGAACCGATATGGCTTGGTTCCTTCCAAGACTTTCTTCACAAGACACAGCATTCTGTAAATGATATTGTTCAGGAAGAGCGAGTACATGATGACACAAGCTTCAAACTCTCATCCGTAGTTTCCATAGTCTCCATAGTCTACACCAGGAAAGTCTGGAGTCATGACCCCCCTTTTGGCAACCAAGAATAGCTTGCATTTTGTAACTTGGGCTTTCAAACAGAAGCCCAAGTAATAATCACATTGGTTGCTGTAAAATTATTTGTCAGGCACTGAAGACTTGTTTAGTATACCAATCCATACCAAAAATGGGGGGAGACAAGCAGGCATCTTATGTCAGAATATGGAAATATCTGGGTCACTGTTTAATCAAATCAATGTCTGCTCAGAAATTGAAAGAAAATTATCAAAAGAATGTGCTTGTTGGTAGGAATTTACAATACACCTTGGTAGTCTCAATAAAATTTTAGTTACCGGTATCAATTACAGTAAGTTACCGGGTAGTCAACAAATTTTACAGGAAAGATATCTTTTTTTATAATAGTGTTTAGACAGTGTAAGTGAATGTAAAGATCATATATTTGAACTGTGGAGAAACATATAAATTTATGGTTGATCATCGCCGTTATACACACAACTTGAGCAGTTGTGAAATTTAAGTCTGAAAAAAAAGGCCTGAATTTTTCTCAGACTTTAATTTCACATTTGCTCAAATTGTTTGTATAACTGCAATGATCAGATCATCCATAAATTCACAGTGTTTAGACAATTACATAATAATTTATTTCAACATATCTTGATATACATGTACATTGTATAGTACAGTGTTCATTCAAGTCATGCCTCTGGGACAAACAAGGAAGAGATATCTACCTTTTTTTCCATGACAGGTCAACCAAGTTCTGGTCTGTTACAGGCAGCAGTCATTACACTGTATACCATGTACCTGACATGGTCAGGCATGTCAAATGAACCTGGTATGTGGCATAGAGTAATTGATGTTTTACCTGTATCTTGAGTTGTGGAACTATAATAATTGTTCTTTCTTGTAGACAGAAAAAGATATAAAGATATTATACCACATATTTTTTCTCATTATGTATGGATCTTAATGAGATGTTTAAGCTGGTTTCTGTAGCATCTTAGCAAATTACAGTACAATATTCTTGTCTTTCCTTTCTGAAAAAATGGAAAGCACTAGAAGGACGGGTATGCAGGTTTTTGCCAAGAACAATACTGTACAATATTCTTGTCTTTCCTTTCTGAAAAAAATGGAAAGCACTAGAAGGGCGGGTATGCAGGTTTTTGCCAAGAACAGAGCAGAAAGAAATGGATCATCAAATAAGTTTAATACTGTACAAGAACAATATCTTTGTTTCTTATAATAACATATCAGCCCAAAAAAAGTACAAAAGAAAGTATATTAATGTTTTCAGTAGGTAGTTTAAAGAGAGTTGAACTGTTTTCTTCACTTGTAGTGAAACAGTAACATTACCGGTAGTATGATCAGTTCTGTTTCAAATATTTCTGAGGCTCTTGTTGTTCTTCTCAGATCAGATGTGCAATCCCAGTGGTAAATTGATCTCCAGCTCTGATCTGTCACCTGGCTTGGGTAATGGAAGGATTGTTTTAGCGGCAGTACTGATGTTTGTTATGGTGGTGTACTCTTGGTAGGTGAAGTATACCACAAGTTGTCTTTCGCTTTGGCAGAAGGCCAATCAGGAATATGAACCTCTTACTAATCTAGCAAAAGGGCTGCCCTGTGGTTGTTATTGCATGGACCATGTTATGCTCAGTCCGTACAAAAACAGCCAAGGGCTATTCCCCAGTACAGCTCAGCAAGGTCTAGGTTAGTAAATAGTTTTTTGTTATATCATACTCAAAAGAACGAAATACAGCTCTTATGACCATTTTCATGGAAATGAGCAAAATCGTGATCAAGAAAGAACCCCCTTAGAATGCTGGGATTTACCTCAAGAAAACCTTACCGTGTAAGAAATTTTCCCTTTGTTTGAAAAGCACAAAAGACTCTGATGTTTCTTGCAAGGTGTGCTGGCCTTACCTGTGCTGTATAGCAATCATACTAGACTAAAGAAATTCTTTTTTGGTAATCCTAAGTTACAATGCACATTTTATTGAAGTTGTTTAGCAATTAATTCCTCGTATCATATGACACAAGAGATGAGGGATATATCCTATCAGCTTGTTGGAAGTCTTTTAATCATTTTAACTAAATACATATACACAGTGGCCTAGTACTTATTCTAGTTGTGTTTTGCACCTCTTAGCTTGAGAACAACCAGTTCAAACCGTCTCACTGCCAGTGGAAGCATGGAGGTTTGTTTTGCTTTTGGTTTTGTGAGCTGGACCTCAAGAGTTTCCAGTTTGTTTTAGCACCTCTGCTTTCATTGATAGATTAATAATGCCACTCTTTCTCAGATGACACTACTGTAATGCCATGGTTTGTCCGAGTTAAACTTGTCAGAAAGTTGCAATTTAACATTATAGTCAAAATTCAACTACTATAAAGGTGGATCACTGGACTCATTTTTTTGTTTTGCATCACAAGTCCATAAAGCTAAAATAAGGGTGTATCATCAACTTACGTGGTTGCTATGGTAACCTGTTGTGCTGCAAAAGAGGCCATATTTTGTCCACTAATGTTTCAGCATTTTTATGGTATCATTATTACATCATCATGTAAAAACAAGAGTTCCTTGATCTGCCATAGAAGAAGTGCTAAAATTTATGAGAAATAAGTTATGCTGATCAAGTCTACAAAATCCCCGGCTAACAGCTTCAAGTGATTTCTTTTCCTTTTTTTATGACAGGAGACACTTCTACCAGACTATAACCAAGGTAAGTGTAGGCATATCCCTCTGCTGTTTGCTTGATGATCTGTTCAGAAACATGCAAGAGAAGAAAGCCTCAGAAATAGATTACTATTAAATGCAATACTACTAGACTGTAGCCATTGTTTGTTTTGTCACACAATTGTTGTCTTTATTTGTGTAAAATCCCAGATAATAGAGCCCAGGATAGAAAGCAGAGAAAATAAAAAAGATACAGATGGAGCTAATTTGTCTGAGTGACCACAGGGACTGAACATTAAATAGTAAAACAGGAGTAGGATGTTACCTAGTGTTCAATTTTTCCTTCTTTGTTCATCTGCTGTCTTTTTTCCCTCAATTGTGCAAATTCCCACTTACCATCGCATTGTTGGTCTGTTAGATGCTGAGAGTGGAAACAGCACAAATGATGAAAACAAGCCCCGCATTCAACGTGTGTATGATGACGAAGCCACTGCAGTGACTTACAATTACAGTTTTTTTCACATCACTTTCTTCTTGGCTTCACTTTACATCATGATGACCTTAACCAACTGGTATAGGTATGAAAACATCAGTGTTTATCCTTATTACCAAGACTGATGCATGATATTTTAAGGTTATTCCACTGAAATAGAACCTGCACTGAGATTTTCGTTATGTTATAGGAACTTAAATTTTGAAATATAAATGAAGGGTCCCCATGTTCGTTTAGGAGCAACAGCACCTTGATTGTACCCAATAAATCCTTATAATAGCACCATGATTATAGTCACGATTACTTGCTTAATTCACGTTTCCCACGATTGCTGCTTGTTCTACACTGAGAATTGGGCCATATTTATTTTACATAGAGAAATTTATTATTCAATTCAAAACAACAGAAAAAAATTATAGGTCACCACATTTGCTTTCGAAGAAATGCCAATTTACCTCTATGGCTGGGTCCAGCCGTAAAGAAAAAGCCGCCATTTTCTATTGCGCATGCTAATCACGTGTGAAATTGTGCCCATTAGGGGATGCGCAGTGAATGACATTATCCTGGGGAATGACATTATCCTTTGATAATCTGGGCTTGTCAAAAATCCCTTCCCAATTGTTCCCATGCACATTTTTTGAAAAAATATCCTTTTTTTTCTCTTGGCTGAAACCACGTTTCTATTACGTGCCTTCAAAATAATCAGAGCATTTACTTGGAAGTCTGTTGATAGTCCTGGGAAAATTGGGAACACTGTATGAAAGAGTCTGAGATTCAGATAATCCAGATAATCATTACACTGATTGGTTTATTGAACATTAGAGTGGTTTTTGATTGAGTGTCACAAAACCAAAACCAATCCGATTACTTACCAGTTAGACTACTCAGTTAATCTACAACCATTGTAAAACCAAAGTAATTGCCCAAGTACTTTCAATACTCACTTGAAAACTTCACTTTTCAATTCCTTTTAGCTAAAGTATTTTCACAACAATTGAGGAACACATTCATACATGATGTTGTTCGTTTACTCTTGTTGCAGTCCTCAGGGTTCAGATTTCACTACTCTGACCAGTAACTGGGCTACAGTGTGGGTCAAGGTCAGCTCCAGCTGGGCGTGTCTTGCTCTCTACCTCTGGACCCTGTTGGCCCCAGTCCTACTCCCAGACAGAGACTTTGGTCACTGACAGGGAACAAGTTCTTCCTCTGTGTTTTAGAGATTTCATAAGCTGGCTTGTAAATTAACTGCTAAGGTTTTCATTTGCAAATGGTGCTGGTTTTAGATATCAAGTCGTAAGATGTAAGCACAAGTATTTAAAATTAAGAAAACCTTTTTTTAACAGCATTTGTGTGCACTGCACTGTACCCAGAAATTTGTAAGTAATGATTTTGTATTATGAGAGCTACATGTATTTCTCGTTTCTGTTTGTGCTTTCTGCAGTTGTGTTTGGCACTCGAACTCCTGTGTAAGTTAGATCGGAAGAGCTTTAGTGCTGAGCATAGCCTGGCATTGTACAAACCAGTACATTCAGTACATTTATCATGCTCGAAGGAGCTCAGTCACGGCCAAGGAAAAAATTAACTTTGAAATTGAAGGAAACCTGAAAATAGTAGTTTACAAGATAGAAAAACACCAAAGAGATAATAATAAACCATAAAGAAACGAGGATGGTTAAGGATGGAGAAGATTGACACGGATTGCGAACAACGAACTTGATAAATTAAGGCTAAGCTTTTCAGGATGTGAAAACCGTCATATAGCTCCTTACAATAAAAGTTGTCCATCTGTCTTTATGACAAGTAGTTGTATTTTGTTGTGAGTATTTTATTAGTTTTTTTTTTTTCGTTGGTGACCAGAGCACATGAATTAATCTCACAAGCTAAATTTTTCCTAAGGCTTTGGGGAACAAAGAGAGTATGGAATTGGAAAGTTTTCTAGAGCTATCGAATACCTGTAAATAGGAGCAGATTGTAAACATCTTATTCCAGAATACAGCACAGCATTACTTTGTGATCATAAATCAATTGGCAAAAACAATCAATCATCACTAATAACTAAGTAAGAATATTAGATAGGGGCTTGTCATTGGGCCATGCCTGGTATTTGAAAATTCTAACCTGGCTTTTAAGTTCAAACCTGACCGAGTTTCTGTGAAAAAAACAGACCAGAAAATGAGAAAAAATTGGGTTTGCTTCTTTTATATATTTTTAGATGAACTTTTGAAAAACACCCTATTGATCAACATGTTTTCTCACGAGTGCACCAGAATATAAGCAGAGCCGTAGCTAGTAACAGGTGAACCAAGGCAGCTGCCATGGTTAAAATCTTGAATTTTTTCCCCAGACTGCTGTTTAAGGCTATAGATTTAAAGACAAAATAAATGTTAAATGAATTTTGCACACGATCACTGCATCGGTAAGAATTTTCCTTTGGCTACAACCCTAAAGAATCCGAGCGAGTGGAAGAAATCGAAGAAGCGGGAGGTCGGCCCGCCCCATCACCCCCTGCTTCCCCGAGTTTTTGCTCTCGTCCCAATTTGCGCACGGCCAGAATAGGGAAAAAGCTATCCATACCCGTGCAACCCGGTGTGCAACATAAGAACTAAGGCCACACAGAGCGTTTGTGAACCCCGAGGAGATAACTGACTGTAGTCACATTTTCACAGTTGACTATGTTGAAAGTGTCTTTGATGCTGATGATGCGAGCTGAATGCCTCGGGGAGGGGGGGGGGGAGTTCCATCTTAGAAGGTCGGGATACTCGTCTGAAAATTTGAATTAACCATGCACTGAAGGAGCTAGGCGTGGCTTGAGCTTTATTTCCCCCCCCCCCCCCCCTGAAAGATACCGCTTAAAATGGAATAGGCTGGATTATCAGACGCTGTCCAGGAAGGGAGCCCGTGCTGCTAGACCGCGCTGCTAGACCGGATCCGAGAGACCAGTGGAAATTGAACCTAAAACCGGAATATAACAGAACAGGAGCCCATATAAATTTTTTGTTTTTTTTCATTATTATTATTTCTTCAAGTTCACTCAACTTTGACAGCTAAAAGTGGTGGCAAAATTAGAATCCTGAATCTATACCTCTAAGCGAGAGAAGCATCCCGACCTGTTAATATTGAGGTTTCCCCGGGGGATTGGCTGAATGCGTCATGGTACCTTTTGGTGAAATCCCCTAAACCAACGGAGTGGCGCTCGACGTTTGTTTTAAAATTTCTGCGAACATCTGTCAGCTACACAGAACTTCAACAAAGCTTCGTCTCGCTCGTGAAATAAAGCTGCTCTACTTAAGATATAAATAATTAATAAACAAATGGTTTTGCCATCAAATATGCATAACCAGAGACAATTAAGTCTTATTGCAAATTGAAATTAGAAATATAACAAGTTGATTCATTCCTTCGGTTCCTTTGGTAAAGACTGGCATCTAATGCTATTTCAATTACGAGCCTACTATATCCACCTTGTGTTTTCAGGGACGATCAGGCCATTTTGTAGTTTTTACAAGATTTGTTGCTAATTGAATTAATGACTTAGCTTAATGGTTCACGCAAGAAGCGTGAAGAGCAAATAATCTGCCACATGCTGAGATTTTAAGAGACTCGTGCTTCTAGCTCAGAAGAACTCCACAGTTTCTGTTGCTTGAAAGTCCTACTAGGTGAGTAACTTGAATTATTATTTGGCTTCTATCAGGGTTAACTGAAGCTGAGGGGCAAATCTTTTTAAGAGTGATGGTGTAGTTGTACAGGAAAAGAAATTGAAAAACTGAGCTAGTGTCACGGTACTTATTGAATGGTATGTAACAGAAATGATTAGACAGTTACGAAGTCATTTAGCAGTTCCAAGCCACGATCGTATAAACCGTAAATTTTCAATTTAAGGTCAAAAGATCAAAAGATTTCCTTAACTGTGGGAAAAAAAACATTTAAAATGTTAAAAGTTTATAATGGTCGATGCGTTTGCTACAACTAGTTTGTTTTCAGGCATGCCACTTGAATTGAAAAAAAGGAAACATGTCAACTAAAGAAAATAATCTTAAAAATCTAACTTGCATGAGGCAGACTAGTTGGCTTAAGGAAAGTCCATAACCAATCAAGGCCAATAACCAATCAATTATCAATGGTGATCGAATAAAAGCAAAAAGTTTCTGCGCAGTAGTGATAGTAGTGACCTCTAAATGCTAGCTAGGGTTTGCCCCTTATCAGGATATCGTATAGAAAATTATGTAAACGAAATTCAGAGAATTTCGACAGGAAAGAATTGAAATGGAGAGGTAGTTGTTCTTATTCCATTTAGTGTTACATCTATGAAGGGGAAATACCACTGCTTCCTTTAAAACGGATGGAAACAAACCAGATCGGAAGAGCACACGTCTTAACTCCAGTCACACTTGAATCTCGTA